>JAEEGJ010029327.1_pt1 | contig 10865 bp, 4 predicted proteins | sample 8958761 | NCBI WGS metagenome assembly JAEEGJ01 (sample SAMN16246546, study PRJNA631951) | gut metagenome | biome: gut microbiome; feature: rumen; material: RS-attached | host: Bos | place: Iran: Karaj | collected 2018-10
GGAAGAAGAAATCCCGTGTGATCTTCTCGTCCCTATTGATGAGGCCTTGGATGATTTCCTGGTCGGTCATTTCCTACAACAATCAAAAAGGTACTACCCTTATATAATCCAAGCGCCGGGTGATACTCTTATCAAACTCATCCTTCAGGTCAAAGCCGGAAGCGTCGAAGAAAGACTTTACTCCTTTTCTTTCCGGCATGGGACCAGGAACGATATTCTCGTGCTCTTTTTTGTAATAATCCTTAATGAATGTGGCAACATCTTGGCGAGCTGAATTAGGATTCTTCTTAGTAACTGTCAGGAGCCCTGCTGTCGCACCCAGCTCAATAAGCTCAGTAATGATACGTTCTGTCCTACCCCACAGATCCTCAAACAGCGCCGCTTTTTCTTCTATAGGCATGGAAGGTTTCGCGAAATCCCTTTCCGCAATCTCTGCAGCGATATTATAATTGCGAAGGAAAACGCTCAAACTATGAAGTCGGAGGAACTGATTGTCTGCTATGCGAATATCCGCCAGCAGGAAATCGCTTTCCAGAAAACAAAATCTGCTGAAAACGCCCTCTACGGGACGGACCTCATTCCATTTCCCCTGGGACTTAATCTCCAGAGCCTCCATGATGGCCGCATTAACGAATAAGTGACGGATTAAGTCCTTGATTACAAGTCCCTGGCGTTCCTTGGTAAACCTGCGCTGGCGGATCTCACCTATCAACATAATTAGACCCGCGATGGTGACAATGGCCGCAAAAAGGGTAATGAGCGTAATCGAACCAGATACGAAACTATCCCACGCATCCGTGTTGTGACTAATCTCATCAGTCTTTTCCAGCAAGTACTCCAACCTTTCCGAATACAAACTGTCTAGTTGTTCCATATGTTATAATGACTTGTTTCCGATAGTGCTATGATTCACAAATGTAGCAAAAAATCTATTAGGGTGATAGATTTCTCTTGCATACCCAATCTATATGTTGTATCTTTGCGCCAGATAATTTTCCACACGACGTATTAGAATTCCGGGCGAAGGCCAAATGAGAATTGCTCTCATGGGGTATTGTACCCTTACGGCCGGGGACTCGGATCGTTCTTTCTAATACTGTTGTGTATGTCAAACAAGACTTATTCCCTTGTCGCTTGGACCGAAGGTAGCGAGGTCCGCATGATTCCCTCCCTCATCAACGAGTGCTCTCTCCCCTACAGGGAAAGGATTGCCCGTCTGGAGGAAAGCCAGAACGCCTTCCGTAGCAAGACCGAGTGGCTTCTGGAGCGGAGCCGGGCGCATGAGAGCCTGGCACGTTTCTTCCTTAGGGTAGGAAGGCCTCGGGAAGCCTACCAGGAGTACGAGAACGCCGCCGAGGTGTGCGCCCTCTGCTACGGCGGCCTCTGGGTCCAGGGAGAGCGCTGCGATGTTCCCAAGCAGCCCCTCTACAAGCGCTTCCTCGCGATGCACTCCCACTGCCTGGAGCTTGCTGGGAAGCACCGTGTCCTTCAAAGATGTTACGAGGGCAGCCGCCTGCAGAGCCACTTCCTTTGGTTCACTCTTGATACTAGAGAAGATGCCCGGGAGCTCCGGGAAGCCCGCAGGAGCAGCAAGGCGTGGCGCTTCGGGAAAACGGCCTAAGAAGCCTGGTCCGGCAAAGGGTGCCGGGCCAGGCTTTTTGTTTTCTCTTCTTCGTTTTGCAAAAAAACCGTAACTTTGGAAAAAGCACCGTCATGAAAAAGATTCTTTTGGCCCTAGCCTTCGCGCTCATCGTCCTCCCTGTAAGCGCACAGTTTAACAAAGCAGGGTTCCGCCCTTCCCTGGAACCGGAGTTCGTCTGTGATTTTGCAGACTGGACGCCAGAGGACGCCGAGGTGACAGGTTCCACGCAGGGCTTTGCCATGCACGGAAAGTACGCCTTCGTTCTCCATGACAAAGGACGTATCTGCATCTTCGACATGAAAAAGAAGAAGCTGGTGAACACCTTCCTCCTGGAGGGAAACCGCTCCCACTGCAACAACGCTTGCTTCGGGGTGGAGAAGGCTTCCCGGGATTCAAAGTTCCCGCTCCTTTACGTTGCCTCCTGTGGCGGGGAGAACTGCTGCTACGTGACAGATATTACCCTGGAAGGGAGCCGCATCGTCCAGAAGATCTTCTACACGGGGACGGACTATGCCGGAACCATCGATTGGTGCCTGGACGCCAAGAACGGGTTCATCTACACCTACGGCGGCCGGAACGGAGACTATAAGCTCCTGAAGAAGTTCCGCCTGCCGCACCTGGCCGATTCGGACGCTAACGGAGAGGTTCATCTCACCGATGAGGACGTCCTAGATGTCACCAGACTGGATTCCGGGATTAACATCTGGCAGGGCAGTATTGTCCGTGGAAGGTACGCTTTCCTCCCGGATGGGTACGCCCCGCACGACCTGCTGCTGCATGTTGTGGACCTGGAAGAGAAAAAGATTGTCCTCACAAAGAACCTCAACGAGCTTAAGGACGAACCCGAAGGAATCGACCTGAAAGGACGCTGGGCATACGTGGTCTTCCATACCTCACGGGAGCCCCGACACTCCAAGCTCTGGCGCTTTCGCCTGAAATAGGCATCCTGCGAGAACTTACCACTTCTGGGGAATGCCGTAAGACAGGAGCAACTCTTCTATCTCCTTCAAGCCATTGTTACCGAGACCGTATATTTTCTTCAAATCCTGGTTTCTGTACTTAACAAGGTCATAGAGGGTTTCAATCCCTCCCCTTGTCAGAGCTGTCTGCGTGCGGGCAGAAAGGGGAAGGCAGCCGATGGAAACCTCTTTGAGGGAAAGGACGTGCTCATCCTCCCGGGCATCTGAAGCGATCTCCCTTTTGACGCCACGGAGCCTTGCATTCTCTTCCCTCAGGCGGGCATTCTCATCCAGGACCATTTTCTGCTCCCGTCGGATGGCATTAATCTCTGTTACGATGTTCCGCAGCTTGTACATCCGGTGGGCTATCCTGGAGATGGCCGTGTCAACCTTATAGGGGCTTGCTTGTAGCTCCTTGCACACCGTATCGAAATCCTCCAGCGAAAGGAGTTTTTCCAGCACCTTTGCTGTAAAGCGGTCCGCGTGCGGATTCACCGGCCCGGCATAGTCATAAGCGACCATGGCAAGCTGACGGAAGCGGTTGAAGGTCCTCTGGCCACCGGAGACGCGAAGGAACTCCTTCCGGGCCTTCTCCCGGGCCTTCGCGAGGTCCTGCTGCTCCTGGATGAGTTCCTGCTTCTGACGGGCGACCCGCTCTTCCAGCTCCCCCATCTCCTTTAGATGCGGGACGAGGGCCGAAAGCTGATCCTCATCATAGAGCAGCGTGTCGCGCCCGTTCTGGGGGCGCCGCACCTCATCGATGAGGCCGCAACTGACATAATTCGAAACAGTCTGGGGGGCGCAGTCAAGCATCTTCGCGGCCGCTGCCCGTGAAAGGAGTTTACCCATAGCGTTATTATCTTCCCAAAGATACCCTATTGAGGCTATCGTGTCAACACCATGAGAAAAAATAAATAACAAATCGGCCTCCCACGTACGTAGAAGGCCGATTTTTGAAATAAAAAAGTTCTCAGGTACTAATTCCCCGTGAATCCAGCGATATCCGCGATGAGGATATAGCCTTGTTTGATCGCCTCTTGCGACCAGCTTTGCGCAAAGCTTGTTCCCTTGTTCCGGTCGGAGCGGAGCGTATCCTCGTAGCGCCACACATAAATGTCGCTCACGAAGAGCCCGCGTATCCCCGCAACATCTCGGTCAACTTTCTTATTTAGTTCATCGCACTCTTTTTTAGAGAGGACACCAATTGTTCTAATAATACCGCCACTAGTCACAAACTCCACGTTCCATCCGTCACCGAAGCTGTTCCTTGATAGCCGAACCTCGTCATTTCTTCGAATCTGAGTCAGCAGCAGGTCATTTACAGCGTAATTCCTAGCAGTATAACTGATATTAAACTTGTCAAACCCCTGGTCAAAGCTGTGGCCGATGTGGCTGAGAAGCTGCTCGCTTGGCATATACCTCTGGCCTGCTTCCACATGCATCTCACGCGGATAACGATAAGCAAAAAGGTACTTCTTTGCCCTCGTGTATGCCACGTAATAAAGGCGACGCTCTTCTTTCAGCAGATCCTGCCAGTTTTCTTCCAGCTGACCATCTCTGTTATAGCCCAGCGGTTGGTAGGACGGCGTAATGACAACCGCATCAAACTCCAACCCCTTCACTTTATGCATGGTTGTGAGGACAATCTCGAGTTTCTCATCGCGGGCAGGAAGATCGCCCTTGTGTTTTAGGAGAACCTTTGAAAGCTGGCCATCATCTTTTTCGCCCATATCCTCCAGGTAGTCCGCCATATCAGCGTAGGTCATGCTTCCAGGAGTGACCGTCGACAGGAAATCCACCGCTAGCGCATAGGTGAGGTCCAGATAATAACTATCCCATGCAGGGAACCGGTTACGCACATTCTCGATAAAGCTGAGCACCTGCTGCTTCATATCCAGCGGAATAACGGTATTCGCTTCCCGTCTTAACGACTCAATCAAGGAATAACACTCCCTTGTTCGGAAAAACTCCCCGGATGAGCCCTGAACACGGATCCTGACATCCTTAAGATTCATCCCACGCAAGCGCGAATATCCTCTGTAGACCTCATCGTTCCTTCGGAAGAAAACCGCGACGGTCTTAACTCTCCGCCTTTCATCGGACTCTTTCTCATTGAGGCCCTGGAAGTACTGAATGATCTGGGGGAACTCGTCAAACCAGCTAACCCGGTCCTTCATGAAGACATAATCTCCCTCTGGAGGGATCAGCTTGTCGGACGAATGAGGAAGGAGCGTAGGGTCATCGGTGGGGATGAACTTGAACGCCGCATCCAGGATCCCCTGATAAGAGCGGTAATTCGTCGTCATATGCATCTCTTTGGGCCTGATGGCCTTCCTCAGCTCATTGTAGTAATATATGGGATCCATCGGGAGGTTTTGGGCGGCTCTCTCATAACCGTAGATGCTCTGGTTGATATCCCCGATCGTAAACAGGCGAGGCTTAGTGGAGCCCCTCGTCAGAAGCTTTCTTATCTGGAGAATCAGATTGAGTCGTACCTGGGTAATATCCTGGAACTCGTCAATCAAGATATACTGGACATTACCCATCGCAGCGCGGAACGCTCCCCGGGTGGAAGGGCTTGTGATATAATCCAGGAATGCCTGTTCCCATTGTTCCAACGGAAGATCCTGTATCCGCTGATAGCAGTATTTCTTTGCAAGGCCATGGAAAGTATAGATCTGCAGCTGGCTCATGGACCGTCCGTAACCCAGCTCCGTGAACAGACGGGATAGCCGGCTTTTGAGCTCTTCCACGACAGCCCTGTTATAGGCCAGCACGAGGATATTCTGCGGAAGGACATGGTGATGGTACACCAGCTTGGCGCAGCGGAGCGTCAGCACATGGGTCTTACCGGAGCCCGGTCCCGCAATCACATTGATATCGTTATCGATACTCTCTTCATAGATAGCCCTCTGCTCAGCATCCAGCCTGTCCTCCTGCGTCTTGATGGCGACCTTTTGAAGGGCTTTCATCCGGTCGTTGTCCTCTCCGTTATATAGGGACAGCACCTTCATGTAGTCCTCGCGTTCCTTGCAGGAGAAATAATACTGGATGTATTCGTCGTACTTATCCTTTGGAACGTCGGAGAAGGTATCCATCAAGGCGAACTTAATCTCCTTTAAGGAGTTGACTTCGGTGAAGGATTCGTAGATCTCCTTATCAAGACCACTTGAAGGAGTCTCTTCTATCTCCTGCTGGCTGCCGTCAAGCATGATCTCAATGCCGGTCGAAAGGATACTGTCAGCATTGATGAATCCCAGCATCCGAAGAACGCTAATCAGGTCGCACAGGTACTGATAGTTATCCTGGAGCTGGAGCTCCTTGATGGCCTCCGTCCAGACGAAATCGCGCTCATTGCGGAAGAAGCGCTCCGCAAGATAACGCACCATCTTCAGTGTGTCTCTCTTAAGATCGGACAGAGCCCTTTCCCAGGCACCGGAAGAGAGGTACACCTCCTGGACGACCTGCCGGTCGCCACGGTCTATAACGGACTTGACGGACGTCCCGGGCAGCATATCGATGATGGCAAAAAGGTGTTTTGCCCGCTTGAAGGACAGATCCTTCATATAGGTCTTCTTCGTGGAGATTCCGGTCCCTCCAGGAGCATACCAGGGCATGTGGCTGCTGTCCTGGCTGCTATCCGTCGCCTCTATGACCCCACAGGTCGCGATGGCTTCATCCAGGATGGCATTCCGCTTCTGGAGATCGATCTTCTCCGCCTCCTTCCTGACAGTGATTCCGGACAGAAGGAGCCGCGTCGCCTCGAAGACAGCTTCGATCACATAGAAGGGCTTGTTGTGGTACTCGTGGCAGTAACGCACCTCGTCGGTACGGAGCTTTGTCAGCGAGAAGGCCGTCTTGTTCACGATGGAGAAGAGACCCTGCTTCGTTCCTTGGATGATATAACGGAAGAGGGTGTTCTGACCGATGGAAAGCGCCGAACAGATATCGTTGATGTATACCTGCACGTTTGCAGCGCCCGAATACTTGCTGGACTCCGCAAGGATATACTGGTAGACCTCTTTCAGTTTCTTATCCTTGATGACAGCTTTCCCGCGGTCATCCGGCAGGGCGATATCAAGGGTTGTCGACGCATAGTAACCCATGTTGACCCGCTGCATCCTCTCAAGCCAGTAGAGCCCGAGACGGAACGACGTGGGGTCGACCTCCGCACCGCGCGAAGTCTCTTTCTTCCAGATGTTGTCCGGGACGGCAATCGGGACCCTCTGCTCCCCTCCCTCAGGCTGGAACTTCTCCACGAACTCCTTCACGGTATTGTAGATGGAACGGACGTCTTCCCAGCTGAGCATACCCTGTGCAAGGAGGCTCCGCAGGTTTCGGAAATCATCCGCCGAGACGAAGCACTGGGTCGGGATGGGACGGTCCGGGCTGAACCCGGCATCCTCGTACTGTTTCTTGTTACGTCCGGCACGTCCCACCTCCTGGAGGTAGTCCTCGAGGAACTGCGGCGGGCTCAGGTGGAACACATAGTGGATATTCGGTATATCCATGCCCATGCCGAAGGCCTTCGTCGCAACGAGGATGACGTACTCCCCGTCATGGAACTTATCGAACGCCTCGGTCCTGTCCTCCGCATCCATGCCAGCATGGAAGTATCCCACCTTATCCGCATAGGGTTCAAAGCGCGGAGAATCCTTCAACTTCTCTTTCAGGAGCTCACAGACCTCTTCCGCCATTTTACGGGTCCTGGAGAAGACGAGCATGCGGCTCTTCTCGGGGTCGAAAGCGGACTTTGCGATCTCGTCGTAAAGGGTCTCTGCCCGTCCTTCAACCGTATCCACAGTAACGCGGAACTCCATCCCGATATGGTTACGGACGGGGTTGTAGGGCTCATCTGTCCCGACGCCTGTCAACGGCCGGATAATCTCTTCGATACTATCCCGGACCTGCCCTGTCACCGTCGCGGAGAAGAGCTCTATCCGGGTATCCGGGAAGCGCTCCACCATCTGGGCGCAGGCTATGGCCGTACTCAGGTACTCCGGCCGGAAATCCAGGCCCCACTGGGAAATACAGTGCGCCTCGTCGAAGATGATGTACTCCAATCCCTCGTCCGCCTCCATCCGCAGCTCCAGGGCATTGCGGAAGCCCCTCGAGCGGAAACGCTCCGGGGTTACATACAGGAGTGCTATCTCTCCGCCCGTTATCTTCCGGTAGATCCGGCTGGTCTCGGGGCGCGATTTATCGGAATTCAGGTACTCGACGTTCGTGAGGAAGCCGAGGGCCTGGAGGCCGCTCACCTGGTCCTGCATGAGGGCTTTCAGGGGCGTGATGACGATGGAGAGGCGATTGGTGAACGCCGAGCGGTAGAGGGCCGGGCCCTGGAAGAGCACCGACTTGCCGCCGCCCGTGGGGATGCACACGAGGCTGTGGCTCTCCCGTGCGTAAACCTGGGGCAGGGCCTTCTCCTGGATCGGAGACCACTCGGCTCGCCCACCTTCGACCTTCGGGTCGAGGAAGATCTGGCGGATCATCTCCTTTGCGGTCTCGAAATCGCTTCCGGGCATATCATCCTCGTGCTTCTTCCCGGCGAAGAACGACTGGGCCGCCGTCCTCGCTTCGCGGTAGGCTTCCTCGCTGTCCCACAGACCGATCTCCTGACGGCCAATCAGGAAGCTCTTCTCCAGCTCCCGGTAGTCGTCGAACGAGGGATCCAGGAGGCAGACCGAGCTCTCGGGGTTCTGACTCCTGAGCTGGTGGTAGTAGTACTTGACCATCGGCCAGACGCCGAGGATACAGGACAGGGTACTCGGGATCCCCTCTTCGTCCTCTTTCCGTTCGGCCTCGTACTCGGGCTCATCTCCGAACGGGAGCAGTCCCCGCCACATCACCTGGAGGGACTCGATATCAAGGTTATCCCACAGGAGACATATCGGGTATTCAATCTTGGATTCGCGGAGGATCTTGAACTCCGACGGGCCGACCACAACGATCTTCTTCGGGGAAGGGTTGCCGGCGCAGAGCTCCACCTGACGCTGAACCGACGCCCCCCTCTCGGGAACGAAGTAACCCAGCGAGAGGGCGTAGTTACGGACGGGATCCACCTCCAGCGGATTGCTCACATACAGGACCTTCACCCCGGAGGCGGCCAGGCCGTCGATCAGGGCGAACTGATAGACCCAGTACATGGAGCGATACCGCGAGGCCGGGGTGACGCGCTTCATGCGGGCGTCAAACTTCGGGTTTTGGAAAGTGGCAGCTATGGTGATATGGGCCTCCTTCGTGTCGGAGTATATCCACTCGATAAGATGCTGAGGGATCTTAGGATACTGCTCCGAGAGCTTCCCCAGCAGCTCATCGAAGCTCTTGTTGCAGTACACCTGGAAGAGGCCCTTTTCGTCCTTATGCATCCAAATGTTCTTCGCATCGGAAGGGATCTCGGGAAGACCCAGCTTCCGGCATTCATCCTCGAGGATCGGGACGACGGTCGCGCCGGAGAGCTGCATGAGCAGCTTCGCCCCGTAAACGCTCTTCAGCAGATCAGCCGCGCAGAAAGGCTCACCGACCGCCACCCGGTTGTTACGGCTCTCGAACTCATAGCCCGTGGAGTGGATCGCCTTGATTCCGAGCGCGCCCAGGTCACCGAGGGATTCCACACCGAACATATCCGTACAGATGGGCAGATCTGTGCTGTCCACCTCCGTACGGAAAGGTGCGAGGGCCTTGTCCGTAAGGATCCGCCGGGCTGCCCTCGAGAGGTTCACCGGCATGGGGCAGCGGGAGGACTTAACGAACGTCTCCAGCATGGCCTTCTCCGTGGGCGCAAGCGACGTGTCCGCCGCTACGGCCTCCGCCTTCAGGCAGAAGAACTGGGGATCCGTTGCCGTCGGGAAGGACACCTCCATCTCGGAGGCGATCAGGGGCCAGAGCTCCTGTGGCGCCAGGATAAGGACGCGGCCGGTAAGGGCGGAGAGCTTCTTCTTAAGGGCCGGCGTGAGAGGGGTTGCTTCCCGGAAGAAGGTCTTGCCTTCCCCTGCAGCCTCCTTTAGGAACGTTCCGTATTCCTTCGCTGAAAGGCGCTGTATAAAAGAGCTCAGTGTCTTGGGTAAAAGGCTTTTCACATGAGCGTACGCTTCCCCGCCCTGGATGATCCGGTAGAGCTGATTCCAGAAAAGGGTCTTGCACAGGCGCGCATCCGCAACAGCATCGTGTTCGGTCTGGAGGGCATAGGAGAAACGGGTGGGGTCAAGGATCATTTCCCACTCGTAGGTGTCCCAGATGATCTGGGACTTTTTCAACGAAAGCCCCTTCCGTTTGAGGATCGGAAGGTCCCAGCTGTTGATATTATGTCCGATGATAACCTCACTCGCACCGATCGCTTCAAGAACCCCGGGGAGGTCCGTCGGGAAACGGGATTCGACAACCTTGTTTCCCGCATCTATGGCTACGGCCTGGGAGATCTCCGAGCCGTCGGATTCAAGATCGATGCATACGTAATTGAGCGCGGAGTCCTTGATCCATTTCTTCTCGGCGTACTTCCTCGCGTATTCCGAGTCCGGGGCCCCCTCGGTGACGATCCTCAGGGCCCGGTCTTCGGGAAGGTTCCCAAGGATATACCAGATGCTCTCCGGTTCACGGTTCCGTTCGAGAAGCCTGAACAGATTATTGATCGCCTCATCGCTGTACGTAGGGAGCACTTCGTCCCTCAGCATGGCATTGTAAGGCTCCGTCTTTCTCATCAAGCTGACGATCAGCACGATCTGAGGCTTCGGCTTTACGGGGCAATCGCTTCGGATGATATCCAGGAAAAAGTCCTCCCCTTCCTTCTCCTTAGGGAATGCCCTGATGATGGCTGTCATCACCCGCCATTCCCTATCCTCTTCGTTGAGCGCTTCAATAAAAGCCTCATAGGTGTCATCCAGCCCCTTAAATGTAGCATATATCCTAGCCGCGGGCACATAATCTTTCCCCGCGATGTATTTCCGAAGAACCGCAGTGAGGACCTCATAATACTGTCCGAGGTAGGGGCTGTCCTTCGCTATGAGGGATTCCGCGTATTCATGGCTCAGACAGTTATTCGTGAATACCTCCCGGACACCGTACTCCATCACCTCTTCGAGGTATTCGCTCCGCTCCTTATCATCTTCGATGGATTGCAGTCTCCGGTAGAGCGCCTCGAGCATATTCTGGATGTCACCTTCCTTCATCTCCCGCAAGAGGGTGCTTATAACGGGAACGGTGGCCGTCGCTGTCCGAGTCGGATTATACTGGAAGCTGATCTCCTTGTAGTATCCCACATGCGTGAG
>JAEEGJ010029330.1_pt1 | contig 10864 bp, 6 predicted proteins | sample 8958761 | NCBI WGS metagenome assembly JAEEGJ01 (sample SAMN16246546, study PRJNA631951) | gut metagenome | biome: gut microbiome; feature: rumen; material: RS-attached | host: Bos | place: Iran: Karaj | collected 2018-10
TTTTGCGCATAAATGAGCGGCTTGACGCCATACTTCGCTTCGATAGCGGCATTGAATACTTTTAGCTCGGCGACCAGCTCGTCCTTTTTCGGGCGCGCCGTATTTTCGCCCAGCTCAAGGTCAACGGCCGGAATGAGACGACCATGTAAATCATCACCGACACTCGTCATGTAATTTTCGGCTTGGCTTTCACCGTCGACGTTAAATGAGAAATAATGATAGGCGCCGGCCAGAATGCCCGCCTCGGCGGCGTTGCGCCAGTTTGATTCGAAATAATTATCGACGAACGAGCTACCTTCGGTTGCCTTGATATAGGCGAACTGTACGCCCTGCTCGGCGAGCTTTTTCATATCGACATCTACCTGGTAACCAGAGATATCGACGCCGCACGTATCGCGGTCGGATACGAACCAATCGTTGATAAAAACCGCCTTGGTGCGCACGCTCAAGAAAAACACTAGGACCGCACCAATGAGGGCGAGCAAAATTACGGTCGCAACAACAAAAGCTACTCTTGACCTATCTTTTACCATTGATTCTATTATATATCTTTTTGGCTTATGTTATGATTGAAGTATGAAAAGTATACTTAACGATAACGCTTTAGCAGCGGTATCAAACTCAAAAAAGTACATCTTCAGGATCGCCGTCGGCGTAATCATTGCCGCGGTTGTTATGAGTGTATTTCTCATCCTCTTCGGAGATATAAACGATATTAACGGCTGGGAAACGAACGCCCTTGGTCGCGTCATTGGGACAATGTTCCATCTCGGCATCATGCTGGTCATGCTCCACATCACGACTAGATTGCTCGAGTCGAAGAAACCAGCTCCGCAGATTTTCGGTATTATCGGCGGCTTTTTCGCGATTATTTACTCGATACTCGCTATCGTCACGACTTGGCTCACAATCGGATTGTTCTCCGATGCTAGTAGTGGTATCGCCCGCGCATGTAGCGTCACCTTCTCGATGACTCTGTTCGGCCACATCTGTGGTGGCTTAATGAATATGTATGAGGGCAAGCGCCGCGACGTTATTCTGCCATTGAAGATTACCGCAACCGTGCTCGCTGGCTATGAATTGCTTTATGTCACGATCGTTATCCTGACCCAGTCCGCTAGCAACGAACGCCTCGCCGCATTGGCCGGCTTCGCTAGTATCCTCTGGTTCTTCATCTGGATTGTTCTACTTGTCCTGTCGCGCGGCGAAAAGAAGCGCGCCATCGCTGAAGGTAGCTATGCACAGAAAGCTGCACCGACACCAGAAGCTCCAGCCGCACCGGTAGAAGAAAAGCGCGAAAAGACTGACGACGAGCTCCGCGCTGAAATTCGCGAGCAAGTTCGCCGTGAGCAGATCGAACGCGAAGTGCGCGCAGAGATGGAAAAAGAAAAGCAGCAATAGTCTGTAAAAACTAAAAAAGGCAGGACTCGTTCCTGCTTTTTTGATGGTACGCCCGGCAGGGTTCGAACCTGCGACACCTGGTTCCGAAGACCAGTGCTCTAATCCACTGAGCTACGGGCGCATACCGTAATTATAGCACCCGCGGGCGCTAGGACTTAGCATAAGCAATATGCTTTATGAGCGTAGTGTGCTACAATTTTCACTGATTCGGGCACCCTGGTGTGTGCGGATAGAATAACGGCATTCCGATGCCGGTTTAGGAGGTGATTTTGTGGAAGCTAAGTTCAGCCGGGAGGACACGATCCTCTTAGTTACTTGTCAAGACGACCACACAATCGCGCGACTGAGAATGCTGAGCGCTAAGACTAAGGATGCGCTCGAATCGATTGGGGTTCACACGATTTACGATTACAAGAAACTCGATTTCTCAAAACTCGAAGCACTCAGTCTTTCGCAAGAAGAGCGCGAGGCGATAACGGGCGTCTACAATGTTCTTGTAGCTTAAACCACATCACTTTAGACCTCGCCAGTTGATGGCGGGGTCTTTTCTCTCTGATGGTATAATATATCTATGCACCCGTAGCTCAGTGGATAGAGCGCTGGTTTCCGGTACCAGGTGTCGTGGGTTCGACTCCCGCCGGGTGTACCAGAAAGGACAAAATGAAAATACGAGAAAATGTGCCAATTAGCGAACTCACAACGATGCGTCTCGGTGGTGCCGCACGGTATGTGATTGAGGTCGAAAGCGAAGACGAGGTCGCAAAGGCCTGGGCTTTTGCTGCCGAAAAAGAGCTACCTGTATACGTTCTCGGTTGCGGCAGTAATATTATTGGCCGCGACGGCGGCTTTAATGGCGTCATTCTTGTAAATAAAATTATGGGCATGGGGATTGCGGTGCCCGAAGCAAACGGCATGATTGATTTGTATGCGAACAGCGGCGAGCTGCTCGACGATTTTGTCACTTACGGTACACAAATGGGTTTCTCTGGCATGGAAGCGCTCAGCGCAATTCCGGGCACAGTCGGGGCGGCACCGGTGCAGAATGTGGGCGCTTACGGACAGGACATTGCCCAGACTTTGGTTTCCGTCCGAGCTTACGATAATTCGTTAAAGAAAATCGTTGAGCTACCAGCATCCGATTTGGACCTTAGCTATCGTCACAGTATTTTCAATAGCGGCGACGGTGCCGGACGTTATTTCATTACAAAAATTACCGTGCGTCTCACGCGCAAAGAGCTAAAACCACCATTCTATACTTCCCTGCAAAAATATATCGAAGACAATCAGATCACCGATTTTTCACCGGAATCAATCCGCAAAGCCGTGCGCGCCGTGCGCGAGGCAAAGTTGCCGGATCCTGTCGAGATCGCAAGCGCTGGCAGCTTCTTCAAAAATGTTTATTTAAAAGCCCCAGAAGAAATTGCAGACGCCGAAAAGCGCGGGATTCCAGTTTGGGACGGCGGCAAGATTCCGTCCGGTTGGCTGATTGAGCATGCCGGCCTCAAGGGCCAAGTTTTTCACGGCATGCGCGTTTCCGACAAGGCTTCCCTCGTTTTGATTAATGAAGATGCAAAAAATTACGCTGACCTCGCCGCTGCGCGCAAAGAAATTATTGCGATTGTACGCGAGAAGTTTGGTTTTACGCTCGAACAAGAGCCGATGGAGTTAGGCGAGTGAAAGAATTAAACGGCCGCGAGCTTGCGGGTTACATCAAAGAGCGCCAAGCACATCAGGTGCGTCATTTGCGCGCGCTCAAAAAATTCCCAAAGTTAGTGATTTTTTACGATAACGACAACCCAGTGATTTTGAAATACATTGCGCTAAAGGAACAATATGGCGCAGATATTTTGGTGGATGTTGAGACCCGTAAAATCAACGCGACGAATGCCGCCACAGAACTACGTGCCGCCGCCGACGATCCGGCAGTTTCTGGTATTATTGTCCAGTTACCGCTTACCGAGTGCGACATGGATATTCTGAATCTGATTCCAAATGAAAAGGATGTTGATGGTCTACGCGGCGAACGCGATACAGCAACCGCGATGGCCGTACATTGGCTTTTGACCGGCTATGGCGTCGAGCTACCATCTTTGAAACTTGCGATTGTTGGCCGCGGTAAACTCGTTGGCGCGCCACTACTTAAAATGTGGTCCGAAAGCGGCTATGACGTCACGATGTTCCACCGTGGCGATGATTTGACGCAGCTCCCAGACTACGATGTGATCGTAACTGCTACTGGCGTGCCAGGCCTCATTACTTCTGCTCATCTAAAGCAGGGCGCCGTCGTTGTTGACGCCGGCACGGCGAGCGAAAACGGCGTAATTAAGGGTGATATTTCTGACGAAGTGCGCGCCGAACGTGACGATTTGACGATTACACCAAACGTTGGCGGGGTTGGCCCATTGACCGTCGCAATGCTATTCGAAAATGTTATCCGCGCCGCTTCTGTTGGAACTGATGCCGAATAAAAAAGACCGCCCTCGTGGGCGGTATTTTTTATGGCGTATTTACGGTGCTGGCGGCGGGGTTTGATTTAGTTTATTAGCGAGCTCTTCAAGTTTATTGACGCGCTCGACCTTAGCCCCAACCGTTGCTTCGCTATTTAGAGCCTTAGCGATTGCTTCATTAAGTTTAGTTCGATCTGGTTGCTCCATACGAGCAGTGCTCTTAACAAGTCGTTCGAATTCTTGGTCGTCCATATTGATGAGCGTCTCCGGCTTAACGGCTTCGACAGGCATACTTTTACCAGTAAGCCCTCTCTCTTTTATGATCTCCTTCTTTCTCCCAAGATCCGCAGTGTTAAACTCGTGGCTACCGGATTGGGCGCGAAGTGCCCAGTCATGAGTAGAGCGGTTGTTTTCTTTGTAGGCGCCAGCGAAGTTTTCCATAATATGAGACGCCAAGCTCCTGTGCATCGCCATCAGTCCCTTGATTTCAGTATTATTCATCTTGTCTGCTGCAGCTTCAGTGCCCTCAATTGCTTCATGAACTGCCTCGCGACCCTTATCGCCCTTGTTAGATAAGAGATTCACGAGAGCCTTCTGCTTCTCATCCTCACCCTTAAGAATCGCCTGAACGAGAGCGTCTCTGAGCTGATTGATGTTGCTAGGATCAATCTTAACTTCTTTATCTTTGCCGTTTTCGTCCTTAACCGTCATTGTCATCTCACCCTGTTTAATGCGCGACTCTGTCGCAGAGATGGCGGCATCGTTAAGTTTGCCCTGAACCGAATACATCTGGCTATGAAGCAAGTCGACACCGCCTTCGCCGGCCATCCTAGTGCCAAGCTCAGTGTCTTGGTAATCGTTCAACACGGCATTACGCGCGCGTGCGATCTTCTCGCTCCTACCAATACCTATGCCATATAGACCGGAACCAAATTTCCGTTTCTCGAATTTCTTAGTTTCTTCATTGTATTTAACTCCGGCATGGCGCATATTCAAACGGCGCTGCTGATTCCAATCGTGGTTAGCACGAATATCTTTTGCGATGCGACTATTATTGCCGGCGTTACGGGCGCTGCGGTTAAAGCTGCGCGATGCATTGGTCATGACATTCGCAATTGCACCCATAGAGCCGCGAATGAGTTTCGGAATGAAGAAGACTGGTGCGATACTGACGACCGCGGCAGATATTGTAATCCAGGTGCTACCGTAGCTAGAAGAAAGCAAGATACGCCCAACCATATCGCCGCCATAAATGAGCGCCGAGCAGGCCGGGAAGGCAATGAGTAATCCCTGGAAGGCTTTAAACCATTTTTCGAATATCTTCTTCGTGTTCGGCAGCATGTAACAGACGAATGCGAGTGGCGAAGCGACAACAAGAAGTACGGCTGCGGCCTGGCGCAAGCCGAGAATTGCGATGAGCGTAAAGAATGAAATGGCGATGCCTAGGACGGCAAGTAAAATCGGGATAACAAGCGCCGTGCCCTGCGAGAGCACCGACGCAGCCGAAAGAACGCCAACGATAAGAACGACAACCAAACCCATTCCGGCAACGCCATCGCTCAGTACGCCCTTTAGGCTTGTTTCTTCAGCCGGATCAACTACAACCCCCTCGACCCTAATCGTGCTCGGCATGCCAGCATTGATTTGATTGGTTACCCACTGGAAAACGCCCGCGATGCCATAACCGATAATATTGGCGATATCGATGGCGAGCTGACAAATAATATATGAACAGTTAATCAGCAGCGCGCCAATAATGAGCTTCGGCAAGATTTTCTTCACGCCATAATTACTTATTCCCACACCAGTAACTTGCGAGAGAATAACAATCAAGAAGATGATGATAAAGGCGAGGTTAGCGATGTCTCGGAAAATACTCCAAGCCACATAGGTCGGCGAGTTGTCGCCAGTTCCAAATAGAAGCGTGTTGACCTGAAGAGCAGGCTCGACCCAATCGACATATTTGTCCATGATAAGTTTGCTGGAAATATCAATGAGCGGGCAGATAATCCAGCCGAGGGAGCCGGCGCCGGTATAACAATTCTCTTTTTCGTTTCCGACACCAAGAAGACTATTATTGTATGCTTCTTGCGCTTCTTCGACAGAAATAATATCGTCAGGGTCGACGTCATGCAAAGCATTGAAGGCATATTTCATTTCGGCAAACAAATCAGTAATTGGACTCAAATAGGTGTTGAAGTGGCCGTCTTTGTCGGCAAGAACTACCATGGCGGTAGGATCATACGTAGTCACATAGCAGGTCAGCTTCGTATCCATGTCATCGAACCACTCGACAGTATAAACCCATTCTGGATGAAGTTTTAATTCTTCTTCAGTTGGATTACAGTTGATATTCACCCTGCCGATTGACTGGTTAGCCATGTACCACTGATATAGTAGCGGCTTCTCGTTAGTAGAAATACCAGAGGTACTCCAGCTCGAACCAGCTCTTTTCTTAGTCTTATCAAGGGTCGAGTTATCGTAAATATATTTTAGGGCGTTATTACCATTGCCGGTAAGTGTCCATGTTCTATTAATAGCGGCATCGCCCACGAGCTCTTCAACGCCGAGCACGTAGATGCCGACAGCCGTACCTGTAAATAAACTAGGATCGGAGCAAGGAGCAGGATAACCGCCGGACATACATAGTGGTGCTATGGCGCGTGTTTCGTATTTTTTATCAGATTCAGGCGCGCCGATGCCTTCCGTATATCTAATTTGAGTGACAACACTTTCTAGTTTTTTCTTAAACTCTTTTAGGGTCATGCCCTTTGCATCAAATGAACCGTCTTGGCAAGGATTAAAATCGTCTCCATCATCCTCGCAAGTAGACTCTGGGAAAATTTGAGTCGTACAGGTGCCGTTGTAACCGCCCGCCGTACCGTCACTACATTTATCATGATCGCCATCGGGAACCCATGCCCAGATCTGGAAACGGACTTTTGTTCCGCCTTTGTCTACGTAGGCAAGAAAATACTCGCCGCCATGCTGGTAATACGCCCCGCCTTGCCACCCGGTAGACTCAGCGCTCGTAATTTTCCCGTCATCGCCAACCGTAACACAGATTTGCGCTCTCGAACTCCCCGATACTATCTGCTCTGCATCGACCTTGGTATTCCACTTGCCATCTAGAGCGTTTTGGTAATCCTCTTCGGAGCTGCTCTCGTAACGAATATTATCCGCCCTATATTTAATGGCATAACACGCGCTCTTGACGCCAACCATTTCGTCCTCGTCGGAAGTGAAACCCATGCCTTCCATGAACTTGTCGACCTTTTTTCTTTCGCCACCCTTTCTGACTTCTTCGATGTCTTCACTAGGAACGCCAAGACGCACATAAACACTCTCGCTGAAAGGAATATCGGCCGTCACCGATACGTCCACTGACGGGCGCCAGTCATTGATTAGTAAGGCGCAGTTCACGCCAACTACCGGCGCGAGTCCGTTTGGAAGATACGTCGCATACGACGCCGTCATTTGCTCGAAAAGATCTCGATATCCAAAGACGTGCCCATCCATTTCATATTCTGGATTTTCTTTAATCGTCTGTGTAATCTGAGTGCTATCTTTATCGCTATACCAAATCCCATAGTTCGAGCCGCCCAAATCACCATTCTTGGCCGAATAGCACCTATACACGCCTTGCGCATAGGCCTGATTGAGAATATGCTGCGATGACCAGCCGTTAAACTTTAACGCACCTACATTTTGCGCGCCAATAAAAATATTCAGCAATGAAGCCGCGATGACAGCAAACAAAACGTAGTAACGTTTATTTTTGATCATTCTTTGTTTCTGTCCCATCGATAGCACCCAGAATAGCATTAAGCTCGTCTATGATTATCTTTTGGTACCGTATTTCTGCTGTACTAACTGGCTGGGAGAGTTTTCTATATCCCGCAGTCCCATAATACTCGTACTGGCAAGCTCCCTTCACATCTCTGCCCGAGAGACAACCGGCCTCGTTTAGGCCAATGATAACCTGGATGGATAGGCGCGCCTGTTCAATGCGGAGACTCTCGACTTCTTCGCGATGATTTTCCTTAGATGCGTACATATTATCGACATACGCCTCCATGCTGTCATATTTCAGCGTTTCGCTATTGGTGAGAATAACGGAAATCGGCACCTGCCTGTAGCTCATGTCTTGGCAAAGATTGCTGATTTTTTCCGCGAGGTCGCCTAGGTTATTTTTCTTTGCGACTTCGCTAATCAGAGCATTAGTTTTCTCGCAAGAATTCGAAGCAGAAAGCGCGTCGCCATAAATGAATAATTTGCGATAGTCGCTTGCGGTGGTTATTTTTAAATCTATAGCGTCAGATTTATCCTCGCCTTTTGCAAGAATATTTTTGATGCGATTAGCAAGAGATATTTTTGCCTGCTTTTGGCCGCCAGAAATACCGCCAGATATAGCAATAATTCCGACGACGAATAAAGCCACAACAAGCACAGCAATCACGCCAATTGTAATAAACTTCTTTGATTTGCCCTGCCCGTTGGCGTCGTCTTCAAGCACAATACCATTCATGGCTTCGTTAAAATAATCTGGAGCATTCGCAAATGTAGGGTTATCAGCGGCTTGCATAACTGGGCCGGCTGGAGCCTGAGTTTTACCGCGGAAACGACGCGTAGCAAAACCAAAGCGCGGCTGCTTTTTGTTTATCGGGTCGCCGCCGGAAGTAACAGCTGGCTTTACTGGGCCGTCCTGCTCCGGCATTGAAGCAACCGTCGTCGTAAGCGATGGGTTACCAATTTTCGTAATATCGACTTGTTGTTCTGGCATCGGAACTGGCGCTTGAGATTGCGACTGCGGCTGACTGCCAGCGATGTTTGGCGATGAAAAAATTGGACCATTAGACAAGCCATTTTTCTCACCCTCATTCATACTTATATTTTACCATAAGCATTATCTGTTGGGGAATAGATTCAGCCTATGATTTTCCCAAATTATTCATGAGGTTTTTAAGGTCCTCAATGCGCTTAATATCTGCAGTGGAAGACGCCTGACTATTCAGGGCCGTCGTAATCGCCCTAGTGAGGTCTGCCTTTTCGCTAGGAGACATGGTGGCGTGCGAATCCGCCAAACGCCTGAACTCTTTGTTATCCATAGTAAGAAGCGAGGTCCCCTTAACGTTATTGACCGACATACTTCTTCCGGAAAGACTATTCTTAGCCATCCATTCACGCTTACCGCCAAGGAATTCATTATTAAAGCTTTGACTATTAGTCTGGTTGCGAGCCGCCCAGTCGTAAGTAGAGCGGTTATTGCTCTTATAGATGCCAGAGAAGTTGTCCATAATATGCGAAGCAAGGCTCTTTTGCGTTGCTCTTAGCTTACTAATCTCAGAGCTATTCATATGCTGAGCAGCATCCTCGGTGTCTTCAATTGCCTCATGAACCGCCTCGCGACCATCCTCGCCCTTATTAGTTAGGACATTAGTAAGAGCTTTCTGCTTTTCGTCCTCGCCTTTGAGGATAGCCTGCGTAAGTGCTTTTTTGAGATCTTCGATGCTTCTTGGATTGATTTTGACTTCCTTTTCTTTGCCTTTTTCGTCGACTTCTGTCATAGTCATTTGTCCAAGCTTGATCTGCGACTCCGCAGAAGCAACAGCCGTATTGTCGAGCTTCTCCTCGACGCCATACATCTGGTTATTAAGTAGCTCAATGCCGCCCTCGCCGGCCATCCTGTTACTCTGCGCGGTTTCAGTATAGTCATTCAAAACAGCAGCACGAGCGCGCGCAATATTCATTTGCGCGTAGCTACCATCTTTAGCTCGCTCCCTACGACGCCTGCCGCGTGCAGTCTCCTGGTAATTTTTATCGAGACCGGCGCGGCGAAGATTGAACCTACGTTGCTGACTCCATTCATGATTGGCGCGAATATCTTTTGCAATACGACTATTATTGCCAGCGTTGCGAGCGCTGCGGCTGAGGCCACGCGAGGCATTGACCATAGCATTTGAAACGGCGCCCATGGAGCTGCGGATGATTTTCGGAATCAGGAAGATTGGCGCGATGCTAACAACAGCGGCAGAAATCAAAATCCAAGTACTGCCATAGCTTGTCGAAAGCAAAATGCGACCAACCATATCGCCGCCATAGATAAGGGCGGAACAGGCCGGGAAGGCAAGGAGCAATCCCTCGAACGCCTTGAGCCACTTTTCAAATATCTTCTTCGTATTTGGCAACATATAGCAGACGAAGGCGAGCGGCGAAGCAACGACGAGCAACACGGCGCCTGCTTGGCGAATGCCGAGAATCGCAATGAGCGCAAACAACGAAACTAAGACGCTTAGAACGAGAAGAAGGACCGGAATGATGAGCGCCATGCCCTGCGAGCCAATAACCGAGCCAACCGTAAGGGCGCCAATGACTGCGACGACGGCACCACCAGCAGTCACGAAGGCACCATCCAACAAACCCATGTCCTGAGCTGTTAATTCCGTACCCTCAACAATCATCTTGTCCGGCATTGATATTGCATTTGTCGTAATCCACTTAAAAACGCCCGCAATGCCGTAACCGACGACATTCGCAACATCGATTGCAAGCTGACAAATAATGTACGAACAGTTGATAAGGATTGCGCCAATAATCAGCTTCGGCAGAATTTTCTTGACACCATAATTGTCGACACCAAAGCCGGTAAGTTGCGAGAAAATAACAATAAGGAAGATGACGATGAAGGCAAGGTTAGCAATCGAGCGGAATATATTCCATGCGGTATATGTCGCCGAATTATCGTTACTGCCAAACAGATACATATTAATCTGAAGGGCTGGTTCAACCCACTTGAGATAGTTCTCCTTGATTGTGCCGCTAAAGTCATAGATGGCTGGACAAATGATCCATCCCAACGAACCTGCACTGGTTTCGCAGGTTGTTTTGTCATCCCCTTCTTCCTCTTCGGTCTTATCGGCTAACACGACCGTCGGCGCATCATCTACGAGAGGATTCTCGATTGTTACGTCGATTGGACTATTCGTTATGTCCTTAACGGCATAGGTCGCCGATAG
>JAEEGJ010029331.1_pt1 | contig 10863 bp, 8 predicted proteins | sample 8958761 | NCBI WGS metagenome assembly JAEEGJ01 (sample SAMN16246546, study PRJNA631951) | gut metagenome | biome: gut microbiome; feature: rumen; material: RS-attached | host: Bos | place: Iran: Karaj | collected 2018-10
TCAGGCTTTCCTCGACTTTTATGGCTTTGAATCAGCCGATGTCTTAATTGGAAAAAATGACGAGGACATGGGCTGGCACTCTGATCCGGAACCTTTTAAGCAGGATGAGCTTGCAGTTCTTGCTGGAAAAAGCACTTATAAAGTACAGGGCAAATGTTTTGTTCGCGGAGAGGAACGCGACATTGTTGCTTCAAAACGACCTCTTTACGATAATGGCGAAATTGTTGGCCTTGTAGGAAGCTTTTCTGATATTACCGATGTATTGCGGCGAGGGCAGGGACTCGATCATAATCAGACAATTTATACAATAGAAAAACTTAGAAAATATACTTTCTTCGACAAACTGATGGATGAGGTAAGCCTTAACGAAATGCTGGATCCGCTTACCGGAGTTATCTCCCGTGCTTATTCAGTAAGATTTGTCCGCTCTCTTATTGCAGAACAGAGGTCTTTTACCTTTGCAATGATTGACCTTGATAACTTTAAGTTTATCAATGACAGTCTTGGACACACCGCAGGCGATAAAGTTTTAACCACAGTTTCAAAACGCCTTGCAGAATTTGTTGATGGTTTTGGAATTGTCGGAAGGTTTGGCGGTGATGAGCTTTTGCTGATAGATCTTGAGCACATCACAAAAGATGATAAAATCACTTTCTTTGAAAAGCTCTATACCAATTCTCTGGCCCTTCGTTTTACAATGGATTTTGGGAACGGCGGTTCATTTATTACGGGAACTGTTGGAGCTGCAAGTTATCCGGAAGATGCAGACAATTACGCAGATTTATTTACCCTCATAGATAAAATGCTTTACTACGGCAAGAGCAAAGGACGAAATTGCTTTACTGTTTATCAGCCACAAAAACACAAAGATCTTGAAGTTACAAAAACAGCTCACCGGGGACTTTATACTTACATTCATCAGTTAAGAACAAGTATGGAAGAAACATCTGGTTTTGAAAATAAACTGAAAGCCGCACTGCCTGTTCTTTCCGAAATCTTGAAAGTGAATGATATGTACTATGTTCGCGATGACGGAAGATTAAAGTCCGTGATGAATCCTCTGTATGATGGCGACGCCTCTGATATTTCATCTCTTATGTCCGAAGATCTTTTTTCTGAAAATACTCTGGATAAAGTAAAAAATAATTCTCCAAAATTCTATCAGACATTAATAAACAACGGTTTTGAATCAGCGATGGTAGTCCGCATTCGAAAAGCTGAAACAGTTTCCGGCTATCTTGTATGTGCCGTAAAACGCAGCCTCCGCATCTGGCAGGAAAACGAATGCGCCGTGCTTTATTATGTAGCCGGACTTCTGGTATAAATCAAAAAAAAATTTTAAGATTTTTCTTGAATTCAATTTTTAATCACCTTATTCTTACTAAAGGACGTCCAAAAAAAACAAGTAAGAATGAGGTTATTTTTATGACTAAAGAAGAACTGCACAAAATGATAGAGCAGAGTCAACCTAACATCTGCCAGATTGAGGCGATTCACGACGGCAAAACTGTTTACAGCGACACCTGGAACAATTACAAGAGTGACGACTGCATCCATGTTATGTCTGTAACAAAAAGCATTATGGCTCTTCTGATCGGTATTGCCATAGACAAAGGGCAGATAAAGAGTGTAGAGGACAAGGTCTTGGACTATTTTCCCGAATACATGGTAAAGCGCGGCGAGAAGACAATTTACGAAGTGACCATTAAGCATCTGCTTACTATGCGGGCTCCTTATAAGTGTAAGGGCGACCCCTGGAGTAAAGTTTGTTCCAGCGAAAACTGGACTTACACTTCGCTGGATTTTCTCGGCGGACGAAAGGGACTTACCGATGAGTTTAAGTATTCGTCAGTATGCCTTCATATTCTAACGGGCATTTTGTATAAGGCCACGGGTATGTTAACTGTGGACTATGCCAACAAGTATCTTTTTGAACCGCTCGGCATTCCTGCCCACAAAAACTTTTATGCCGAATCTGCCGAAGAGCACAAAGCCTTTACACTCGACAAAAAGCCGAAACAACCCGTCTGGTTCGCTGATCCTCAGGACCTGGGAACTCCAGGCTACGGACTTTGCATGACTGCCAGCGACATGGCGAAGATAGGTCTTATGTGTTTGAACAAAGGCGAGTTCGCCGGCAAACAGATTGTCTCCTCAAAATGGATCCGCGAGATGACAAGGCCACGCCCAGTTGAAGGAAATAATTTCCGCGGCATGGAATACGGTTACCTCTGGTGGATTATTTCCCGTAAAAAGAATATCTATGCAGCCATTGGCAACAGTGGCAACGTGATTTACATTAATCCCCAGAAGCACCTTGTGGTCGCCGTGGCTTCATATTTCAAGCCTACCATTTTTGACCGCGTAGACTTTATCCAGAAATACATAGAGCCCTTTGCAGAAACAACGGAATAGGTCTTACCCGAAAAACTGTAACCCAATCGGGGGTCGGTCTCGCGACGGCCTTAAAATAATAACTTTCTATAACTAATTATAATGTATATTCTGTCTACCAATAATGCTTTTTTAGCAGGTTTACCTTTTATGCTTATAAAATTACAGCCTCCCCTAGGCAGGCTTCACTTCGCTTGCTGTTAAAAGTTTATCAGCTATAAAACCTTCAATTATCTCTTTGGATGCAAAAAGTTCATCAAGTTTTTTCATGAAAGGAACAATATCGCCAAAATCTAGAGCACGATGATCGAATGCAATTGTAAATGTGATTATACTCTTTGATTCTATTTTTTTTATTGAACTTAAAGCAATGGCCACAACCTGAGGTGGAACAATCTCCAGTAATGTGCATTCACCATTCCAATCTTTATAAATTGAGCCAGGATTTGAAACTGTGATTGTCCCTTGCTCCAAATCATATGCTGTTAATTTTTGAGACTTATCTATCTTTTTATATGCAAGGCGCTGTTTGAATGGTATACGTTTTATTCTATAAGGCCCTATTTTTGTGCAAATCAGTCTACGCAAAGCTGATAGTATCTTTAATTTCTTAAGTCCCTTTAAGGTGTCTTTTACGGCTACAGACAACAGTGCTTCGTCTATGATTGTGTTTTCTGCTTTTCTTCGAATCTCATTTACATAATCTCTTATTTGTTCCATAGATTTAGATTCAAGATTATGAAGATTTACAGTAATCATTCTGTCATTAAGTACAAATGGCATAGAAATATCGATATTAGTTTTATTAACAATACATCCTGAATTCAAAAAAGAATTATAGTGCAAATGAGAATTGAGTTTTGGACAAACTTTTAAGGCTTCTGAAATGATTTTTAATAAAGCTGTATTTAATGAAATCTTTTGTTCTTTTGATTTTGTAAGATTATATTCATTTATGATTTTTAGAAGATTCTCAACATCTGCATTATAAGTAAGACCTGCATGAGGAATTGTTTTCCAGCTTTCAAGCGTAACATTTGAAATGACTATTCGCGACAAACTAAACTTTTCTGATTTTCCCATTTTTTTAAATTTCTTTATGTTATATTTATTTTATAGCATTAAATTGTATTATGCAATTAACTTTTAAGAAGTTATATACAAAAAATCTCCTCGAATTGAGGAGATTTTTTTGTAATAATCTTAATTAATGTCAAAGAATAAATAATAAAAATTGTGTTATATTTATTGATTTTATTAAATAAACTTTTAGCAAAATTCCCCTATTTATTGAATCTGGATATTAATTTATTCTGAAGTCATATCTTATCAAGGAGATTAAGCTAATGAAGAAAATTTTGAGAAAAGGTTTATTAATCCTTTCAGTATTTTTGACATTTGTAAGTTGTACATATGCAGCATCAAATCCTGCGGCAGATTCAAAAGACTGGCTGGATCCATCTGTTCCATCTTTTAGTAAAACCTATGAAAAATACTTTGAACATGTAGGTTTTGCAGTTGAATATGGAAACTTTGGTACTAACTGGGGAACTAAACAGGAACTTTATTATGATGAAGTTCAGAAAGGACTTGCAAAACACGCTAACCAGATAACTATGGGAAACGAGTTTAAGCCTCAGTTTGTAATGGCATGGTGGGGAAATACACCAAAAACTAATGGAACTTTTACTGCTTCAAACGGCGTTACAATAAAAACACCGGTGCTAAACGGGCTTCAGCGAATTGATGATATTCTTGCTATCTGTAAGAAAAATGGCCTTCAGATGCGTGGCCACACACTGGGCTGGCACTCTCAGACAGAAGATGGATTTTTCTGTAAAGATTATGATAAAGCAAAAGGTCTTGTAAGCCGTGAAGAAATGGAAGCTCGTCTTGAATGGTATATTAAAACTGTTCTGGAAAGAGTTGATAACTGGGAAAAGAAAAACAACAACGGTAAGCATATTATCTGGGCCTGGGACGTATTCAATGAGGCAACTCCTGATGGTGGTGCTAACTGGCTTCGTACAGATGGTTCTAAATGGTATTCGGTATATAAAAACGGAGACTTCCTTGTTGATGCATTCAAATATGCAAATAAGTATGCTCCAAAGGATGTAAAACTTGTTTACAACGATTACGGTGGAATCTATGGAACTTCTACAAGCGACAAGCATGCAAAGCAGCTTCGTGTAGTTGATCTGATTCTTTCACATAAAGATGATGCTGTTCTCCCTACCCGCCTTGATGCTATGGGACTTCAGTCTCACCACAGTGTAAAAAACTCTGCTGCAGCTGTAGAAAAAGAAATAACAGACTTTATTGCAAAAGGCCTTGATGTTCAGATTACAGAGCTTGATATTGGTACCTGGAATAGTTACAACAAAGAAAAAGATGTCGTAGGTGTAAACGGAAAACAGTTCAACAGTCTTGCAGATGCTTACAAGGCTTTCTTCCAGGTTTATATTAAACTTAGAAAAACACCTTCAAAGCATGGTGTAGAAAGCATTACAATCTGGGGCTTAAACGACGAACACACCTGGCTCAACATGGAATACCAGAAAAAGTGGCTCGGAAACTGCGACCAGTACCCTCTCCTTTTCACCAAGCCAGACGATAAAAAATGGACCTACATCCCAAAACCTGCATTCTATGCAGTAATTGATGCAGCTAAGTAAAACTTAAACAGTTGGTAGTCATAGCCTGCCTTTGAGATGAACAATCGATAAACTTAAAATGGCCTGCTTTCGCAGGCCATTTTTTAACGGTTTTTTCAAAATTATGTTACTTTAATTCCGCTTTTCTGTAATTAACGTTCATAACCAGTCCGACGCAGGTCATGGCGGTGAGAAGTGAAGAACCCCCATAGGACAGGAAGAGCAATGGAATACCTGTGATCGGCATTATACCCATAACCATTCCAACGTTGATAAAGAAATGGAAGGCAAACATACCGAATACTCCGGCGCAGATGTATGAACCGTAACGGTTTACGCATTTACGGATTATATAAAGAATCTTTAAGAGAATTGTAAGATAAAGAACAAATACAAGGATGCCGCCCAAAAAGCCAAACTCTTCTGATAAAATACTAAAAATAAAGTCTGTACTCTGCTGAGGCAAAAAGCGGTAATGGCTTTGGGTTCCCATAAGATAGCCTTTTCCGACGACACCTCCAGCACCAATTGCAACTTTTGACTGAATGATGTTCCAGCCGGCACCCTGAGGATCTTTATTTGGATTCATAAAGATGATAAGACGCATGATCTGATAATCTTTAAGAACTTTTCCGAGAACCAGTGAGAAAACAAGAGAAAGTGCTATGATCGAAGTAAAATAAATAATCCAGTGAATATAGCGAGGACCATGAAGATAACGTCTGATTACATATCCCAGAAGCGTAATGATAAGGAATGCGAAAATCAGAAGCATTCTAAGGCGCATATTTGTAAGGATGGAAATTACCGCAAGTGGAGAGACTGCAATTTCTGAATTCCATACAGGCAGGACGGCAAAGAAAATCGTAAATACACCAAAGAGGAAAATGTAGCCGATGTATCTGAGTGGAACTCCGGCAATGAAACACATTATAAAGTAGATCGGAAGATATACAGAAGCGGTTCCAAGGTCCGGCTGAATAAGAATGAGCCCCATTGGAATAAGCATTACACCTGTTGCCAGGAAGAATCTTTTGAGCTGATCTCCATTTGCTGTATCATCGAGTATGCGAGCCAGGTATAAGATATAAAAAACTTTTCCGAATTCAGAAGGCTGAATTCCAAACTCACCAATACCAATCCAGCTTTTTGCACCATTTACGTAACGTCCAAAAATTCTGGTATATACGAGAAGAGCTAAAAGACCAATAAAACCATAAATTGAAAGAGACTCTGTTCTTCTGTAATCATAGATTGTAATTGCAATCATAATTACAAAACCTATAGAAGCCCAGATAATCTGTTTGATATATTCGTTTGTTACGCGGACACCAGCAGAGTTAATGCTGGAAGAATAAATAAACATTACACCAAGAGCTACCAGTGTAAGTACAACAAGAATCAGAAGATAATCGAACATTGAAAAGAATTTATTCTTCATACTTCCCTCTCCTAATCCTGTCTTCCGCGGGTTTTTGTAAGATATGAGAAGCCAAGTGCTTTAGTAGCTTCTTCACAGGTCTGGTTTGCAAAGATTCCCTGAATGATTATGTTTGTACAATAAGGAGCCCACCATTCCCATTTATTACATGCCTCAACAATTGTGGCAACACAAATCTGATCTTCCGGAGGTGCATCATAAGGAGCATAAGCAACAAGCCATGAGTGCCAGCTCTGTTCATCCTTGCGGTTTGGATTACTGTAAGGTTCAACTTCGGCAGTACCGGTTTTGCAGGCAATCTGCACAATCTTGTTATGCATTGGATACTGAGGTGTACCGTCTGTAACTGTATAACGCATGGCTTCCTGAATCTGCTTCCATACATCCTTATCAATTGTTGATTCTGTAAGTACCTGAGGTTTTACTGAATCAATAACTTCTCCAGTTACCGGGTCACGAACTTCCTTAAGAAGATGAGGTTTATAAATAACGCCTTCATTACAAACCATGGCAATCATATTTGCAAGCTGTAGTGGTGTTGCTTCCATATAGCCCTGACCAATTGAGCAGGACATTGTATCTCCACCAAGCCATGGTTCATGATATTTTTTCTGCTTCCATTCAGCAGTTGGGACCTGTCCTGCAACCTGGTTAGGCAAGTCTATCTGAGAGCTTTTACCAAAACCAAACTCACGGGCATAAGAAGCAATTTTTTCAATACCAAGGTGATCTCGGCCGACAGTCCAGTAATAAACGTCGCATGACTGAGCCATAGCGTTTTTCATATCAAGCCAGCCGTGGCCAGGTTCATGAACGTGACAATGGAATTTACGGCCACCATAAACCATAACACCCTTACATTCAATTTTCTTTGCTGCCGGGAATGCATTTTCCTGAAGCATTGCAGCAGACATAATGATTTTGAATGTAGAAGCCGGAGGATATGAAACCTGAACGGCACGATTCAAAAGTGGTTTTGAATTATCTTTCAAAAGCTTAGCATATTCAGTACCCATATCATCTGAACTGAAGATGTTTGAGTCATAGAATGGGTATGAAACCATAGCAAGTACTTCGCCTGTAGATGGTTTTAATACAACAGAAGCACCAACTCGCTCCCCAAGAGCTTCTTCTACAAGCTTTTGAATATCACTGTCAATTGTGAGAACAAGGCTCTTTCCCATTTCCGGAGGAACAACAATTGGTGTGTCGGAAATAATTCGGCCATGAACATCAACGGTTGACATTTCATGACCTTCCTTACCCTGGAGAAGTGAATCATACTGTTTTTCAATTCCGGTTTTACCGACAATACTTGTTTCTTTATATCCCTGATTGTAGAGAACAGTCATTTCTGACTGGTTGATATCACCAACGTAACCTACAATGTGAGACATAGAGCCTGTATGCTGATAGTTACGGATAGGTTTTGAAACCCATGAAACACCAGGAAGGTCTATCTTATTTTCTGCAATATTAGAAATAACTGTAAAAGGAACATTAGATTTTACAGTAACCGAAGAATAAGAGCGGCGCATATTCTTTGGAATCTTTTTATCAATATCTGTTTTACTTATACCTAGATACTGGGCAAGCTTAAGAATTACTGTATCATAGCGGTCTTTTGGAATTTCACCGGGAGTAACTTCTACAGCAAAGGAGTCTGTATTAATTACTATAGGAAGAAGAGCGTTTCTGTCAAAAATCTCACCGCGCTGTGCAGAGATTACTGTAATTTGACTTGAAAGTCTCTGAGACTGTGAACGGTAATGTTCTCCCTGTACAATCTGCATAGAAAAGAGCTTGTATATGTAGACCATGAAAAAGAGAAGCAGGACTATGAGAAGAATGAAGATTTTTGCGCCTTTGGTAAGCCTGTCTTCAGAATTAATCATTGTCTATACTGTCCTTTACGGTTTTTACCACAAGAGATTTTCTAAAGAAGCTTAAAAACTTAAATACAAATGGAGCCAGAAGGATATTCTCTATAAACTCGAAAAGGAAATCATAAGAAATAATGCCAGCTATATAAATATGGACATTAGGGAACAGGAGGGCCAGAAGATGGACCATAAGAGTTTTTGCAATAGTTCCAATTCCAACACAAAGCATTGGAAGAATGAATCCGGAAATAATTACATTCTTGGCAAAAATTCCTGCAACATATCCAATGATTGTTCTGAAGATGCAGTTAAAGCCAAATGGGATTCCTGTAATAAAATCTAAAAGAAGGCCTGAAATAAAGCCTGTAGTTTCACCGACAATCTTTCCATTCAAAAGTGAAAAATAAATTGAACAGATAAGTACTAAATCTGGAACAATATAAATAAATGATATGTTAGAAAGAATTGAAGATTCAAGAATTACCGCACACAAAAGAATGAATGTACTTACAAGAATTGATTTTGTCATACGCCCTACTCCTTGTCTGCCTTACGGTCATTCAGTTCTTTCTGATTTACAACGACAACATTTTCAAGACGGGCAAAATCAATTATCGGTGTAAGCTCAATATTCAAAGATGAGTTATAATCGAGGGTTGTGATTTTTGTTATTGTACCAATTGCAATGTCGCGCATGTAATTATCGTTTTCACCTGAAGTAACTACAATATCACCATAGCTCAATTCATCTACTACAGATTTACGGATATACTGCATTAAAAGCGGCTGATCCTGGCTTCCAAGTCCGTTTACAAGACCAAGGTCTCGGGTATTCTGAATGCGAGCAGAAACAATGTTGTTGATGTTGTAGATTGGAATAATTTGACTTGTAAAAGTACCTACCTGAACAACTTTACCAACAAGGCCCTGGTTTCCGCTCTGGAAAGCAATAACAGGCATATTCTTTCTGATTCCGTTTACACTACCCTTATTGATTGTAAGATAGGTAAAGGCATTGTCTAAGTCTCGGGCAATAATCTGAGCCGGAATATTTTTTTCATCAAGAGAAACTGCAAAATCAAGCTGTTCCTTTAAGCGGGCATTTTCTTTTCTGATGTCTGCATTTGAACGCTGCATTTCTTCATAATTTTCAAGCTTGATTACAAGATCATTATAGTCTTTTTTGAGTTTGCGAAGTTCACCAACTGCATTAAAGGTATCTACTACTCCATCTGCAATAAAATGAACTCCCTTATCAAGAGAAGAGAAAATAGAAAATCCTATCTGCTTAAAGTTTACTACAAAACCGCCTGAATGGAAGGCAAGAGAAATACCACCTGCAAGCAGATAGATTATAAGGAGAAATTCAGCAAATTTAATTCTGAAAGAAAAATTCGGCTTTCTTCGCATAAGACCCACCCGGAGAAAGCTTTATTTAGTCGTTCAGACTGTCGTAAATAGTTCGCTCAGAATACATATCCTTGAAGAGGCCAAAGGCTTTTCCAGCACCAAGGGCAACACATTCAAGAGGCTTTTCTACGAGAATAACCGGTACACCAGTTTCCTTTGAAACAAGCTTTGGAAGCTCGCGGAGCATAGAACCACCACCAGTCATTACGATACCACGTTCAATGATATCTGAAGCAAGCTCTGGAGGAGTTTCTGAAAGTACAGATTTAATTTCTTCAACGATTTTTGTTACAGGCTCTTTCAGGGCTTCACGTACTTCTACACTGTCAATTTCGAGGCGGCGTGGAAGACCAGTAATAGCGTCTGTTCCCTTAAGCTCCATCTTTTCGATTGTCTTTTCTGGAGCGGCATTACCAATCTGAATCTTAAGACGTTCAGCAGCAGGCTGACCAATAATAAGGTTATGAACACTTTTTACGTGCTTTACGATTGCTTCGTCGAACTTGTCTCCACCAACGCGGATTGAGTGAGTAACAACCATACCACCAAGAGAGATTACAGAGATTTCTGCAGTACCACCACCGATATCACAAATCATGTGTCCGGCTGGTTCAAAGATAGGAATATCTGCACCGATTGCTGCGGCGCGGCTTTCTTCGATTACTTCAACTTCCTTAGCACCTGCCTTCATTGCAGCTTCAATTACTGCACGGCGTTCTACATCAGTTACGCAGGAAGGAATACCAATCTTCATTCTTACAGATTTGAAAAGCTGATGGCGCGGAATGATTTTTGAGATGAAATATTTGATCATCTTTTCAGTAGAATCAATATCAGCAATTACACCGTCTGCGAGCGGACGGATAGCCATAATGTTTCCAGGAGTTTTATCAAGCATTCGCTTAGCTTCAGCACCTACGGCAACAATTCTTTTTGTTCCCTTTTCAACAGCGATTACAGAAGGTTCGTCAATAACAATCCCCTTATCGCGAACATAAATCAAGGTATTACAGGTTCCTAAATCAATACCTATATCTGTTGAAAAACTATCAAAAAAACCCATCTATTTCCTCCCGGT
>JAEEGJ010029332.1_pt1 | contig 10863 bp, 9 predicted proteins | sample 8958761 | NCBI WGS metagenome assembly JAEEGJ01 (sample SAMN16246546, study PRJNA631951) | gut metagenome | biome: gut microbiome; feature: rumen; material: RS-attached | host: Bos | place: Iran: Karaj | collected 2018-10
GATGAGCGAAGATCCCAGAAACACAAAAAAACAAGTGCCGCTGCGCCTGTCTCCCCGCCTCTACGCCGCTATCGCGGCCTGGGCGGAGGACGATTTCCGCTCGGTCAACGGGCAGATCGAGTATCTGCTGACCGAGTGCGTCAAGCAGCGCAAGAAGAACGGCAAATACGTCGGGGAAGACATCGACGCGCCGATCGAACTGGATATCGAATAACGGAAAAACAGGATGCCGGAAGACGCGGGCGGCAAAAGCCGCCCGCGCCTTCCGGCTTTTTTCTTACGGCAGCATCTCCTCGATGATCGCCAGAGCCTCATCCGGCTCCGGTTTCGGGTCGCGCGAGTTCAGTTCGTCCGCCAGGCGCTCCACGAAACCGCGGTCCGGGGAGATGTAATGGATCTTGACGTCCTCACAGACCAGGCCGTAGCACGGGCAGCTGACGCCCTCCTCCGTCCACTCCTCACAGCAGATGGTGTACTTTTGATTTTTCTTCATGATTTACCTCCTTCGGAGCATCTCCTGTGCTCCTTCCGCCCGTAAGACACACGAGAAGGCCGGATATCACGCACTTTCAAAAATTTTTTTTCACAGCGAAATCTGGACTTTCCGCCTTGACATCGCAGGCGCCTCAGCGCATAATAATAAAGATAATTGATCTTTAAGAGCGATCCCGTGAGGTCGGCAAGATCGAGTCATATGTAACGGCAGGCAGACGGTTTCCGTGCAGCCTGCAGACGCTATGTACTTTCCCCTGCCGCACTCCGGCAGGGTTTTCTGCATTTTCAGGAGCATCCATGACGTTCAATCCCAGGAACAACAGAGCATTCGAGACCACGGACAGCGGATTCACTGTCCTTCCCGGCTTTTGCGACGTGCGCGTGCACTTCCGCGAGCCGGGTTTTTCTTATAAGGAGACCATCGCGACCGGCACGGCAGCGGCAGCCCGCGGCGGCTATACGGCCGTCTGCACCATGCCGAATCTGGACCCGGTGCCCGACAGCGTGCCCCATCTGCTGCCGCAGCTCGACCTGATCGAACGGGACGCCTGCATCGCGGTCAAGCCCTACGGGGCGATCACCGTCGGCGAAAAAGGCGAGCAACTGGCGGATCTGGAAGGCATGGCGCCCTTCGTCTGCGCCTACTCCGACGACGGGCGCGGCGTGCAGGACCCTTCCATGATGAAGGAGGCCATGACCCGCGCCAAAGATCTGCGCAAGCTGGTCGTCGCCCACTGCGAAGTGAACGAACTGCTGCGCGGCGGTTATATCCACGACGGACGCTACGCAAAGGACCACGGCCACCGGGGCATCTGCAGCGAAAGCGAATGGCGCCAGGTGGAACGCGACATCGACCTCGCCTATCAGACCGGCTGCGGCTACCACGTCTGCCACATTTCCACAAAGGAAAGCGCGGAGCTGGTGCGTCAGGCGAAAAAAGACGGCATCGACGTCTCCTGCGAGACCGCGCCTCACTACCTGCTGATGGACGACTCGATGCTGGAGGAAAACGGCCGCTTTAAAATGAACCCGCCCGTGCGGGATGCAAGCGACCGGGAAGCGCTGCTGGAAGGCGTGTGCGACGGCACCATCGAGATCGTCGCCACCGACCATGCGCCCCACAGCGCGGAGGAAAAGGCAAGAGGGCTGGAAAAGAGCGCGTTCGGCATCGTGGGCATCGAGACTGCCTTCCCCCTGCTGTACACCGGCCTCGTAAAGAAAGGCGTGCTCAGCCTCGAACAGCTGGTCTGCCTGCTCTCGGAGAATCCCAGAAAGCGCTTCGCGATCGAAACAGACCCGGGCAGCTGCGTCTGGGATCTCGAGGAAGAATACCCCATCGATCCCGCCGACTTCCTGTCCAAAGGCAAGGCCACGCCCTTCGAGGGCTGGAAGGTGTATGGCAGATGCATCGGGACCCAATACAACGGAAATACGGTTTACTCATATAAATAGTTTCGGAGGAACAACATGGCTAAAAGAACGGACATCAAAAAAGTACTCATCATCGGCTCCGGCCCCATCGTCATCGGACAGGCTGCCGAATTCGACTACGCGGGCACCCAGGCCTGCCTGGCCCTCAAGGAAGAGGGCTACCAGGTGATCCTGTGCAACTCCAACCCCGCCACCATCATGACCGACACGTCCATCGCGGACAAGGTCTACATGGAGCCCCTGACGCTGGAATACGTCGCCAAGATCCTGCGCTACGAGCGTCCCGACGCCATCGTGCCCGGCATCGGCGGCCAGACCGGCCTCAACCTGGCGATGCAGCTGGAAAAGAAAGGCGTGCTGAAGGAATGCGGCGTGCAGCTGCTGGGCACCCCGGCCAGTTCCATCGAGCGGGCGGAAGACAGAGAGCTGTTCAAGGAAATGTGCCAGTCCATCGGAGAACCGGTCATCCCCTCCGAGATCACCTACTCCCTGGAAGAAGCGGTCGAAGCGGCCAAGCACATCGGCTATCCCGTCGTGCTGCGCCCCGCCTTCACTCTGGGCGGCACCGGCGGCGGCTTCGCCTATAACGAAGCGGAACTGATCGAAGTCGGCACGAACGCCTTCCGTCTCTCCCCCGTGCATCAGGTGCTCGTCGAGAAGAGCGTGCGCGGCTACAAAGAGATCGAATTCGAGGTCATGCGCGATTCCAACGACCACGCCATCACGATCTGCGGCATGGAGAACGTGGACCCGGTCGGCGTCCACACCGGCGACTCCATGGTCGTCGCGCCCATCCTGTCCTTAAACGACCACGACCTGAAGATGCTGAACGACTCGGCCATCAAGATCATCAAGGAACTGAAGATCGAAGGCGGCTGCAACGTGCAGTTCGCCCTCAACCCCAACTCCTCCGAATATTTCCTGATCGAAGTCAACCCCAGAGTGTCCCGTTCCTCCGCCCTCGCCAGCAAAGCCAGCGGCTACCCCATTGCGCGGGTCACGGCGAAGATCGCCATGGGCATGGCGCTGGAAGACATTCCCGTCGCCGGCGGCACCGCGGCCATCGAACCCCGCCTCGACTACATCGTGGCCAAGTTCCCCCGCTTCGCCTTCGACAAGTTCACCGGCGCGCCCAACACGCTGGGCACGCAGATGAAGGCGACCGGCGAGGTCATGGGCATCGGTTCCACCCTCGAAGAGTGCTGCCTGAAGTCCGTGCGCTCCCTGGAGACCGGCGTCTGCCATTTCTGGATGCCGAAATTCGACAGCTATAGCGACGCCGAACTGAAGGCCTACGTCTCCGAATTCCGCGCGGACGGCATCTTCGCGGTGTTCGAACTCATCCGCCGCGGCGTCTCCCTGCAGGAGATCCACGAGCTGACCATGATCACGGAACTGTTCCTGGAAAGCTTCAAAAAGATCGTCGACATGGAAGGCATGCTGAAGCGCGCGCCCGGCGGCATCGATACCCTTACCGCGGCCAAACTCATGGGCTTCTCCGACGAATACATCGCCAAGCTGTGGAACTGCGACGAACTGCAGATCTACAAGACCCGCAAGGAAGAAGGGCTCGTCCCGGTGTTCCGCATGGTCGACACGCTGCACACCGGCAAGTACATCGCCTACCTCTACTCGTCCTACACCGGCGAGAACCAGTCCCTGCTGACCGACAAGAAGAAGATCGTCGTCCTCGGCGCGGGACCCATCCGCATCGGCCAGGGCGTGGAATTCGACTACTCCACGGTCCACGCGGTGCAGACGATCAAGCGGGCCGGCTACGAAGCCATCATCATCAACAACAATCCGGAGACCGTCTCCACCGACTATACGACGGCAGATAAACTGTACTTCGAGCCGCTGACCCCGGAAGACGTCATGGCCATCATCGATTTCGAGCAGCCCGAAGGGGTCATCGCGTCGCTGGGCGGCCAGACCGCCATCAACCTGGCGCAGCCGCTGATGGACAGAGGCGTTAAGATCATCGGCACCGACTGCGCCGCCATCGATCTGGCGGAGGACAGAGGCAGCTTCGAAAAACTGCTGCTCGACCTGAACATCCCGCAGCCCAAGGGCCGCGCCGTGACCCACATCGAAGAAGGCGTCGCCGCAGCGGCGGAGATCGGCTACCCCGTGCTCGTGCGCCCCAGCTTCGTGCTGGGCGGCCGCGCCATGGAGATCGTGCTGAACGAAGACCAGCTGCGCCACTACCTGAAGAACGCCGTGGAGATCGACGCCGACAAACCCGTCCTGGTCGATAAGTACATCCAGGGCAAGGAAGTCGAGATCGACGCGATCTGCGACGGACGCGACGTGTTCGTGCCCGGCATCATGGAGCTGGTCGAGCGCACCGGCATCCACTCCGGCGACTCCATCTCGGTCTACCCCTCCTTCTCCATCTCGGACAAGGTAAAGGGCACGATCCTGCAGTACGCGAAGAAACTTGGCCCCGCCATCGGCATCGTGGGCCTGTACAATATCCAGTTCATCGTGGACCAGAACGAAGACGTGTACATCATCGAGGTCAACCCCCGTTCGAGCCGCACGGTGCCGTTCCTGTCCAAGGCGACGGGCTATTCGCTGGCGGATATCGCCACGGAGGTGATCCTGGGCAAGAGCCTCAAGGAACAGGGCATCTTCGACCTGTATCCGCCCGAGAAAAAGCGCCACTACGTCAAGGTGCCCGTGTTCTCGTTCAACAAGATCCGCGGGCTGGACGCCTACCTGTCGCCGGAGATGAAGTCCACCGGCGAAGCCATCGGTTACGACGACCGCCTGAACCGCGCACTGTACAAGGCGCTGCAGGCGGCGGGCATGCATCTGCAGAACTACGGCACGGTGTTCGCGACGATCGCGAATAAGGATAAGGAAGAAGCGCTGCCGCTGATCCGCCGGTTCTATAACCTGGGCTTCAATATCGAGGCGACGGAGGGCACGGCGAAGTTCCTGAAGGAGCACGGCATCCGCACCCGCGTGCTGAAGAAGATCTCCGACGGTTCCGACGCGATCCCCGAGTCCATCCGTCAGGGCCACATCGCCTACATCATCAACACGTCGGCGCTGACCACGGGCAGCGACACGGACGGCGTCAAGATCCGCCAGGCCGCGACCGAGAACAACGCGACGATCTTTACGTCGCTGGATACGGTGAAGGTGCTGCTGGACGTTCTGGAAGAAACGACGCTGACGATCTCCACGATCGACGCATAGCGCGCTTTTGGGGGCTGCCGCAGGGCGGCTCCGCACGGGGACACGCTCCCGCTCAGCGTGGCCCCAACAGCGGTTCTAAGCTCTGTCTTCGCCTTGCGGCTCGCCAATCGCTAAGAACCGGTATCCCCGATGGTCCCCTTTGCGGACCCACCCCTGCGCAGCCTAAAAGATGCTGCAAATTTCATTGGAGATATGCAGCAACAAGTAATGAGTAAGATTTAGGATGAAACAAGGTTTTTATATAATTAAAGAGAATACGCGGATCGCGGACGGCATCTGGAAGATGGTGCTGGAAGGCGACGGAACAGCCGTGACCGCGCCGGGCCAGTTCGTCGATCTCAAGCTGGACGGACGCTTTCTGAGGCGGCCGATCTCCGTGCACGACGCGGACGAAGGATCGATCGCGATCATCTATAAAGTGCTCGGGCACGGCACAGAAGACATGACCCGCTATGAACCGGGCAAGCAGCTCGACGTGATCGCGGGTCTGGGCAACGGGTTTGATAGTTGTCGCCGGGAACCGTCCCCAACGACAACACGTCCGCTGCTGGTCGGCGGCGGCGTGGGTATTCCCCCGCTGTACCTGCTGGCGAAGAAGCTGATCGCGGCAGGAAAGCCGGTACAGGTCGTCCTTGGGTTCAACGCGAAGGCGGACCTGTTCTGCGTGGAAGAATTCCAGGCGCTGGGCTGCGGTGTGCGCATTGCGAGCGCGGACGGTTCTGCCGGCGTCAAAGGCTTTGTGACGGACGCCCTGCCCGATCCCGGAACCTATGACTGCTTTTACACCTGCGGCCCCCTGCCTATGCTGAAAGCGCTCGATAAAACCATCCCGGCAGGCGTCCCCGGGCAACTGTCCTTCGAAGAACGCATGGGCTGCGGCTTCGGCGCCTGCATGGGCTGCACCGTTCCGGTCAAGGGCGGGTACAAGCGCATCTGCAAGGACGGTCCCGTGCTGGACAGAGAGGAGATCGTATGGCAAGCGTAGAAAACAGACTGGCGGTCGACCTCTGCGGCATAGAGCTCGACAATCCCGTCATCCCTGCGTCCGGCACGTTCGGTTACGGCAGGGAATTCGCGGAACTCTATGATATCGACATTCTGGGCACGTTTTCCTTCAAGGGCACGACGAAGGATCCCCGTCTGGGCAACCCAACGCCCCGCATCGCGGAGGCACCCTGCGGCATGCTGAACGCGGTGGGCCTGCAGAATCCGGGCGTGGAGAAGGTCATCTCGGAGGAATTGCCGAACCTGGCGAAGATCTTCCATAAACCGGTCATGGCAAACGTCTCCGGCTTTTCTGTCGACGACTACGTCTACACCTGCGAAAAACTGGACAAACAGCCCCAGGTCGGGTGGCTGGAGGTCAATATCTCCTGCCCCAACGTGCATGGCGGCGGCATGAGTTTCGGCACGGATCCGTCGGCGGCGGCCGGAGTGACCCGGGCAGTCAAGGCGGTCACGACGAAGCCCGTCATCGTAAAGCTGTCCCCCAACGTGACGGATATCACGGAGATCGCGAAAGCCTGCGAAGACGCAGGCGCAGACGGGATCTCCCTCATCAACACGCTGCTGGGCATGCGCATCGACCTGAAGACCCGCAGACCCATCCTGGCGAACACGACGGGCGGCCTGTCCGGTCCCGCGGTGTTCCCGGTGGCGCTGCGCATGGTGTACCAGGTCGCGAAGGCGGTCTCGGTGCCGGTCGTGGGCATGGGCGGCGTTTCCTCGGCGGAGGACGTGCTGGAGATGATGATGGCCGGCGCGGCGGCGGTAGAAGTCGGCGCGGCCAACCTCGTCGATCCCTTCGCCTGCAAAAAGATCATCGAAGCCCTGCCGGCGGCGATGGACAAATATGGGATCGGGACTTTGAAAGAACTGAAAGGATAGAATATGGGTAAAGACGTGATCGTCGCCTGCGACTTTGCGGGCAAAGCGCAGACGCTGGAGTTTTTAGACAAGTTTACCGGGCAAAAGCCCTTCGTGAAGATCGGCATGGAGCTGTTCTACGCGGAAGGCCCGGATATCGTGCGGGAGATCAAGGCCAGAGGCCACAGGATCTTCCTCGACCTGAAGCTGCACGACATCCCCAACACGGTCAAAAGCGCCATGGCGGTGCTGACGGGCCTGGGCGTGGACATCATCAACGTGCACGCGGCGGGAACGAAAGCCATGATGGCGGCGGCGCTGGAAGGCCTCACCCGGGCGGACGGCACGCGGCCGCTGCTGATCGCGGTCACGCAGCTCACGTCCACGGATCAAAAGGCCATGGCCGAAGATCTGTGGATCGAAAAGCTCCTGCCCGACGTCGTGATGCATTACGCGAAATGCGCCCGGGAAGCCGGCCTGGACGGCGTCGTCTGTTCGCCCCTGGAGGCGAAAGCCGTGCACGAGGCCTGCGGCGAAAGCTTTCTGACGGTCACGCCGGGCGTGCGCTTCGCGGAAAGCGCCGCGGGCGATCAGAAGCGCATCATGACCCCGGCACAGGCTAAAGCCGAAGGCTGCGACTACATCGTCGTCGGACGCCCCATCACCAGAGCGGAGGATCCGGTGGCGGCCTACGAACGCTGCTGCCGTGAATTTATCGGATAAAGGAGAACCACCATGGAAACATCCAGACAGATCGCAAAAGACCTTTTGAGCATCAAAGCCGTGTTCTTCCGTCCGCAGGAGCCCTTCACCTGGGCCAGCGGCATCAAGAGCCCGGTGTACTGCGACAACCGGCTGACCCTGACCGCGCCTGAAGTGCGCACCCACGTGGAGGAAGGCCTGGCGGAGATCATCCGCACGTACTATCCCGAAGCGGAAGTGCTGATGGGCACGTCGACCGCGGGTATCGCGCATGCGGCCATCACGGGCCACATCATGGGTCTGCCCATGGGTTACGTGCGCTCCGGCGCTAAGGACCACGGCAGGCAGAACCGCATTGAGGGTAAGCTGGAGCCGGGACAGAAGACGGTAATAGTGGAGGATCTGATTTCCACGGGCGGCAGTGTAATAGAGGTGGCGGACGCCCTGCGGGAAGCCGGCGCCGAAGTGCTCGGCATAGTTTCCATATTCACCTACGGAATGAAAAAGGGTCTGGAGCGTCTTGCCGAAGCCGGAGTGAAAAATGTTTCTCTTACCGACTTCGACTGCATAGCGCGGGTAGCCGCCGAAACCGGCTATATCAAGCCGGAAGATGTGGCGCGCCTTATTGCTTTTCGCAACAACCCGTCGGATGAGAGTTGGCTTGGAGGTGTGAAATGAGAAGCGTGATAGACATTCTCGATCTGTCCACCGACGAAATCGAGGAACTGATGACCGTTGCCGGGGATATCATCGCGCACCCGGAGGCATATTCTCACCGCATGGCGGGCAAAAAACTGGCGACGCTGTTTTTTGAACCCTCCACGCGCACGCGTATGAGCTTCGAAGCGGCTATGTATGAGTTGGGCGGAAACGTGATTTCAATGGCAAGCGCGGGGGCGTCCTCTGCCGCTAAGGGCGAGAGCGTCGCCGATACGGTAAAAACCGTTTCCTGCTACGCCGATATTATAGCCATGCGCCATCCGAAAGAGGGCGCGGCAACGGTGGCGGCAAAGAACGCGGGCGTTCCGGTCATCAACGCGGGCGACGGCGGTCATTGCCACCCTACGCAGACTCTTGCCGATCTGCTCACGATAAAGCGCGAAAAAGGTCGCTTTTCAAATCTTACCGTCGGTCTTTGCGGCGATTTGAAATTCGGCCGCACCGTTCATTCGCTTATTCAGGCGCTCGCACGTTACGAGGGCGTAAAGTTTGTTCTTATCTCACCCGAGGAACTCAAAGTACCGAGCTACGTCAAGCGTGATGTGCTGGCGCGCCGCGGCATACCCTACGAGCAGACCACCGATCTCGGAAGCGTTCTGCCTCACCTCGACATTCTGTACATGACCCGCGTTCAGCGCGAGCGCTTTTTCAACGAAGAGGACTATCTGCGATTAAAGGACCGCTACATTCTGACCCCGGAAAAGCTTAAAACCGCAAAGTCGGATCTTTCGGTAATGCACCCGCTGCCGCGTGTTAACGAAATCAGCGTGGCGATAGACGAGGACCCGCGCGCCTGCTATTTCAAACAGGTTAAAAACGGTAAATATATGCGTATGGCGCTTATTCTTAAACTGCTTAAGGAGGCCGAAAATGAATATTGATTCGATTCGTAACGGTATGGTTATAGATCATATCTCGGCAGGATACGGCATGAAGCTTTATCACCTGCTTGGACTTGATGAGCAGGACGTTTCGGTTGCCATAATCAAAAACGTTTCCAGCCGGAAGCTTGGGAAAAAGGACATTATCAAAATAGACGCCGATATTCCGGTCAGCCTCGATGTCATAGGCTATGTAGACCCGGGCGCCACGGTCAATATCATAAAAAACGGCGAACTGGTCGAGAAAAAGACTATGGCTCTGCCGTCTGAGCTTTGCAATGTTCTGCGCTGCAAGAACCCCCGGTGCATAACCTCCACCGAGCAGGAACTGCCGCATATTTTCCGGCTTACCGACCCGGAGCACAAGGTTTACCGCTGCGCCTGGTGTGAAACGAAAGCCGACTGAAAGGCGGCGGTCGGACCCCGGTATACGTTTTTTCGCGTTACGGGGCGCTTGATTAAAACCGAAAATCCCGTCACGAAAGTGGCGGGATTTTCTTACTGAATAATCGGAATTAATGTACGGCTTCGGCACAAATCATATTTTGCCAAACGTCTGTACCCGAAATTACAAATTCTTAATAAATATAGAAATTTTATCCTGTTTGTGATACAATTACTTAAAGCGGCTTATGCGGGTGGGAAATATGAAATCCGCTCTTTCGCAGAGTCGCAGGAATCAAAAGCGTCCCGCGGCGCGGGTGGGCTTTTGATCAATAAAAGGAGGAATAATTATGGCAAACAGAATTATTTTGAACACCGTGTCTTATCACGGAAAGGGCGCTATCGGTGAAATAGTGCCTGTCGCGCAAGCTAAAGGATTTAAGCGGGTATTTGTCTGCACCGATCCCGATTTGCTCAAGTTCGGCGTGGCGCAGAAGGTTACCGGCCTGCTTGACAAGGCGGGCATAGCATATACCGTTTATTCCGGTATCAAGCCCAACCCCACTATTGAAAACGTCAAAGACGGCGTAGCCGCGTTTAAGGCGGCGGGTGCGGATTCTATCGTAACTATCGGCGGCGGCTCCGCTATGGATACCGCAAAGGCGATAGGTATAATCATCGCAAATCCCGAATTTGCCGACGTTCGCTCGCTTGAAGGCGTAGCGCCCACCAAAAATCACGCCGTTCCCACAATAGCCGTTCCCACTACGGCGGGCACCGCGGCGGAAGTTACTATATACTACGTTATTACCGACGTTGAGAAGGAACGCAAGTTTGTTTGCGTTGACGAGCACGACATACCCGAGGTTGCGGTTATTGATCCGGAAATGATGTCCTCTATGCCAAAGGGACTTACCGCCTCTACCGGTATGGACGCGCTCACCCACGCGATAGAAGGCTTTACCACCAAAGCCGCGTGGGAAATGACCGATATGTTCCATCTTGAAGCGATCAAACTTATCGCAAAGCATCTTCGCGGCGCAGTTGAAAACAAGCCCGAAGACAGAGAGGGAATGGCTCTTGCACAGTACGTTGCAGGTATGGGCTTCTCAAACGTAGGTCTCGGTATCGCTCATTCCATCGCGCACACGCTCGGTGCTCACTATGACACTCCTCA
>JAEEGJ010029333.1_pt1 | contig 10862 bp, 7 predicted proteins | sample 8958761 | NCBI WGS metagenome assembly JAEEGJ01 (sample SAMN16246546, study PRJNA631951) | gut metagenome | biome: gut microbiome; feature: rumen; material: RS-attached | host: Bos | place: Iran: Karaj | collected 2018-10
AACTTCTCAAAAGCTGCGTCGTCAATACGCAATACAACTTGTTTCATTGTCTCTAAGCTTTGCGAGATATGTGGTCGGCGTCCGGACTTCCCTCATGAGACCTCACAAACCTCAGATTCAACATTTTGTTACTTTTGTCTTTCGACACTGCGAAATTACGCATAAAAAAAGGGCGGCGGAAAAAATCCGTCGCCCAATGGGAGTTTCTGGGAGTTTTTATGGGAGTTTTGGCGATTTCGCCTGATTTCTGGGAGTTTTGGTGAAAATCTTGGGAGTTTTTGGGAGTTTTATGGGAGTTTTTTCTGCATGGCAGCGCCTGCAATGTAATAGCTCAGATAGTGCTTCCCATGCACAGGGGCCATCTTATCTGTCCATGTCACAAACGGTTTCGAGCAACACAGAGTTCCTGACCCCTTGTGCACATGTTATTCCACCCTTTGCGGTTCATATGGATATCCTTCTACTATCAGTTTCATAAACAATTTATACTCGAATTATACACGAATTACACGATTAACATTTGTTTTGGTTATTTTGCTTCACCCTGATTATCAGACATTTAATTTAAAAAACAATATCTATTCAACCAAAAATAACCAAAGTGAATAACCAAATTCACATTATCGTGGTTATTTGTCTATTATCCATCTTTTCGTCGCAACACAGAGTTCCTGACCCCTTGTGCACACTTTTCCAAGCCACAATGATGTGACACACATCCCATGACGTTAATTTGCGTTAATTACGCAGGTTTTTAAATTCATTTCCAGCAAATTTATCGTAGTTTTAAGAAAAAAACGCTATCTTTGCAAACTGAAGACTATTAATGAATACTGTAAGCCTATGAATAATGTCATGGACAATAAAAAGCAGAAGGCCCGCCTGGCTCTGATATTGAAGACAGGCAAATTACGCCTATGGTTTTTCTACCCAGCCACCCGCCATTATTGCTACCTGTCTGAAACTGGCGACTATGAGCGCGAGTACAACCCCGTTGAGTTTTGCCGTTTCTTTCATCCTGATGACCTGGATGAGATGCGGAGCATCATCTTCGATGTTTGCGATGGCAAGCAGGAAAGCGGCAAAGTGGCCATACGCAGCAGGGCGGCCAAGGATGCCGACTGCCGTCACTATGAAGTATCCATCTCCGTCACCTGTCGTGACGACAACGGCATGCCCACTACGCTGATGGGCATCCAGCACGATGTGACCGATGAGTACTGCCGACAGCAGAAGATCAAACAGCTGCTGATTCGCTACCACACCATCTTCAACACGTCGTTGCTCGACATGCTGTACTACGACAACAAGGGCGTGCTGAAAGACATCAACGAGCGCGCCTGCAAGGCCTTCGGCGTGAAGAGCCGCGAACAGGTTCTCGACGGCAGCTTCCTGTTGGAGAACAATCCCTTCTATAACAAGATGGCGCTCGACGAGATGGAGAACTCGCACACAGGCAGCATTGTGAACTTCGATGATTACAGGGACGAGGAAATATACCGCGTGGATGAGCTTGGCCTGAGTGGCAGGATGTATTACGAGTCGGCCATCAACCCCATCTACAACGAAGAGGGCGAGCTGGAGGGCATCTATATGTCGGGCCACGACATCTCGGAGATGGTGAACTCGTTCCATCGCCAACAGGCAGGCCTGAAGAAGCTGCAGCAGGGAACAGACAGCATCAAGCAGTATATCGCCAACATCGACTATGCCCTGAGCGTGAGTGGCGTGCAGATGGTGAACTACTACCCCCACTCCTACACCTTCGAGCTCATCAACAGAGAGGCCCACACCAAGATCCACATGTCGCAGCTGCGCTGTATCCGACTGGCCACGCCGCGATTCCGCCGCACCGTGAACACCACGCTGAACAGGATGGACCACCTGACGAAGCTCGGCATTGTGCAGGCCATAGAGATAGAGATTCGCGACAAGAAGGGCCGACAGATATGGCTGTTGTTCAACATGGTACCCATGCTTGACGCCAATGGCGAGGTGGAGCGCTACTTCGGCACCTATCGCGACATCACGGATATGGTGGAGACAGAGCAGCGCCTGGCCGTGGAGACGAAGAAGGCACAGGAGACGGAGCTGCTGAAACAGGCCTTCCTGACGAACATGAGCTACGAGATACGCACACCGCTGAACAACATCATCGGCTATGCCGGCCTCTTTACGAGCAACCACGACGAGAGCGACGAGCCCTTCTTCATGAAGCAGATCAAGCAAAGCACTGACGAGCTGTTGCTGCTGGTGAACGACATCCTGTACATCTCGCGTCTGGAGGCCAACATGGAGGAGTATAAGAGGGCGCCCGCGGACTTTGCACAGACCTTCGAGGGCTACTGTCAGAACGGTCTGTCGACCATCAAGGATGGCGTGCAGGCCAACATCGTACAGCCCTACAACCGACTGGTGGTAGACATCGACAGCCATCATGTGGAGATGATCATCCGTCGACTGTGCAGTCTGTCGTGCCTGCTGACCAGCCAAGGCTCAATCAGTATCAGCTATGAGTATCATCGCGGCGAGCTGACCATCCATCTCGAGGATACCGGCATTGGCTTTGCTGCCAATGTGCTGCCACACGTCTTCGAGCACTTTACGCGAAATTTAAGAGGCGGGCTGATCGGTTCGGGTCTCGACCTGCCGATCGTACAGCAGCTGACGCACCAGATGGGCGGCACCATCGAGATACAGTCGGACTACAACCAGGGCACGAGTATATGGGTATCGATTCCCTGCACGGCCTCAGTCATTGAAAAGAAAAGAACAGAGGTATGAGTACGAATAACATGTTTGACGAGCAGCAGGCCATGATGATGGCGCTCGATATCAGCGGCAACCACGTGATGTGTCTCGACCTACGCGAGAACCGTGTGTACAACCTGTACGGAAAGGCAATGTTTGGCAATAATGTAGGCATAGAAGTGTGTTACACCTATATCCATCCTGACGATTGCGAAAGGTTCCGTACCTTCATAGAGCGACTGGCCGACGGTACCGACAGTGAAGCGGAGTGCCGTTTCCGCTGGAACTATAACTACACAGGACAAGGCGCCCCCGACTGGCACGACCTTTATAATGTAGCCATCGCCGAATATGAAGACGGCAAACCCGTGAACATCATTGCCACCATCACTGACGAGACGGAGCCCAAGCGGAAGGAGCGCGAGATAGAGCGGTTGTCGGAACGCTACAAGACCATCTTCGAGAACTCCATCATCGGCCTGTCGTTCTACACCCCCGATGGCTGGCTGCTAGATGCCAACCGCATCATGCGCAGGATATGTAACTTCGACAGCGACGAGGGCGACGAGTTCTTCAGTAAGATGAACCTGTTCGACATAATGCCGTTCAACGAGGTGCTGGATCGCAACCATCCCGAGGAGTACTGGGCCTGTTCGCTGAGCATCGTCCCTGAGCGCAACATGTACGTGTATCTGGAAATCAGCATCCACCCCATCTACGACGAAAACGGGCAGCTGATGTATATCGCGGTATCAGCCAACGACGTGACGGAGGAACGCGACATGTACCTGAACGTGACGGAGAACGACGCCAGGATGCAGAAGGTGAACGAGGCCATCAAGAACTACGAGGTCGAGCTGCGCAACATGCTTGAGGCCTCGCAGATGCAGACCTGGCGCGTCAGCCTCGATCGCGACATCATCGAGTTCTATAGAGGCCTGAACACCGTGGTACGCTCGTTCAACCTGAGACAGTTGCGGGACATCTTCGTCAATCAGGAAGACGACTTCGTCAAGGCGTTGTCGAACCCGGCCGAGGCCCTGAAAGAACCGCAGATCTATATCGGGCTGATGTACCCGAAGGTAACCCAGAGCAGCACAGAACCGCAATGGGTGCAGATCAACTGCATTCCCGAGTACTACAAGGATGGTCGGCTATTAGGCGCCTTCGGCGTGTGGCGTAACATCAACGACCTGATGCATAAACAGGATCAGCTGCGCAGGGAGACCCAGCGCGCCAGGGAGTCGGGGCAGATGAAGAGTCTCTTCCTGGCCAACATGACCCACGAGATACGCACGCCCATCAACGCCATTGTGGGCTTTTCGGAAGTCCTGACCACGCTGACGTCACCAGAGGAGAAACAAGAAGTCGTACAGATCATCAAGAACAACTGCGACATGCTGTTGCGCCTGATAAACGACATTCTGACCGCCTCATCGCTTGAGACGGGTTCCATGAGCATTAAGGCTGTCCATGTCGATTTCTCCAAGGCGTTCAATGAGTTGTTCGAGTCGCTGCGTCCAAGGGTGCAGGAACCCGGTGTGGCGTTCCTGAAAGACAATCCCTACGACACCCTTCAGATTATGATCGATACCGACCGTGTGTCACAGATCATCACCAATTTCGTCACCAATGCCGTGAAGTACACCCATCAGGGACATATTAAAGTCGGCTACCGTACAGAAACGAGGACCAAGGACGGCAGACAGCAGCAGGGTCTTTACATCTATTGTGAGGATACAGGCTCAGGCATATCCTTAGAAGCTCAGGAAAAGATCTTCGAACGGTTCTACAAGATCAACGACTTCGTTCAGGGAACGGGTCTTGGCCTGTCCATCTGTAAGGCCTTCGCGGATGCCTGTCATGGTGACATCGGTGTCGTCTCCGAAGGTAACGGCCGTGGATCTGTCTTCTGGATCTGGATTCCGTTATAGATTGGTGCGAAAAGGCTATACAGTTGACATAAACTCACAAGAAAATCCCTCGCCAATTGTGGCGAGGGATTTCTCTTAGAATGGACCTAAACCCATGCAACTCGTGGTGCTGATGGCCGTCAGGAAGGCCGTGAGTGCGGCTACTATCACCTTCACCGCAACACAGAGTTCCTGACCCCTTGTGCACATAAAACGTGCCAACGTGCCATCGTGCCATTTCGATTTTTATTTTAAGGTAAGCGTGATGATGGGATGGAAGGTACTCTATATATTTATATATTATATATTATATTATAATATAATATATAATATATAAATATTAAATAGGCAAAAATAAGATGATGGCAAAATACCAAATGGCACGTTGGCACGATGGCACGAAAGCAAATTGGGGGTAGAATTAGCGTGAATCCTGCAATCTACGTCGAAAAATAATTTAATCCATGAGATTGCAGTAATTTCGTCGCCGGCGCGCAAGGTGGGGCATATTGACTTCGTCGAAATATGTCGCAACTCCAAATTTTAACATTTGAAATAAATCGGAAATAAATTCGAAAAAGGCTTGGAATGCATTGATATTTTTAGTAATTTTGCATCAGAAATCAGATCTGAAAACAAGCGGGAGTCGGTCACCCGATGTAGCTGGCCGAAATAAAGTCTAATACCATGAAAAACATTTGAAGTATGGCGAAGATTATCTATGAAGTGTACCAGAACCAGAACGAGCACAATGCTGCTTACGGCAAGTGGTACGGCCGTGTAAAGTATCTGGAGAGTATGAACACCCGTAAGCTGTCGAACCACATCGCAGAGCACGGCAGTATTTACACCCCCGACGTCGTGTTCGGCGTGATGGAGAAGTTCCGCAGCTGCCTGCTGGAGATGCTGCTCAACTCGAAGAAGGTGAAGATCGAGGGGCTGGGTACGTTCTACACCACCCTGGAGTGCCAGAAGGGCGGCGCAGTGAGCAAGGACAAGTTCAGCATCATGAAGGACGTGAAGGGTCTGCACATCCGCTTCCTGCCCGAGCAGGAACAGGAGCAGAACATCAGCTCGCGAGAGTTCCTGAAGCAGGCCGAGTTCATCAACGTCGAGAGCCTCACCAAGAAGGAGGAGGATGAGAACGGCGGTGGCAGTAACGGTGGTTCGCAGAGCGGCGGTTCACAGAGCGGCGAGCAGGGTGGCGAGCAGGGTGGCAGCCAGAATCAAGGCGGCGGTGGCAGCAACGGCGGCGGCAACGACGTGAACTAAACGAAGTCTGAGGGCCGAGGTCAGACGGCTGAGGCCCTCACTTCAAGTTACAAACCTTAAAATCTAATGCGTATGAAAAAGGAAAAGTGGAAGACCGTCATTCAGGTGATTGTGTCGATTCTGACGGCAGCCCTGACGGCACTGGGAACCACCAGTTGTCTGTAAAAACGACGAGAGGACTGGCAGACTACGAGAGCTGCCAGCCCTCTTGTCGTACTAAAATTCGCACACGAAAAAGCTCAGACACCGTCCATACATCCAGCCAGGCCTACCACAGCCTCAAATATAATATGGATTGAAGTCTGCGCATGAAGCGAGTTTCAATATCGAAACACGCTCCAAAGGCACCCTCCTCATTTTAATTCATAAGTCGCTCCATCTTGTGGTGGGGTTTTTGCTCTTGTGTTTTTTTGCCAATCGTGAAAGTTGCTTATAAAAAAGAAAAAAACATTAAAACGTGCCGATAATTAATATATTTTTTGTAACTTTGACAACAAAAATATTATTTCATTTACCAACCTGCTAATTTACTAACTTTATGAAGAAATTATTACTCTTGTTTTTTGTCGCACTTCTGTCGGCCATGTCCATGCTTGCTGCTAGTGCGGACGAACGAAATGGAATACGTGTGGTGACCAACCAGACAAAGCCTTCTGGTGAAGCGGAGTGCTATGAGTTCCATTTTGCAGCCAAACCAATTCTCAACTACATAAACGAGTTTGAGAATTACGTACTCACCATACGTGACATTTCGATTACGTCATCTAACATGCAGCAAACACATGGCGTCGCGGAAATCCTGCTGCATCAAGATGACGTGAAGTCCATCGACTTCATCACCCTTTCGGAGACGGGCATCAGCAATGTTTCTAACAAGGACTTCAACGTGGCCATAGACGGACGGCAGGTAAGCATTACCGGCATTGGCAATGGTGAGGCCGTAAAGGTTTATTCAGCTGATGGCAAAATGCTCTTTTCCTCATGTGCAGACAGAGGCAAGGTTTCTCTTCAACTCCCTGCGGCCTCACCAGGCACTCTCTTTATAGTAAAGTGTGGTGGCGGCGCCTTTAAATTACGTATCAGATAAAGCAGTAAGGAAGTGATAAAGCACATCCACAAACTTAACACAAAATGACTATGAAGAAGATCATCACAATCATGGCAGCGCTGTTTGCATTTTCCTGCACAGCTTCAGCCCAGCGATACCAGATGGACGTGGCAACAAGCGATGGTAGTATTGCGTCCTATCTGATGGAGAACGTCAACGACCTTATATGCCAAGACGGCCTGACCATCATAAGGATGAACGGAGAGTCACGCAAGGAGTATGACAGCCGTGAGATAAGGAGCATCTCATGGAGTGAATACAATGGCTCTACTGGCACCGGGGACACCAACACCATTCAGGTAACGCCAAACCACAACACATTCGTAACACCAGATTTTGAAGTCAAATTCTACCCCGGCGCCATTACGGAGCCTACCACATTGACTGTCAGCAAGGTGGAGAACCCACCAGCCATATTGGAATGTGGTGTCGACGGGATGGTCGTCTATGACTTTAACCTCACGGGCGGCCAGACTCAACTGAGCGGCATTGCAGACATACGCCTGCCTATGAATATGAATCCGGAAGACGGCGACATCGTATTCGGAGCTTTCTACAACACAGAGACAGGACAATGGGAAACTGTTGACAATCATTATGACGAGTCAACAGGCGAACTGGTTATCTCCACGAACCATTTCTCTCGCTATGGTGCTTTTTGGCTAAAGAAACCGAAAGGCAAGAAAGCCTATCTGGAACTGATGAGCAGGGATGACCTTGCAGCATGTATTGCCAAGCCCCTGGTCTCTTATGCGGAGCTGGCTTTACGCCTGAAGGCTTGGACCGATAGCGACGACCCTGATGCAGCAGCATTGGAGGCTTTTACTGGCACCTATTCTGATGTTTCGCAAATAGGCTTGGACATTGGTTATAACACCATAAAGTCGTTGGGCTACGAGATTCCGTTCCTTGAAAAGTTCTCTGACGTATTGGGGCATGTTGGTACGGCTGTGAGCGTCTATCAGATATGTCGTAATGACTTCAAGGGAGAAGATCCGCAGAAGGCTGCCAACACCATGAAGCTATGTCTCACTCAGATATTGAATCGCTTGACTTCTGCATGTGCAACGAGCTGTCTGTACGCTTCTTTGGCGGGTGTGGCCATCATGGATTACTCTATCAACAAATTTGCACAATATGCCTGGAGCGGACGCAAGGACATGTATCAGAAGGGCTACAGACTCTACATGGAGCAAGAAGGCGGAAACCTTCTTGGCGACAACGGATGGAGATGGGTAGATAAGATAGCCCCATACTTTGATACATGGAAACACCTGACCAATCAGGAAATAAACAAGGGCATAGATAACGACGTGAGGGAATTTACCACAAAGCCTTGGCGCGATCCGATGTTTGCGTCGTACTTCCATGAGGCTACAGGTGCGACATGGTCATTCACAGGTGGCGAGAGCCAGGCTCTGGAAGATGAGCTCTCTGGTAATCTTCGTGCTGAGATTTACAGGGATTACCTGCCCAGTTGCGTTGAGCGAATCAAGAAAGAACTCGAGGTCAAGGCCTTCGATCGTATGAACGAAGAGATGAAGGCATATGCATACCAGCTGAACAAGGGCTCCATTCTGTCATTCTACGACAGCAGTTTAAAGAATGGGGATGACGCGAAGTCTGTCTATGCTGGATACACCGTACGCTACAAGGAATATACTGATGTACTGGGCGACAAAGACCTTTGGCAATGCGAACTTGACGACAAGGGCAAGGGAGAAATCAGCGTTCGCGTAGGCATACTGGCTCTGGCAGAGGCAAAGCCTGTGCTGGAGTTGGTCTCACCTGACGACAAAGTTGTCAAGGTCATCGAGCTTTCCAACCTGAAAGCCGGATATGCCAGGGCAGAATGCGAAAACAAGATTGACCTATCACCGGCGAAAACCTTCGTTATAAATGTTCCTCGCCAAGGTGCTGTGTCCTTTGTTGAATACGACCCAGGTGACTATGAATATGTGGGAAGACTTTCTCCAAGGAGTTGGCTTAGAAGTGCAGCCTGCTCTGACTACCAGACACCAGGACGATTCAAGAGGCAGTTCTATTATACTGTGCTTCCTAATCTGACGAACGAGGCACGTGAGGATACTATTACACTTGGATTTACCCACGACAGTTCTGTGCCTTTTGAAGAACGAGAGCAAGTGAACTACATCTTCAAGCAGGAGGCCGGACCTGCAGACCTGAATGAAATGCGCAGCATGCTTACAGGAACTTGGCAGAACGTTTCAGAAAGCGACCTTTATGACCAGACGAGCACATTCATATTCAATGCCGATGGAACCTACAGCCGAGAATGTATAAGGACAAGCCATACTGGCCGTAATTATCCCAGCAATCGTGAAATAGGAACCTATACTGTTTCCGAGTATGGACACAATGGCGAATGTATGGAAATAGTCATTAAGACAGACCGCGATTACTGGGAATTTTATGATCCTGCCGACATGCCAGAGGCTTCTCATGGCACGGGTAGTATTACCATTCAGGTGTTCCCACACTTCATTCGTTACCTACAGTTCTTCCATGAACCCAAATGAAACCGCAGCCTTGTTGCGCAATAAGGCTGGGTTGTTTCAGTATAATGCAAGGTTATTTCGGTGAGAGGTAGTTCTCGCCGAAATCCTTGCAGCTTCTTGTCGAAAAAAGAGTATGCGGCAAGTGATGAGGGCGCCGCGGAGGAACACAGAAAGAACCGTCTTTTTCTAAGACACGAAGGGGTCAGGCACCTTTGTGCCCTTTCAGAATCAGGGAGAAGTTCTGCACTCAGCCGACGAGCATACTCCAACTGTCGAGCGGAAGCAGGCGCATCATCTTCCTGTTTACCCTCTGCATAGCAGCAAGGAAACAGAACATCCCAATGATTATGTTGGAAGAACCTGAGAACTCGGTGCATCCACGTATGATAGAGAACTTGCTGCTGACCCTACGGAATTATGCCTCTGACACGAAAATCCTGCTGACAAGCCACTCACCTTATCTAATGCGCTATCTGCAACCAGAACAGATGTACTTCGGACTGCCTCAGAACGATGGGCTGGCCCACTTTGCACAGATCAATCCGGCCAAACTAAGATACCTTTATAAATATGCCGGAGATATGGAACTGACCATAGGCGAATTCATGTTCGACTTTATGCTCGACATGGAGAGCGAGCACGAAAAGATGGACCAATTCTTCATTCAGCAGTAATCTATGGTAAAACAGAAGGAAACAAAGCCGTCACAGGTCGTGATATTCGTGGAGGGTGATACCGACGAAATATTGTTCAAGGCACTCATAGAGTACTACAGGATTGTCGAGCAGCTTGATGAAGGGGTAGTCCTTCGCGTATTTCCTGACAATGTCAGCGGTATGGTCAGTACTCCTGCCGTCGATGAAGAGCACTTCCAGCTTGTCTTGCGGGTAGTCCTGCTCCAGAATCGACTGAATGCACCGTTCAATGAACTTCTCTTCATTGAATAGCGGGCAGATGATGGATACTGTTCGAACGTTCATTTATCCTTTAAAACGTAGTTTTATTCAAATTAGTGTGCAAAGGTACAATATTTTTTTCAACTTTTGCACAAAAAGCAGGAAAAAGAGCGAAAAACAACGTTTTTATACGAACGTGTCAAGAATATAAGAAAGGAAGTGCGTGACAATTGTGACAAATGACAGTTTATTTTTAGCCCATACTACCATTGTGTTGCGGCGTTGCGGTTGTTGCAGTTAGATATTTGCTTATGAAAAACCTAAATTTGATTTTATTATTTATATATTTATATATATTATATATCACTAGTGTCTCTTAATAGATGTTAATCGTATATAAATT
>JAEEGJ010029334.1_pt1 | contig 10862 bp, 7 predicted proteins | sample 8958761 | NCBI WGS metagenome assembly JAEEGJ01 (sample SAMN16246546, study PRJNA631951) | gut metagenome | biome: gut microbiome; feature: rumen; material: RS-attached | host: Bos | place: Iran: Karaj | collected 2018-10
GCGTCACCCGCGAGCGCATTCGCCAGATCGAGGCGAAGGCACTTCGCAAGCTGCGTCACCCGAGCAGAAGTCATAAGCTCAGGGATTTCCTCGACTGACGACAGCGGGGACGCGTAATGACTCTATAATTATTCCTTGATAGCTCAGTCGGTAGAGCAATCGGCTGTTAACCGATCGGTCGCAGGTTCGAGTCCTGCTCAAGGAGCCAGAAAAATTGAGCCGCCGGGAAACTGGCGGCTTTTCATGTAGGAAGGGAGACGCGATATGCGGCTTGACGGTCGTTTGGCGGCGGTGGCGGCGCTCGTTCCTTTTGGCGCGCGTGTCGCGGATGTCGGAACAGATCACGCTTATTTGGCAATCGCACTCGTTAAGGACAGAGGGGCGAAGACGGTCGTTGCCACGGATAAAAATGAAGGCCCGTGCGCGGCGGCTCGTCGGACGCTTTCGGCGGAGGGTCTGTCGGACAGGGTTCCCGTTCGTTGCGGCGACGGGCTTGCGCCGCTTTTGCCGGGCGAGGTGGATACGGTCTGCATCGCGGGCATGGGGGGCGGCTTGATTGCGTCGATTCTCGCGGCGGGCTCGAAGGTGCTTGCGGGTATTTCGCGGCTTGTGCTTCAGCCAATGAACGACGCGGCGACGCTCCGGCGATGGCTTTATGAAAACGGCTGGCATATCGTGGAGGAAAGCCTTGCAACGGCGGACGGGCGGCTTTATGAAATCATCGCGGCGGAACCGGGAGAAGAAATAATGCCGGAACCGTGGCTTTTGACGATAGGACCGGTGCTGTGGCAGGAAAAACCGCCGCTTTTCTCACGTCATGTCGATGCGCAGATGGAACGGCTTCGACGCATTTTGCAGGGCATGGAAAAAAGCGACGCCGCACGGGAAAGCGAAGCGTACCGGAATATCGCGGAGGAATTGCGGGATATGGAGCGGTATTGCATGGACGGAGAGGAGCAAAAATCATGATAAAATGTCGGGACGTCATGGACGTCATGGAGCGTATCGCGCCGAAACGACTGGCGGAGGATTGGGACAATCCGGGGCTGCTCGTCGGAAGCCCTGACGACGCGGTCAGGCGTATTCTCGTCTGCCTCGACGTGCGGGAGGAGACGGCGGAACGGGCAGCGGCGGAAGATTTTCAGATGATTGTCGCGCATCATCCCGTGATTTTCAAGGGGCTGAAAAAGCTTCGCACCGATCTGCCAGACGGTCGTCTGCTCGGGGCGTTGCTTCGGGCAGGCGTGGCCGTTTTCGCCGCTCATACGAATTTAGACAGCGCGGAGGGCGGCGTCAACGACGTATTGGCTGCGCGCATCGGTCTCGATCCGGCGACGGTCGCGCCGTTCGGTAATGCGGATTCTCTTTCGGAGAGCCTTGGCCGCGTCGGGAAACTGCCTAAACCGATGGTGGCGAAAGCTTTCGCGGAGCAGGTCAAAAAAGGCTTGGGCGCGGCGAATATACGCTTTGTCAGCGGCGGCGATCACAGCGTGAAAAAGGTCGGCCTTTGCAGCGGCAGCGGCGCGGAATTCATCGAGCGCGCGGCGTTCATGGGCTGCGACGCTTATGTAACCGGCGACGTCCGCTATCACGACGCCCAGCGCGCGGCGGCCCTCGGCATTCACGTTATAGACGCCGGACATTTCGCCACGGAGCAGCCTGTGGTCGAAATCCTGGCGAAACGCTTGGCTGAAGAATTTGGCGATAAAGTTGAGATCGTCGCGGACGATACCGCGCGCGATTTCTTTGAAATACTTTAAGGAAATACTGAATAAGTCAGTTTATGGCCTTGTCGAGGAATTTTTTCGGCTGTCGAGGAAAGGCCCTCGAAGTCATAGCATTGCTACGTCGAGAGGGCATTGACAACGACAGTCGGAAAAAGAACCGACAAGAGCGGAAGGGACTTGTTCAGTATTTCCTTAGCTTGACGCTTTATAGGGAAGTCTGTATAATCACTTTTGCGAGCATGAAAGGCAATCGCTGGCAGGCGTATGAACTGCAAGAGGAAAGTCCGGGCTCCACAGGGCGGTGTGCCGGATAACGTCCGGCGAGGGCAACCTCCGGGAAAGTGCCATAGAAACGAAAACCGCCTCGTCAGTTTGACGGGGTAAGGGTGGAAAGGTGCGGTAAGAGCGCACCAGCGTCCGGGTAACCGGGCGGCTTGGTAAACCCCACACGGAGCAAGACCGAATAGGGAAGGGATGATGCGGCCCGCGGAACCTTCCGGGTTGAGTCGCTGGAGCCGCTCGGCGACGGGCGGCCAAGATAAATGATTGCCACCTTTTCAGGAACAGAACCCGGCTTATTGAGTGCTCGCAAAATGAAAAAGAAGGAGACGCGATTTGCGCCTCCTTTTTGTTATGCGTTTATAGGAAATTTTTTGAAGTAAGAAAATAGGAAAATAGGAAAGTAGGAAAGTTGGATTTTCCTACCGCAGAAATTTGAGGCACAAGAAAACCTCATCACAAGTTGGCTTGAAGCATGGATGACATGAAAAAGGATAATCTCCAAGTGAAAAAGGGGCGTCACAAGAAGAAATCTTTTTTTCTGCGGCAACCTCGTTTTTGTTTGGCTCTGCGTTTTCCTTTCGTCCCCCCGCAAGCAAAATCCAAAGACAAAAGAAGAATGTCTTGCGGGGGGGGGACATGTATGATATATTTTATATATGGAAAGGCTTGAATATTTTTGCAAACTGAAGAAACGATGAAATGAAAGCATAGAATAAACAGCAGAGGTGAAAGACTTTTGAATGGCAGCGTGAAAAAACATATCGACATTCCCGCAGGTGATATTGAGACAGTTATCGGACAGGATACAACCATCATAGGATGTGTAGAAGGCTCCGGAAATATCCGTATTGACGGACGTATTGACGGCGACGTTTCCATTGCGGGAACTGTGGTCATCGGGGAAAACGGCATCGTGCAGGGCGATATCAAGGCGGGCAACTTGAACGTGAATGGAATGGTTACGGGGAACGTGGACTGCGATGGTGCTCTCAGCATCCAAGCTAAAGGGGCGATTGTCGGAGACATCCGCGTCCGCAGTCTGAATATCGTGAACGGCGGCGTATTCAAAGGACGCCGTGAAACGTCCCGCGTTTGAGGGCACATCCACGGCGATTGACCCGGAATAAGACCCTTCAATATTCATAGATAAGCGGTGAATCCAATGGCTGTCGAAGCGAAAAATTGCATCCTCAATAGTCGTACTGCCGAGGAACAGCAAATTTGTCAGAAGTGTCCCAAGTGTGGTCATAGCCGCGGGGGCCTTTTCTGGATTCCTATCCTGCCGCATGGAAATGAATGGAAGAAATCGGATTGCCGTTGTTCTTACTGTGGAGAAAAATTTGAGATGAGCGTTGTGTTCTGACGGGTTTGTTCCGTTATGGAAGCGCGAATCAAGCACGGGAGGTCCTGATGATATGAATCGTCTTTTGCTGTCAGGAGTAGGGCTGGTGTTGGGATGTTCGCTGGTGACGGCTGCGCCCGCACAGCCTGTAATCCCCGAAACTATTTATCAGTGGGTGCAGTCCTCGGAACGAATGAACTATTTCTTTAACAAAGAAAAACTGCGTTATGCCATAGACGAAGCCGGGCAAATCTCTGCGGATACGCTGTTCGTTCCCGTCATCAAGACATACGACAATATACAGATCGAGGATATCCGCACAAAACGCAGATGGCGCATGGAACCGGACGAGATGCTGGAGGACCTGGCGGGGGAAGCGAATTACCTGACGATTGATCTTGCCCGCGGCGTCGTAATGGTGGATGCGGTCGATCTGCTCGATTCACAGCTTTCGACGCTTGAGCATTCGGAACCGGGACGTGAAGTCGTCATCGAGGAGCTGTCGGAAAAGAGCCGTGAAGGGATATTCTATCGGGCGATTTTAGAATACGAGCGGGAGCACCGCGAGGAAATATTGGCAAGGACGCAGAAGGAGCAACAAAACAGCCGATGAGTCTTCATAGGAAACCATGGGCGAAAAAAACAATGGCAAAGTTGCCGACAGCGGAATCAGCCCATGTCCATGCAGGACCCGTAAGAAACTGAATGATTCTAAGCGTATATACTATCATACGAAAAATAAAAGGGGATTCGGATTTGTGTCCGAATCCCCTTCTCTCTTTTGGGACAGCTTATACTTTGAATTGTCCGACGGCGCTGTTCAAGCCGTTCGCCAGCGTAGCGAGGCTCGACGAGGCCGAGGCGATTTCCTGCATGCCCGCCGACTGTTCCTGTACGGCTGCGGAAGCCGACTGGGCTTCGTCGTTGACCGATTTCGCGGAGTTCGCGACTTCTCTTGCCGAGGACGCGATGCCGTCGATTTTCTTCTCCAACTGCTCGAAGGTGCCGAGGGAGGCCGTAGCTTCGCGGCTCAAATCCTCGACGACGTTGTGAATGGACTCGAAGGCCGCGCCGAGGGAATCGACGCTTGCCGAGCCTTCCTTGACCTTTGCGGTACCGCGCGCCATCGCGTCCACCGCCTGCGACGTGTCGGTCTGGATGGAGGCGATCAGCGTGCCGATATGCTGTGCGGATTCCTGTGACTGCTCCGCCAGTTTCCTGACTTCTTCCGCGACGACGGAGAAGCCGCGCCCCGCCTCTCCGGCGCGAGCCGCCTCGATGGCGGCGTTCAGCGCCAGGAGGTTCGTCTGGTCGGCGATAGCCGAAATGCTTTCGACAATCTGGCCGATTTCCTTCGAGCGTTCGCCAAGCTTCTCGACGACCTGCGCGGACTCGTCCACTTCCTGTGCGACCTGCTGCATCTGCGAGACGGTCTTGCTGACCAGTTCGCTGCCGGCCTGCGCCTGCTCCAGCGCGTTTGCCGTCTGTTCCGCCGTCGTGCGGACGACTTCCGCCGTCGTCTGCGCGTCGCTGGAAACTTCGTTCGTCATGTTGACGGTATCGCTCATCGTTTCGAGCTGCTTCGTTGCCGCCGAAGACATATCGGTGACGGACTGGGCGATAGACTGGGAGACCTCGGCGGACTGCTGGGAGTTCGCGTGCAGCTCCTCGGAGGAAGCGGCGACCTGCTGTGCCGAATCCTGAATGTGCTTGATGAGTTTCCGCATATTCGCGATCATCGTGTTGTTGCTGTCGGCGAGGGATGCGAATTCGTTCTCGCCGGAAATGTCCGCCTTCTGCGTGAGGTCGCCGTTGGCGACGGCGTCCGCGACGCGCAGGAGCTCCGCACAGCCGCTCTCGATGGTGCGGATGAGCAGGATAGCTATGACGACAGACAGGATAACCGCAATCGTGGCGACGATAATGGAGGTGTGCATCATGCTGTGAACGTCTTCCATTGCCTTTAATCCGGCGTCGTCACTGAGCTTGTTGCATTTTTCCACCAGCGCGTCGACTTTCTTGTTCATGTCCATGAAGGCCTGACGTCCGGGCCCTTTTCCGGACACTTCCAACGCCTTTTCAAATTGGCCGGCGCCTGCAAGCTTTGCCGATTCGGTTTCATCAGCTTCATAGACCTTCCAAAGCTTTTCTACAGCGTCAATTTCCGCCAGGTCGGCATTGCGTTCGGCTTCGGTACCGTACGTCGCTTCTGCGATTTGCTTCTTCAGCGTCGCGAGGGCTTTGTCTGCTTCCTTGTGACCCGCTACGATACTGTCCACTCGCTTGGCCGCCGCTTCCGGATTCCGGCGTGAAATTTCCGCCAGTACGGCGCGGCGCCCGTCGCCCACAGCCCGATCGAAATCGTTGATGGTTCTTGTGATGGGCACCATGTCCTCGGTGATGAGGTCCAGTCCTTCGTCCACGTCGACCATTTCCTTGTAGACGAACGCGGCGAAGATAATGAACAGCACGACGATCGCGCCGAAGCCCATGATGAGCCTTGCCTTGATTGAGAGTCGATCCATAGTCTTTTCCCCCGTTTCTTGATGAAATTTAAATGAGTGAATTTTATTACGTCGGGCATGCGCCCGTAATTCCAACTTTCTGAATAAATTCAGGATATTTTCATTTTGTCACATCTACAACTATCTGTCAATATAAAACGTGCATTTTCTGTATGAAAAACACACTGAAAGATTCGGTCGATTTTTCTTTATGTACCGCTGAAATAAAGCCGTCCGTCGGCTTCGCCGTTCCATGGAATCGGGATGGGGGCGAGGCTGCTGCGCTCCGCTTCCTGACGCAGGAGCAGCGCCGTCGGGCAGTTCGCTTTCAAGTCGGCGTATTGGCAGCGGACACAGGGACGGTTCGAGTCGGTGCGCACTTTGTAGCAGTTTTGCACTTCGCCGTTTCCCGATTTGGCGATTATCGCGCGGGTCGCCTTGTTCATATAGACGACTTTGCCGTTTTTCGCCGAGAATACCCAGACGCGCCCCGCCATCGTTTCGAGGATTCCCTCCAGCCGGTGGTAGCCTCTGCGCACCATGTCGTAGCGCATTTGGTTCAGCAGGAACGTACCGAGGATGTCGGCGAAAGCCCGAAGGATTTCATGCTCCCGCTTGGTCCATATCCTCGGGGCGCGGCAGTCCTCGAATCCGACGCAGCCGATCCGTTTGTCGCCGTCCATGATGCTTGCGTACAGCAGCGCGAAGATCTTCCGCTGGACAAGCGCTTTGCTGATTTCGCCTTCAATTTTCGACGTGTCCGTGAATTCCAAGAACTGTCCGTAGATTTCTTTTCGATAGCTTCGGTTGATGAAATCGCCCACGGCGCCTTTGTGGGCCTCCGACGGCGGAAGCACCCCGTCGGCGTGCCACTCGAACCAGCAGCCCCGATTTTTCCTTTGATTTTGGTAAATCGTGACCCGCTGCACCATGAAGTACTTCGCGAAGAGCGACAGGAGCGTCTGCACGGTGGTGCGTGGATTCCGCGTCTCGTACAGCATACGGAAGATGAATTCCACGGGATGGTCGAGGAGCGCCTGGCGCCCTTCGGCAATCGCGTTTTCTTCCATGTTCCTCTTTTCGCCTTCCCGCAGCTCGTTCGTGTAGAAGACCTGCGTGTCCCGGCCTCGCCGCTTGGCCTCGTAGAGCGCCTTGTCCGCGCAGGAAAACAGCGTCTCGAAGTTGTCCCCAAACTCCGGCGCCAGCGCGATGCCGACGCTGCCGCTGACGTTCAGCGTTCGCCCGTCTCCGCACTCGAAACTCCGGCGCAGCATGTCCCGAAGCTTTTCACAGCGGACGATGACTGTATTGCGGTCTTGGATGTTCCGCATCAGTACGACGAATTCGTCGCCGCCAACCCGTCCGATGATGTCCTCCGGCGAGAAGACTTCCGCCAGCGACAGCGCCATATCGGAAATCACCGCGTCGCCGAAGAGATGACCTAAATTATCGTTGACTTTTTTGAAGCCGTCCATGTCCAGCACGAGGAGGGCCTTCGCCGTACCGGGGACGGCCAGCGCTTTGTCGATCAGCCCCTGGACGTGCCCTTTGTTGAACAGCCCGGTCAGGGCGTCCCGTTCGGCTTTTTGCCGGAGCGCTTCTTCGTGGCGGTGCTCCGAGTCCGTGCTGCGAAGCAGGAGAATGGCGTCTTTGGGCCATTCCTTCTCAAAATGGATGATGAAGCGCGCGTGGAGCCATTGCTCCTTCTTCTGCGAATTTGTCAGCCGATACTCGACGACGATCTCATGGGAGGCGTCGGCATGTTCGTGATGCGGCGTCTTAATGAAGCGCACCAAAGCTTCAAATAATTTCACGTCGTTCGGGTGCAGCCCCGGACGGCGCAGCAGGAATTCCGAATACGGCTCCTCCGTCAAGTGGTCGGGGAAGAGGTCTTTCATCGCCGAGTCGCCATAGATGCGATCCGTTTCAAGATCCCATCGGGCAAGGGCAATCCCTTCGGCGCGCAGCGCCTCCCGATACATGGTCAAATCCGTCGTCCAGTCCATTTCGCAAGACTTCCTTTCAATATAAAAGTGACTTGCTTGCATGATTTATAAAAATATGAAAATTGCTATGTAAAATTCAGCTTCAATATAAGACAATCAGGAACGCCTGTCAAGGAAAGCGGAGCGAGAAATATGAATTCTGATATAATTGTTTTCAAAAATAGCTTGACAAGAAAAAAAGAATCAATTACAATACGCCATAGAATGAATTTGAAATTGAAAAGTTCATATTTCGGATCAGGTGTCGCAAGACTTAATAGGGAAGCCGGTCAGAGTCCGGCGCGGTCCCGCCACTGTGAAGGCGAGCGTCCGACATAAGCCACTGTGCGCGAGCATGGGAAGGCGTCGGGGCGCGATGAGCCGAAGCCAGGAGAACTGCCTGATTGACGGTCACTGTTTGACCTGCGAGCGACAGGGAAGGGATCAGGCGATAAGCGTTTTTGTTTTGCGTATCGTTCGATTATCGGTATTTTGCCCTTTTCCTGTATGCGGGAAAGGGCTTTTTGTTTTGCTTATGTTCTCTGCCGTGTTTCTCTTCTTCCAAACGCGGCGTGGTAGCCGGAGCCGGCTATAAGGGAGGGCCGGCTCCACCTCCTTTGATAGTCCACATTTTCTATACTTTTTTTCATCCAGAACGCTGTCACTTGGCAGCAGTCCCGGAGCGTGGTGACATCTCCGGGACACCTCCTCGGCATAAGGTTTCCTTTATGGTTTCCGTTCCATCGGGAAGCAGGTTCATACATTCATTTCCTTCATTGGGTGGCCGCTTTGCGGCGGCCATCCCCCTCTGAAAATCACCTCTTCACATACATTCATTTCCCTTTGCTGCCGACGGCAGCAGTCCCGGAGTTCCGCATCTCCGGGACTCCTTTTTTTCGTATCGCTTTCCTTTGGTTTGAGAGATTGAAGGGTTTAGAAGTTCCCGAAATAATAATCGACGTAATTCGGTTTTTGGGATTGCTTGACGAGGCATCAGAAAATCCTTTTCCCCGTAAGGATTTCCTGCCTTGCATCGAAGGCTCCGGAAAAAACTGGAGTAAAAAATTTGTACTTCGTTTTTTTCGCGAGAGAGAAATGAGGTGCTAAAGAGACTGATATAATAAAGGTTTCGAACAGCAGTCGGATTCTCCTTCCAAACGGAATTTGAAAAAACTATAATAAAAAATAACTCCCCGCAGTTTTATTGCAGAAGCTGCGGGGAGTTTGTATGTTTGCTGTGGTTTTCAGTACGCCGTGACCGTCGCGCCATGCGGCTCCGGGTGTGTCAATCGCCGGAAGGTATGACGATAAAAGGGGACGAGAATCAGCAGTGAGACGATGAAGCTGACGTTGTAGGCGGTGTAGATGACTGCCATGTCGTGCCAATACGGAAGCAAGGCTTCGCACCAGACGACACGGAACAGCGCGTAGGCGACGAGGGCGGAAAGCATCGGGATGCCCGTCTCGCCAAGGCCCTTCAGCCCGCCGATATAGACCTGATTCAGAGAGTAGAGGAAATAGAAGGGGAAATTCCAATAGATGGCAGCCAGCCCGTTTGTCAGCGTTGCCGCGTCTTCGGTGAAAAAGCCTACTACAGGTTCCGCCGCTAACATTAACGCTCCGCTGATGACCAGCGTTGCGCGAATCGCCGTGCGGCGGCTGATGCGCATCGCCTCTTCCACGCGGTCGAGCCTTCCTGCGCCGAGGTTCTGTCCGATGAAGCCCGTCAGCGCCATGCCGTAGGCAAAGGCCGGGTAATACATGAAGCCTTCGATTTTCGCATAGACCACCATGCCCGCCATGGCCGCGGGGCCGAAGGAGTCGATGCTGATCTGGATCAGGAGCGACGACAGGCTCATGAAGGCCGCCTGCATGCCCGACGGGATGCCGAGGCGAAGCAGTGAGAAAAGTTCCCGGGCGGAAAGGAGCGGCGCGTCGAAGGAGAAACGGAACCGTTCGTCGAGGCGCGTGAGCCGCCAGATCATGCCGATCCCCAGCGCCCACTGCGCTGTCAGCGTGGCCCAGGCCGCGCCCGCGAAGCCGAAGTCCCAAACGCCGACGAACAGCAGGTCGAGGGCGATGTTCAATACGGCGGCGGCGACGAGCCAGAGGAGGGGCGTTTTCGTGTTGCCGAGGGCGCGGAAGACGCCGTTGGCGACGTTATAGACGAGCTGCGGAATAAGGCCGAGAAGGCAGATGCGAAGGTAGAGCAGCGCGTCGCCCAGGGCTTCGGCGGGGCAGGCGAGCCAGGATAAGTAATTTTGCCCCAGCCGTTCCCCGAGGATCGTCAGGAACAATCCCGCGCCCGCCGCCAGCCAGACAGAGGTGGCGATCATCGCGCGCAGCCTGCCGAAATCCCGCGCGCCGAACAGCCGCGACACGGCGGAGGTCACGCCCACGGAAAAGCCGATGAAGAAATTGATATGCACGGCCAGTACGAGACCGGCGACGCCCACCGCCGCCAGCCCGAAGCCGCCGCAGAGCCGTCCGATGACGGCACAGTCCGCGATGTTGTAAAGCTGCTGCAAAAGCTGCATTAGGAGCACCGGCAGCGCGTATACTAAAAGCGTTTTATGGATCGAGCCGCCGTCCATCAGTACTTCGCCTGTCTTGAATGAATTCATGAAGAACGCCCTCCTTGCTTTCACATTCAGTATAGCAAAGAGGGCGTCTTTCCGATATTTCACGTTTTTTATGGGGAGGCATAAGAAATTGTTATAGCAGGAGAAAGTGTATTCTCGTTCATCTCACCCTTCGCCTTCGGCTCGTGTTCACTAACGTTCGGTGGTCGTGTCCAGCTCCAGCGCATGGCGCAGGTATTCCAAAAAGGCGGAGACGTCGGCGTTCAGAGGCTCGCCTTTTCGCGACAGGTAGCCGAAAGCGATGCGATTTTCCATGCCTTCGATGGGAATCCGCCGGAAATCGTATTGCCGATAGACGTCTTTCAGCCAATAGCTGCTGAGATTGCAAAGCTTTGTCTTGTTCAGCATGCGGATCATCATGTGGTCGCTGTTCGTGCGTA
>JAEEGJ010029336.1_pt1 | contig 10862 bp, 9 predicted proteins | sample 8958761 | NCBI WGS metagenome assembly JAEEGJ01 (sample SAMN16246546, study PRJNA631951) | gut metagenome | biome: gut microbiome; feature: rumen; material: RS-attached | host: Bos | place: Iran: Karaj | collected 2018-10
ATGAGGACGGGAAGATCTGCATCAGGGACAAGGAAAAAAGAGTGATATTGAAAACAAGACGGGTCGAATGACCCGCCTTGTTTTTTTTCTATTATTTCTCGTAGAATCTGATCCACAGTCCGTCTTCCTGTACCGTGCCGATGCCGACGAAGCGATCGCGGTGCAGGTAATCAGCCAGGACCGGGGAGTCGGTATAGAAGAGCGGCAAGGAATCGAAGGTCCTTGAGAACTCGTCCGCTTTCTGCCACGCCTTGTTTTCAACGTAGATGTGGCAATCGTTTCCTTCCCTGTCTTTTCCGCTCAGCATGTATCTGGCTGAGAGGGTGCGGATATTGATGTGATTGGTGATCTGGGTATCGACGCCCCAGGGTTCGACGATGCCGCTGAAGAGCTCGCCGTAGACTTTTCCGGAGAATGGGACCATGGAGACCGTGCCCCTTTCAGTCGTGATGCTGAGGCCGGGGCGGTCCATCTCGATCTTGATCTCCAGTATCGCTTTCTTTTCCATTACTGCTTCGGCGTGAATCTGGCCGGTCCGAAGAGGGAGATCACGAAGTTGTTGCTCTGGAGCTTCTCATAGAAGTAGTGGTATTTCTCCTGCTGTGCTTCGTCCATCATGTTTGAATCGTTGTTCAGATTGATGATGTCGAAGTCTTTTTCGTATTTCTTCCATTCCGGTCTGCCATCGCCGTTTGGATCTCCTTTGGCTGCGAAGTCATACCAGTAGCCCTGGATGAGTTCCATGAAGTCATAGTCGGCGCCTACCCAGTGGTAAGGGAAGAACGGGTTCCTTTCGCCGGTGTCGACTCTGCCGAAGACGTATGGCATTTCCGCGCAGTGCGGAGAACCGTCGTTATGTCCTCTTTCCGTTTCGTTCTCTTTGGACATGAGCCAGACGTAGGCGTTGCGGCCGTACTGTTTTGCCAGCTCACCGAGTTTTGCCGATCCCATCAGCATGATGTCGGAGGAGATGGATGAGCAGGCTTTTGCCGCTTCGATGTCGTTGCTGGCCGGATACCATCTCTTCATGTTTTCGACGTTGTCAGGGAAGGCTTCTTCCAGATATGCGTGGAACGCTTCGACGGAATACTGGTCAGCTCTGACGGCCGGGAATTCCTGGGCGCAGGATCCGATCATGACGTCGAAGTCGTTGAATTCGCCGCTGTCCATGATGTCGGAGTACTGCTTCGGGATGAATTCACCGTCCACACAGAAGGTGAAGCCAAAGCCCATCGGTCCGATGCCTTTGGATCTCTGGAACTCCTCGTATTTGTCAAAGAGTTCCCAGGCGTCCTTGGTCCTGAGTTCTTCGATGGATTTGACGCCGATGTAGCTCATGTATTCGACGCCGAGATCTTCCATCCTCTGTCTCGGACCCGGCTGCATGAAGCCCCAGTAGATCGGTCCGGATTCGATGGAGACTCTCTGAATGACGCCTTTCATCAGCGGGGATGCGTGCAAAGCGCCGGTGGCTGCCGCGCCGCCGGATTGTCCGGCTACGGTGATACGTTCAGGATCGCCGCCAAAGCTGGCGATGTTGTTCTTGACCCAGAGACAAGCCTGGCGGATGTCGTAGAGGGCGTAGTTGCCGCTGGTGCCGCCGGTCTCTGCCGTGAGCTCCGGATGCGCGAAGAAGCCGAAGAAGCCCAGACGGTAGTTGATGGTGACGACGACGATGTCTTTCCTCTTGGCGAAGCCGATGCCGTCGCAGACGACTTCACAGCCGGAGCCTGCGACCATGCCGCCGCCGTGTACCCAGATGAAGACGGGGAGCTTGTCTTCGGCCGTCTTTGCCGGAGTCCACACGTTCAGATAGAGGCAGTCTTCCTCGTATTGTGAAGGTGCCATGAACTGCGGGACGCCGTGGACGTTTGCCGGAAGGTCTTCCTGTTCCATGACATGCTGGATGGCGGCCGCGGAGTACTGCGTCGCTTTGCGGACGCCTCTCCATCTTTCCGGTTCCTGCGGATGTCTGAATCGGCGGTCGCCGACCGGCGGAGCCGCGTACGGGATGCCTTTGAAGATCTTGACGTTGCCTTCCTTGTATCCCTGCAGCCAGCCCTGTTTCACCAGGACTTTTGCGTTTTCAAAATTACTCATATAGATCAGTCCTCCTGTTTTTTTACTTTTCGTTTAAGAGATATTCGATGCCTTCATAGGCGTGCGGGGTCCAGAATGCCCAGTCGTGGACACCCGGTCCTTCGCTGTATGTGTAGTCCGCTTTCTGTTTTCTGAGGAAGTCGGCCAGATCGCGGTTCGGAGCGATGAGGAAGTCTTCACTGCCGCAGGCCATGTAGATGCGCGGATTGTCTATGCCTTTCCTCTTGTTCCTTCTGTAGAGGACCTTCGGATTGTGGTCGCTCTTTGCGGCTTTGGAGAGGTCGCCGAAGGTGTCGACATAGTATTCGTAGTTGGCCATGACCGGATCTTTCATCTTCGGGCTCATGTCTTTCAGTGATTCGACGATCAGAGCGGAAGACAGGGCCATGATGCCTGAGAAGGTATCAGGATACATGAGGCCGGTATGCAGGGCGCCAAAGCCGCCCATGGAGAGGCCGCCGATCAGGGTGTCCTCCCTTTCAGTCGCCAGGTTGAAGGTGTCTCTCAGATAATCGACGAGTTCTTCGCCGATGAATCTGCAGTACTGGTGGCCGGTCGCTTTTTTGTCGACGTAGAAGCTGATGCCGCCGCTTGGCATGACGATGGCCAGATTGTATTTCATGGAGTAGTCGGCAGCTGCGGAGTTGTAGAGCCAGTCGGTGCAGTCGCCGCTGTAGCCGTGCAGCAGGATGAGTGTTTTCGGCTTTCTGTTATAGTATGGGTTTCCCTGCAGGAAAGGAGGCAGCTCTTTCGGCGGGAGGATCATGTGAAATTCCCCGTTGCAGGCCAAGGCTTCGCTGCGGAAACGGACAAATAGTGTGGACATATGAAAAGCTCTCCTTTTTCTGCTTTCATTTTAGGAAAAGAGAGCCCTTCAGGATATTAAAAAAGTGCCTTTGATTTTTGACTTTGATATATCGGGGCTGAGTGAGTGATACAGAAGTGAAATATTTTGAAATTGAGATGATATTTTTTAAAGTTTTAGGGAAGCAGATTTGATTAAATGAATATAACGAAAGGACTAAAAAAGGAGAAATAATGAAAAAACTTTTAGTTATTTTGGCTGCTTTACTGCTTTTGACATCCATGACAGGATGCTCATCAGGCGGTGGTGAGAAGAAAGGTGACGAACCTTCAGTCATTACGATCGATATGTCTACTCTCTTTATCGTTCCGGCTCTGGAAGCGACACAGAAGGTAGAAGATCAGATCAATGATTATCTTCTGAATACTTTAGGCGAGACCGATTACAAGATCCACCTGAGGATCACTTCGATCGGTGACTATCTCCAGTCTATCCCTATGGAGCTGGCTGGCGGCGCTGATGGCTCTGTCGATATCGTTCAGGTATTCGATGTTGCCGGTTGGTCTAACAACGGTTATATCATTCCGCTGGATCCGTATCTTGAAAACGAGCTCAAGCCTACTTATGAAATGATCAAGCCGATCATGGGCAATGGCAGAGTCGGCGGTCAGACATTCATGATGCCTCGTTACTTCGGCACAGTTCTTGACTGGAAGTGGATCTACAACAAGGAAATGGTCGAGGCAGCTGGTGTCGATGTTTCCAAGGTCACTGACATCGAAACACTCGGCGATGTACTGGCTGAACTCAAGGTCGCTTATCCGGATGAGCACTTCCTGGTATACTGCGATCAGTTCAACAGGCTTTACAACCTCAAGACACACACTTCTCAGGTAGGCACTTATACGGCAACGGTCGGCGACGACACGACATTGTATGACTACTATGAGACAGATGCGTTCAAGAATGCCGTATACAAGGCATACGAGTTCCGTCAGAAGGGTTATGCAGATCCGGAAGGTTCCGCTAACACGCTGAGCCATGACGCAGTCGTCATGGGCGGTTCTTCAAAGGGCGTCATCATGGGTCACTCAAACGATGTTGAATCCATCGCCACGATGTTCTCCACGACCAACAGCTACGGTGCTGAGTTCGGTGCTGTCACCATCGGTATCGATGATCTGGCGACCGACACATTAGGTATCGGTATCTCTCATGCCTGCAAGGATCCTGCTTCTGCAGCGAAGTTCATCAACCTGCTTTACACGGATAAGTTCGTATGGGATTCTCTGATCTTCGGTGCTGAAGGCCAGGACTACGAATGGAATGAAGATCATACAAAGATCAGATATCCTGAAGGCTTAGACTTCAACACAGTACCTTACAACTGCATGTACTCATGCGGTATGATCGGTAACGGCTTCGACTTCTTCCTCGAGTATGAATCAGGAAACGAGACAGGTTCCAACGGCGAATACGGCAAGATCCTGTTCGAAAGCGCAGCTGTACCTCCTCTCTACGGCTTCATCCCTGTAACGACCAACGTCCTCAACGAGGTCACAGCAGTATCCAACGTCGTTGAACAGTACAGCAGCGTTCTGATGTACGGCGATGTCAATCCGGATGAGAAGTATCCTGAATTCATCGCAGCTCTGAAGGAAGCCGGCATCGACAAGATCGTCGCTGACTTCCAGGCTCAGGCTGATGAGTGGGTCAAGGTCAACAAATAATCTGTAAGACAAGATTTGTAAACTGAGCGGGATGTGATTCCCGCTCTTTTTTGTATAATGGATAGTAGAAACAGGGTCTGAATGGAAAAGTCATTGATAAGAAAGATGTTGCTGCTGATAAGCGGGATCATGATCTCTTCGCTTTTGTTTTTTGCTGCGGTCTCTCTGACTTATGACACGTTCTACAGGCAGACCCTCATCAAGGACAACAGCCGCGTCGCTTCCAACTGGACTTCATCGATCGACAACCGGCTCAATGCCGCTTACGAACATATCTTCGATGTGGCGAACATCATCTACAGGAAGATCGAGATCCGTTCCGGTTCTGCTCAGATCGATTATGTAGGCCGCAACGATCTGATCGATGTCCTGGAGTCCAAGATCATGGCTTCTTCGGATATTTCCGCCATCTTCGTGACGGATACGGAGAGCGAGATCTTTCTCTATTTCAACAGCCCGGTCATCTCCATCCTTGAAAACAACAACCTGAAGTTCTTTCTGAGGGATTACAGCGTCTCCAACAGCTACTCGGTGCGCAACAGGCAATGGAAAACAGTGAAGATCAATGAGGATGCCTACTATTACAATGCCATGAAGCTGGGCAAGTATGTCATCGGTGCCGTCAGTTCTTTCGATCTCTATGGTCTGCCTGATCATGCCGATGGGGTCTATGTCTATATCGAAGGCAAAGACGGGATCTGTCCGGTCCGCGGGGACAGGGATCTGATCTCTCTTCTCGATCGGGACAAGGGTGAGAGCTATTTTGATGGCGGCTATGTCATCATCCGCAGCGTTCAGAACAATGCGGATGCGACGACTTATCTGGTGGCCAGAACGGAAGGTATCGGGCGGATCTGGAGAATGGCTTCGTTCTTCCTGGTCGCGGACAGCGCTGTCTGTGTCATCCTGGCGATGATCCTCATCTACAATACGAATCACAGGGTCAAGGAGCCGATCAGGGATCTGATCGATGCCAACCGGAGACTGTCGGAAGGGAACTTTGAATACAAACTGGATGTTTCCAAGGCGGGAAGTTCGGAATTTGAAGGGCTGTATGGAAGTTTCAATGAGATGTCCGACAGGATCAAGGATCTGACGATCGAACAGTACGATTCGGAGATCAAGAGGCAGCAGAATCAGCTCAAGATGCTCAGGGCCCAGGTGAAGCCGCACACTTTCCTGAATGCGATCAACACGATCAACAATCTGACTTATACCGGAAGCGGGGAAGACATCAGGCAGTATATCTCTGCTTTCGCTTCTTTCACCAGATACATGCTGTACAAGGCCAAGGACTGGACCATCGTGGAAGACGAGATCAGAAACATCAACAGCTATGCGAAGATGCAGCAGATCCGTTTTCCTGAAAGCATCGAGATCATCTACGATATCGATCCCGAGATCTACAGTGAGCAGATCCCTTATCTGACGCTGTTCTCGCTGGTGCAGAACTCCTTCAAACATGCGATGACGCTGGAGGACAAGGCCTATATCAACATCAGCGGCGAATACTACGAGGAAGAAGGCTTCAAGGGTTTCCGTCTGATCGAAGAAGACAACGGTCCGGGTTTCAGCGAAGAAGCGCTGAAGAAGCTGGCGACAGCGGAAGAAGACGACCCGTTCACCAAGGAGCACCTTGGTCTGACCAATGTGCGTTATTCTCTGAATCTGATCTACAGGAGGAATGATCTTCTCAGGATCTCGAACAAGAAAGAAGGCGGCGCGCATATCGAGCTGCTGATTCCGGAACAGGAGGTGGGTGATGAAACTGCTGATCTGTGATGATGATATCTCGACGATCGATGTCATTCAGTCTCAGCTGGATCTTTCGCAGCTGGGCATAAGCAGGATCTTCCGTGCCTACAACGGGAAGATGGCCGAGAACATCATCGATGAGGAAAGGCCCGATCTGATCCTCTGTGATATCGACATGCCGATCTGCAACGGCATGCATGTACTGGAGTATGCCTATGAGGCGGACAGGGACATCGAGTTCTCTTTCCTGACCTGCTACGAGAAATTCGAGTATGCGCAGAAGGCCATCCAGTATGGCGCCACCAGCTATCTGACCAAGCCTTTCGACCTGGAGGAAGTGAAGGCCTGCATCCAGAAGATGGTCGCCAATGTGAAAAAGAAAAGGGCAAGCCAGAATGCCCAGACCCGCAACGACTCCCTGCTGTCTTCGATCTTCCGTCAGGCGAGCGACGGCATCCTGGGAACGAACAAAGACATCATCGATGCGGCTTTACGAAGCAACGGCGTCGACTTTACAGCCGACAGCAGATGGCGCATCGTCTTCAGCTGCGGCGATATGACCGATGCCATCCGGAAGACCTGGAACAAGGAACTGCTGGTCTTCACGGCTTCACGCATTCACGATGAAGTGCTGCTGGATTATGTGGGCTCGGCACACACGGTGGTCAATTCCGATGACCGCTTCCTTTGGAATTTCTGTTTCATCGATGTCCCGATGGAGGATGAGGAACTGAAGGGCAGGTGCATGAAGCTGATCGAGTTCAGCCGGAACTATATGTCGATCGATCCGGTCATCCTGATCTCCGGGGTCTTTCCTTTCCATGAGACGGCCGATGTGGTCTGCGATCTCTATGAGAAGATGCGCAAGATACGCTATTACTCCGGAAGGATCTTCTTTGATGGTGAACAGATCGATCCGCTCGAGAAGAAGCAGATCGGTCTCAACGAGAATCAGATCCTTTGGTATCTGAAGAAGAGGGATGAAGCGGGTTACGACGAGTACATCGCTTCCGCTTTGAATGATATGGACTGCACGAAGGAGGAGCTGGATCATTTCCGCAGGGAACTGATCAATGTCTTTGTGACGCATTTCCGTGACAATGGCATGCGTTCCAATTTGGTCTTCATGGATGAGAGGGTCGTGGAGGCCAACGAGAAGGCCTGCATGGGAAGAAGCTTCATGGAAGAATATGCGAAGACCCTCTTTGAACTGCAGCAGAGCGAGGTGCAGAATGTCCTGGATTCCGAAGACATCATGGTCAGGGCCAAGAAGTATATCGATGAGAATTTCCGGGAGAACATAGATCGAAACGATGTGGCAGCCGTGACTTTCGTCACGCCGAACTATCTTTCCAAACTCTTCAAGAACACCATGAACATGAACCTGAGGGAGTACATCAATCAGCTCAGGATCGAGGAGGCCAAGAGGCTGCTTCTGTCGACGGCGATGTCGGTCTCGGAGATCGCATCCTATGTCGGCTACTACAATATCTCGTATTTTTCCACGGTCTTCCATAAGATCGTAGGTGTCTCACCATTCGACTGGCGGAATCAGAAAGGGGAAAGGGAAGATGCGTCTTTCTGAAAGACTGAAAAAGGACAGGGAACAGCTGGAGAAGCTTCCCGATCGAAAAAGCAGGCTGACTTTCATCTGGGACTACTACAGGATCCCCATCCTGGCGCTGGCCTGCGTGCTGGCAGTCTCTTTGATCGCGGCAGTCAACAACATCGGCAGGCCGAAGGTGTCCATGTATGTCGTGCTGCTCAACAACGACTCATCGGTCGTGAAATGCGATGATACCGTCTTTGACAGGTATCTGGAGAAAGCCGGTCTGGATCTGTCCGGAAAGAAGGCGAACATCGCGGTCGATTATTCTCTGGGCAACGAGTTCAACGAGAGTGCCGACATCGAGACGCTGCAGGTCCTGACGGCCCTGTTCACGGTCTCCGATCTGGATCTCTATGTCTCGCCAGAGGAGTATTTTGAGTATTTCGCCAGGGAAGACGGCCTTGCGGATCTGAACCGGCTGATCGACAGATCGCTTCTGGACAAGCATGAGGAAGATCTTTACTATTGCGATACCAGCAACGGAGGTCATGTGCTGGCCGGCATCATCCTGCATCCGGGATCGCCCCTTCACGAGGCTTTCTATTACCACGATGATGTCATCATCGGAGCCGTCAACAACGGCGATCATTTTGAAGAAGCTGTCGCCTTCATCACTGAGATCCTGAAGTAAAGGGTCTCTTTTTGTTGCGGGCAGAAATATAAAAATACAGTGTACTTTTTTTAATGATAGCTTTACAGGCTTGAATTAATATGTAAATAGGATGCTTATGCAGTAAAGGAGTTACATTATGTCTGATATCAAGAAGACTCAGAGCTCTGAATTCGATGATGTCCTAAAGGAACAGAAGAAACTTCAGCGCAAAGAGAAATTCAAGAATGACTTCCCGCTTTACATGATGATGCTTCCGGGTATTCTGTATCTGATCGCCAACAACTATCTGCCGATGTTCGGTATCCTGCTGGCGTTCAAGAGGATCAATTACGCGGTCGGCATCCTCAAGAGCCCGTGGGTCGGTCTGGACAACTTTGAGTATCTGTTCAAGACGAAGGATGCCTTCATCATGATCAGGAACACTCTGGCTTACAATGCCGTCTGGATCATCATGGACCTGGTCATCGCGGTCTTCATCGCCCTGTGCATGAATGAGATCGCCCAGAGGAAGATCGCAAAGGTCATCCAGCCGATCATCTGTTTCCCTTCGATGGTCTCGGCTGTCATCCTTTCCTTCCTGGTCTATGCCTTCCTGAGCCACAGCTACGGTTATCTGAATACGAGGTTCTTTGCGGATAATCCGGTCCAGTGGTACACGACAGCCAAATACTGGCCGCTCTTGCTGACGATCGTTCACATCTGGCAGGGTGCCGGACAGAGTTCGGTCATCTACATGGCGAGCATCGGTGGCATCGACAAGGGTCTCTATGAGTCCGCCAGGATCGACGGTGCGACCAAGTTCGAGCAGATCCGTTACATCACGCTTCCTCTGCTGAAGCCGATGATCACGATGATGCTGCTGCTGTCGATCGGTCGTATCTTCAACTCGGATTTCGGTCTCTTCTATCAGGTCACACTGAATAACGGCATGCTTTATGAGACGACGCAGACGATCGATACCTTCGTCTACCGCGCTCTGATGCAGTCCAACAACGTCGGACAGTCTTCGGCAGCCAGCGTTTTCCAGGCGGTGATCGGTTTCATACTGGTCTTGCTCTCCAACCTGCTGGTACGTAAGATCAACCCGGAGAACTCACTGTTCTAGGAGAAGAAATATGGCAAAAAAGAATAACAAGATCACATTGATGAAGGGCGAAAGAGAGTTCCATTATGCGGCGTTGATCATCATGACGCTCATGATGCTTTTCTGTATCGTTCCGCTCATTCTGATGGTCACGGTCTCCTTCTCATCCGAGCAGTCACTGGTATATGGCTACAGATTCATTCCGGATCAGTGGTCTCTGGATGCCTACGCATTCATGTGGGCAAAGAGAGCGACGATCTTCCGGGCCTATGGTCTGACGATCCTGGTCACGGTGATCGGTACGGCGATCAGCCTTGTTTTGACATCGATGTTTGCTTATCCTCTTTCAAGGAAGGATTTCAAGCCTCGCAACGTCATCGCTTTCATCCTTTTCTTCACGATGCTGTTCAACGGCGGTATGACCGCTTCCTATATGGTATGGACCAGGCTCTTCCACATCAAGGACAAGATCTGGGCATATCTGCTTCCTGGTTCTCTGATGAATGGCATGAACGTCATGCTGGTAAGGAACTACTTCAATGCCAACATCCCGTATTCCATCATCGAAGCAGCCCGTCTTGACGGTGCGAAGGACTGGACGATCTATTCCAAGATCATGGTCCCGCTTTCCAAGCCGATCATGACGACGATCGGTCTGTTCTCCGCTCTGGGTTACTGGAACAACTGGACAGCCGGTATCTACTATGTCAACAACCCTAAACTGTACACGATCCAGGTCTATCTGAAGAAGCTGATGGATTCCATCCAGTTCCTGAAGACGACTGACCTGCAGAGCGAGGCGACCCTGCTGGCTTCACGCAACCTGCCGACAGAGTCTGCGCGTATGGCCATCGCCATCATCGCTTTGATCCCTGTCCTGGTCGTCTATCCGTTCATCCAGAAAGAGCTGATCAAGGGCATGGTCGTCGGCGGCGTCAAGGGATGATCTGTTAAGGAGAAAAATGAACAAACGCAAACCATTTGAAAAAGCCAGACCCGAGGAAGTCGGTGTCAGCAGCAAACTGATCTTAGAGTATATCGAAAACCTTGAAAAGAGCCAGACGGAGATGCACGGCCTGATGATCATGCGTCATAACAAGATGATCACTGAAGGCTGGTGGACGCCATATGGTCCGAACTTGCGCCACGGCCTGCAGAGCCATACC
>JAEEGJ010029337.1_pt1 | contig 10861 bp, 9 predicted proteins | sample 8958761 | NCBI WGS metagenome assembly JAEEGJ01 (sample SAMN16246546, study PRJNA631951) | gut metagenome | biome: gut microbiome; feature: rumen; material: RS-attached | host: Bos | place: Iran: Karaj | collected 2018-10
TGCTGAGGTGCAGGATCAGATTACACGCCGTCGCGGCTCGTGGGAGCAGTCGATGAAGGTGCTGAGAGAGATGGCAGAATGGCCTGTGCCCCTGAACCTCAAGACACCCGTGTTCCGCCTGAATACCCGAACCTATTACGGGGTGCGCGAGATAGCTCGCCAGCTGGGGGCTGAGAATGAAGTCTCGTGCGTGTTGATACCTGGTGCCGATGGCGATGTCTCTTTGATTGAACATCTGCAGACACGTCCTGAAGCCCTGCGTATCATCTTGATGGATCCGCTTGGGAAGACTCATGTGCCTGCCGATGGGAAAGCCGACGGCTACAAGTTTGGCAGCAAGCACGGGTTCCCATGCTCTTCCAATGATATAATCATCGTCTCCCCCAGTGGGGTGGTCAGTGGGTGCAGCAATATCCCCATCACTTTTGGCGACATACATGATATGTCGCTCAAGGAGGCCATCATGAGCCCACAGCGACTGCAGATGCTTCAGGCCGATCAGAAGCAGGCGTTCCCCCTCTGCGGCCAGCATGATTATTGTCGGTATTGCCGTGTGCCCTGTTATGCCGGCGAGCCATTGGAAAAGCATGCCGACGGCACTTTCACGTTCAGAGAGATACAAGGCGACGAATGCCTGACAGCCCAGATCCGCATGGAACTGTGTCAACAGATAGAACAGGGCATCGATCCGCTTGGCGGCAAGGGCATCGAGGAATGCCTGTCTGCCCAGCCCGTCGAGGAAGTGCCCGTGTTCCGCAAGAAGTTCAGACATTGATGCAGCGTAATGAATATGTGCTGAAAAGCATGTTCGGCTCGTTCTTCCTGGCGACCGTCATGACAGCACTGATAGCGCAGCTAGGGAGCATTACAGACTCCATTATCATGGGTCATCTGGTGTCGCCCGATGCGCTGTCGGTAGTCCGTATATGGCAGCCCGTAGAGAACTTCATGTATATCATGATCGGGATGATGAGTGCTGGTGCATGTTTTCTGAGTGCACGAGGCATTGGCGCTCAGGACTACAATCAAGTGAACCGTGTATTCAATCATCACCTGTACTATGTCATTGTCTCGGCTTTGCTTGTCATCGCGCTTTTATTGCCCTTTGTCGACGATGTAGCAGACTTGGTTACCACCAATGAGCGCCTGCAGCCCATGCTGAGGCCCTATATACATGCAGAACTCATTGCCGTATTTGTGGCTGTAGTCAGCGGTGTGCCCTTGTCGTATATCATTTCCAACGGAAATCCACGTCTCGTTACCCTGTGCATCATCATCTCGCAGGTACTCAATATACTGTTTGACCTGCTGTTCTGCGGAGTCTTCAAGATGGGCATAGCCGGTGCCTCGTATGCCACAGCGTCAAGCGACCTGATTGCTTTCATCTCGTTGCTGCCTTATATGCGTGAAAACAGCCGCAACTTCTGTCTGCATCGTCCTGAAAAGATATGCTCCATCAAACAATACTGTGAGTGTTTTTCCATTGGAGTCCCCATGCTCATATCGGCATTTCTGGCTCCAGTATTGTTCTATATCATGAATACACTGATCATCGACAAGCTTGGTGCCGACGGGATGTATATCTTCACCGTCTTTTTCCAGATTAACAGTCTCTGTCTGCTGGTGTTGTCAGGCTCTAATACGGCCATCAGCAACATCGGTGGCATCCTGATAGGTGAAGAAGACTATGATAGCTTTCGTTTGCTCACCAGGCGGATATTCCGTCTTCTGATGGTGGTGATGCTAGTGGAGAGCCTGCTGATAATCCTCTTCCCTGAGGTGCTGACACAGATGTTTGGAGCCACCGACAGTCCCACCAGGCATAAGGCTCGAACAGCCGTCCTTTTTCAGGGAAATAGTCTGGTACGTAGGCCACCCAGCAACCCGCCAGATGGGGATGAGACTTGAGCACCCACTCCATCACAGTATATGAAGAATCCGGATGGAACAGATTCCGTTTCAAGTCCCAGACATGTCCCATCAGCGAGTTCTCCGACAGATTCAGGGAATTCTTTATGAGAATGGCTTTCGTCGTGATTTCCGACTCAGCCCGTTTCTCCAACTCATCGGCCAACAGACTGCGCGTATAATAATACTGCACAGCCAAAATCCCCTGCAACAGAATCGCAGCAGCGACGATAATTATTAAGCCTGAGTTGGTTTTTAGTTTCATGTCATATTTTTAGTAGAAAATGGAGAGAGGAAAGAGAAAAGCCCTTTCCTCTTTCCTTTTATTTCACGTACTCCGAAAAGTCCGTCAGTTTCATGTCGCCCTTGCGAGCCAGCGTATCGTGCATGGCGAAGGCGGCAGTCAGACAGTGACGGGTATGACCGCCAGTGCCCAGCTTCAGGTAATCCCACAACAACTGCTTGTAGTCGGGATGCGCACAGTTCTCGATGATGGTCTGCGCGCGCTGCATCGGACTCTTGCCGCGCAGATCGGCCACACCCTGCTCTGTTACGATGATATTCACATCGTGCTCCGAGCTGTCCTGATGAGTCACGAAAGGTACCACTGAAGAAATCAGACCACCTTTGGCCACAGAAGGACAAGTGAAGATGCTGAGATAAGCATTACGGATGAAATCACCCGAACCGCCGATACCGTTCATCATCTTCGTGCCGCTGATATGGGTAGAGTTGGCGTTACCATAGATATCCACCTCGATGGCCGTATTGATGGCGATGACACCCAGACGACGGATCACTGCGGGATGGTTAGAAATCTCACTCTGACGCAGTGTCAGGTGATTCTTCATATAGTCCATATTGTCATAAACCTGCATCAGGCAGTCGTTAGAAACCGTCAGTGAGCAGGCTGAGGCATCCTTCACACGACCATTGAGCATCATCTCAATCACCGCATTCTGAATCACCTCGGTATAGATATTGAAGTCGGGCACGTGTTTGTCCTCACCGAGAGCACCAAGGATGGCATTAGCCGTAGAACCTACACCACTCTGAAGCGGCAGGAACTCCTTGGGAATACGACCTTTGTGCAGCTCGTCGACCAGGAACTCAGCCGTCAGATAGCCAATCTTATCGGTCACAGGATCATTGTCTTTGAAGGCACGGGCCTCATCGGGGATGTTACACTCCACGACACCCACCACCTTTTCCTTCGGAATCGTGACGTAAGGCACACCGATACGATCACTCACCTTGAAGATGGGAATGGGCTTGCGGTAAGGGGGATCAGCAGGCTCATAGACGTCGTGGATATACTTGGCATTGGGATTGTGGAAACTGTTCAGCTCCAGAATCACTTTCTTGGCCAGACGGGCAGCTGTAGGAGAGATGCCACCGGCAGCGGTCAGATAGACATGATAGTCGTTGCCCACCTCCTCGATGTCGCACACCTCGAGGATTGCCCAGTCCACATCACCATAGAAGCCATAGCGCAACTCCTGTGCCATGTGACTCAAGTGGAGGTCGTTGTAAGGAATCTCGCCGGCGTTCACATGCTTGCGGAAATCGGGGTTCGTGGTGTAGGGAGCACGATAGAGGATAGCCTGCGCATTGGCCAGGTCACCGTCTGTCGACTGTCCTGTAGAGGCACCTGTAAAGATAGCCACCTTGAACTCACGCCCTGCCTCATGCTCGGCAACGGCAATCTTTGCCAGCTCCTTGGTAGTAGCCTTGGCTACACCAGCAGGCGTAAAACCACTCATGGCGATATGGTCGCCATTCTTAATCAATGCTGCAGCCTCTGCAGCGGTCATACGTGTATAAGCCATAATTTTTTGTTAAATTTGCAAATTTTGCCTGCAAAATTAGTATTTTTCCGCCAAACCGCCAAATAAAAAGCGAATTATGAATTACGAATTATGAATTATTAAAGTTGTTGCATCAGCACGTCCCAAACGGCGATGATATGACATACCGAACCCGCCAGTACGAAGAAGTGGAAGACAGAATGCATGTACTTCTTCTTGTTAAGCGAATAGAATACGGCTCCCGTAATATAACTCACACCTTCAGCAATCAGCCAGATGATAGCCGCCTCCGATACACTGTCCATCAGCGGTTTAAAGGCCACGAGGATGCTCAGCCCCATGCCCACAAAACAAAATGTCTCCAGATTCGAATGTTCCTTCAACCGGATAAAACTCACGATGGTACCCGCGATGGCACACGACCAGACAAAGACAAACAGACTCCAGCCCCAATAGCCCTGTTCGCGTAGCGCCGTCAGTGTCAAGGGCGAATACGAACCTGCGATATGCCAGTAGATGGCCGCGTGGTCCCACTTCCTGAGACGCTCCTTCCACTTCGAGTGGTGCTTCATCGAGTGGTAGAGTGTCGAGGCCGCATACGAACCCAGCATACCAAACAGATAGAGGATCACACCTACCCGCGCCCAGTTGTTGTCGGCCTGGAAACACCAAACTAAAAAGATGATGCCGAACACGACACCCAACAGAATGCCTCCGCCATGCGACGCTGCATTCCAGATCTCTTCCTTCTTGGTATAACGAATCATTTCCGGCTATGGTATGAATAATTGATGCCGCAAAAGTACTTAATTTATTTGAAAATTAGGCAGGCGACAACAAATTTTTCACTTTTCACTCTTCACTTTTCACTTCTTTTTCATATCTTTGCACCAAAATCAAAACTAAAAGGATATGAAGCTCAAAAATCTCATGCTTGGCGGCATCAGCCTGCTGGCCATCGCCGCCTGTCAGAACCAACCCCAACTGTCAACTGTCGACTCCCAACTCTCAACTCCCGGCAACCCCTACATGCCCCTTTGGGAACACATCCCCGATGGTGAACCTTATGTGTTTGAAGACCCCGATCAGCCTGGCAAATACCGCGTCTATGTGTATGGTTCACACGACGACATCATAACCGACTACTGCGGTCGCGACCAAGTGGTGTGGTCGGCCTCAGTCGACAGCCTGAACAACTGGCGCTACGATGGCACCATCCTCGTGGTCGACAAGAACCGCGACGGCCAGCCCTTCGATTCGGCAGGCACGGCCGATGTACTCTTTGCTCCCGACGTGACGATGGCGATTGATAAAGATGGCAACAAGACCTACTACCTCTTTCCAAACGACCAGACAGGTTTCCGCAATGGCCTGATAGCCAAGAGCTCGCGTCCCGACGGTCCCTTCGAGGTCTGCAACTGGAGCAAGGATGATCCGAACAAAGTGGATGGTGTGCTGCAGTTCGACCCCGCCGTATTTGTCGACGACGACGGCCGTGTCTACGGCTATTGGGGTTTCGAGCGCTCCTATGCCGCAGAGTTCGATCCCGAGACGATAGCCACCGTCAAACCTGGCACCCAGATTGTCGAGGATATGATCTCAGGCCGCAACCAGCCGGGACAGTTCCGCTTCTTCGAGGCCTCCAGCATCCGAAAGATCAAGGATAAATATGTGTTCATCTACAGCCGCTTCACCGAGGATGGCGAGTTCGGCCTGCCCACTTCCAACTATACCCTCGCCTATTGCTATGGCGACACGCCTTTAGGCCCCTGGAACTACGGCGGCACCATCATCGACGGCCGCGCCCGCGAAAAGGATGAGCAGGGCAATGTCATCGCCTCGGCCGTTCCCGACGGCAATACGCACGGCTCCATCTGCGAGATCAACGGCCAGTGGTATGTGTTCTATCACCGTCAGACCGGTACCGATGAGTTCGCCCGTCAGGCAATGGTAGCTCCCATCAGCGTGAAGGTCGAGGAAGGCAAGGGTGGTAAGGTAGAGATCTCCGAGGGTGAATACAATAGCAACGGCTTTGCGCTCAACGGCCTCGATCCCTTCGAATGTCACTCTGCCGGCATCGCCTGCTGGCTCACCGGTCCGAAACCCGCCGTCCACGAATGGCCTAACAACACCTTCTACGGCTCCTACGTAGAGGCCGGCTATGGCGGCACGCCCGATATGACCAAGGAACAGGCCCTCGCCTCAAAAGAGAAATACGATGCGCCTTACGACATACGCTACAACACCAACCGCGTCATCAACAATACCGACGGCTCCATCGTAGGCTATAAATACTTCCTCTTCGATGCCAAGCGTCTGGCAACAAAGGCCAATCTGATGTTCATCCTGAGCCTCATCCCCGAAGGCATCGAGGGAGATATCGACATCATGCAGGACCGCCCATGGATCTCGCAAGGCGGTAAGAAGATCGGCGAAATCCACCTTTTAGCCGACATGAAACGGGAACCCTGGAAATGCGCAGTAGGCATCGACAAGACCGAGCTCGTAGGTCTTCATGCCATCTACCTCGTCTTCAAGTCCGACACTAAGGAGAAATCACTCTGCACCCTCGAGAACTTCTACTTCACATTCGACGTCAAATAGTCACACAGATCTGTGTGAAAAATAAAATATAATAAGGTAAAATGAAAATCCGGAATATCATCCTTGGCGCCGCGATGCTGCTGGCCCTCACCGCCTGCTCCACGAAACAGAGCGCCATCAGCCAGCTGGAGGACTTCTCCTACGAACTACGCGACAACAGCCGCAACTACAGCGTTGACGAGTGGGAGCGGGCTGGCAAGAAATTCGTCAGCATCCGCGAGCGCATCCATAAGCACGAGTTCGACTACACCGCTGCCGAAAAGACCAAGATCGGCCGCCTCGAAGCCGACTGCGTGAAATACATGGCCAAGGGCGCCAAGGACGGTGTCTTCGACAAGCTGAAGAACATCGGCAGCGAGATCAAAGGCGTCATCCAAGGCATCCTCGATACCCTCGACCCCAACACCCTTGAAACAGAAAAACTGTAAGCATCACTTGCCTTCAAACTGACTGATGGCCAAGTCGGTTTTCTTCTTTCCCAGGGTGACAATCCGCTCCGATTTGTCGTAGTCGAAACCGCCATAGCTACTCATCTGAATGTCGATGAGTATATTCGGTTTCATCAGCCTTTCCATCAGGATAGAGTTCTGACGGATCATGAGCGAACTCGTCCGCGAAAGTACAGTGTAATAGTTGAAATCAAGGTTGTCGGGCAACAGTTTATCGAGTATCTGTGCCTTCAGTGAACGGTCAGCCTTGTGTTTCTCTGCCAACCGCTGCTGCCGCTCCCATTGCTTCTTATAATTATGGCCACTCACGTCGACACCTACCAGAAGGTCGCCCTCGTGGCGTTCCACCCGATTCAGAGGAATGGGATTGATCACCCCACCATCAATGAGTATCCTACCATCACGACGCACCGGCTCATAATACAACGGCAGTGAGATACTCGCCCGAATAGCATCAAACAGACTACCTTCACGGAACACCACCTCCTCGCCATTCTGCCAGTCGGTAGCCACAGCACAATAAGGAATGGGCAGGTCCTCAATGGCCATATCGGGCACAAACGCCATGATGGCCTCGATAATACGGTCACCTTTCACCAGATGATTGATAGAAAACGAGAAATCGGTCAACTCCAGCATTTTCTTCCGGTCGATGGTCTTCATCCATTCGCGGTATTCCTTCAGCTTGCCCGCCGCATAGACACCGCCGATCAGTGCGCCCATCGAGCACCCGGCTATCGAACTGATATGATAGCCATGCTCTTCCAAAGCCTCGATGGCACCGATATGAGCCAATCCTCGTGCCCCACCACTCGATAATACTAATGCAATATCCTTCATCTTGTATATTTCATAAACACCCTCATCTCTTCCTCTTTCAGAACTCCGGCTCAGTCACAACCGTCAGAAATCTATTGATAATACTCATATAATATTTCGATTCAGTTGCAAAGGTACAAAAAAGATTTGTTATTTAAAGAAAAAGAAAGTATTATTTTTTTCAAGTTTGTCATTATCATATTTTCGATTATCATATTTATGATTATCACATTTTCGATAAAAAACTTGCATAATCATTAAATATATCTATTACAGGAAAGAACGGCAAATCAATTTTCCTGCCTGAAGTGGATTATTGTTCTTATCACACAGTTGAGCCTCGTTTTTGGCTGTTTTTCATGGTAAAAACAAGATTTTTTGAGCGATTATAGGGACTGATAATATGTGGGCTCAATGCACAATAACTAGGATTGGATGGTTTCTTTAGCACCTAACAGTCTATAATCGGCAAGAAAACCTGAGTTACCTTTCCACCGAATGAAAACACTATAAATCATCGAAAACGCGCTTTTCAAATCTTGGAAAAATGTTATTTTTGCACCATTATCAACTTGGAAAAGTGTAAGAAAACAGAAATATTCACATTGGAAAAGTGTATTTTGTTTACTATTTATGCTTGTATTTAAGTAAAATGTTGTATCTTTGCACCTACAAATAAAAGTTGATATGGTAAAACGCAAAGCTGACGAGCTAATACGTAACTTTATACTCAACGACAGACGTTCACTGTTGGTAACAGGAGCCAGACAAGTTGGCAAGACCTTTTCCATCAGGAAGGTCGGTAAGGAGTGTTTTGACAATGTTGTTGAAATCAATTTCGTAGAACAGCCCGATGCCATCGAACTGTTCAGCGAACAAAAAGGAGCAAAAGATTTGTTGTTGCGACTGTCAGCCTTCACAAAAAAGCCATTGGTTCCGGGGAAAACATTGATTTTCTTCGATGAAGTGCAGGAGTGTAAGGAGATAGTAACAGCCATTAAGTTCCTTGTGGAAGAGGGCAGTTACAAGTATGTGATGAGTGGCTCTTTGCTTGGTGTTGAGTTGGATGACCTGCGTAGTGTCCCCGTGGGCTACATGGATGAGATAGAAATGTATCCCCTTGACCTTCTGGAATTCTTTGAGGCTATTGGTATTGGCACAGATGTCATTAGCCATTTGCGAACGTGTTTTGAGGAGAAGAGACCTGTTGATGAATTTATTCACAAGAGAATGTTGGAGGCCATTCGCCTATATCTTATCGTTGGAGGAATGCCCGCGGCTGTTCAAAAGTATCTTGACACTAACAACTTGCGCAGAGTGTATGAGGAACAGCGTGGAATCATTCGCACCTATAAGAGAGACATCACCCAATATGATCATGACCACAAGTTGCAGATAGAAGAAATCTATGACCTTATACCATCCGAGCTTAATGCAAAAAATAAACGCTTTATTCTTAAAGAGTTGAACGAAAAGGCACGGTTCAGCAAATACGAGAACAGTTTTTTATGGCTCAGGGATGCAGGTGTGGCTATCCCTGCATATAATGTCGAGGAGCCACGAGTCCCTCTACTGTTGAACAAACAGCGAAACCTGTTCAAACTTTTCCTCAACGACGTAGGGCTGCTTGCTGCCTTGTATGGAGGGAACATTCAGGCTAGATTGCTTAGCCCGAATCCAAACATCAACTTTGGCTCTGTTTTTGAAAACCTTGTTGCCCAGGAACTGTATGCTCATGGTTTCTCTGAAGCACAGCAACATTCACTATACTATTTCAACAGCAAGAAGCAAGGAGAGTTGGACTTTGTGGTAGAGTATGCTGGTAACATGCTGCCGATAGAGGTCAAGTCTGGTAAGGACTATGAACGGCATAATGCACTTTCTAATGTGATGGAGAATGAAGAATATGCTGTACCAATGGCTTATGTGTTCTGTCAAGAGAATATTCAGATAAAGGGGAGGGTTATTTACTATCCCATCTACATGATAACCTTTTTCGAACAAATACAGGCAGAAGAAAAAGTTTATAAGTTTGATCTTACAGGCCTTTAAGGCATAATAACCAAGATGGTGATTCGGAGAACGATTTGAGCATGCTCAAGATAGCGGGAAAAAGCACTACCTTTGCGATAGTTCAATAAATTTAAGAAGAAAATCATTATATGAGCATAATCAATCGATTTCTAACAGCGGTCACAGAGCCAGAGTTTAAGTTAGCCCGCGACCTGACAGCAATGGCAATCGCTGATGGGGAGGTAACTCCAGAAGAGAAAGAAGCCTTCTGCACCCTTTGCCATATTGAGGGCATCGACGAAAGAAAACTGCTGGAGAATCTAAAAGTCAGACATGAGCCGATAGAAGAGGAAATCCCCAAGGAGCGTCGCGCCAAAGAGGATTATCTAAAGACCCTCATCAGACTGATTGGCGCCGACGGATATACAGCTCCGCAGGAGATTTTCCTTTTTCAGATTATCGCTAGCAAATTAGGGATGAACCAGATGGACGTGGTAGGGCTGTTTATGCTCACGACCAATCGCCAATACTTTCGTGGTGACGTTGGTTCAAAAGTACTCAGTAGTTTCCTACGACACCAAATAGACCCGATGGGCAAGACAGAAAGAGAAATGAAGAGACAAACAAGGAGTTACTTCGTCAGAACCTAACCCAGGCCTCTGAGACTTTCCTTGAGAATAAATTGCTTGCTAAAGAGTTCAAGCGGGCAGGGCTTGATTATTTCGGAATCCTTAAAGATGTGGAATTAAAAATCTTCCTGAAATATATCGGATAATAGCACTCAAATAAATTCTTCAGTTGACAGTTGACAGTTTCATTTTTACATCATCAGGCTTTTGACATCGCGGACGATGCGGATGGGAGCGGCGTATTCGCGGGCGATGGCGTCGCCAGACTTTTCAAGGACATAGATGACTTGGGCGCTCAGCAGTTGCTCACGGGCAACGGAGCCGATGTCATTGAGACGGACGTTGCTGAACCAGTCGCGGAAGAGTAAGGCGGTGTCGCCACCGTCGTAGATAAACATAGGGCCATCGGGCTCACAGTCCTGCGGTTCGATGACCAGCAGGAGATCATTGTCTGGATCTTGTAAAATCTTGTACATAAGAATATGTTTTTCTGTTGAAAGCGCCTAAGCGCTGAAGCCCACCTTCTGGCGGGGCTTCAGGGCTATGGCTTTAGGATTGAACTTATCGTAGGCCTGACGGACGTCGACGACCTCGATGGTCTGATAATCGTCGCTGCCGGTCTGGGCCAGTC
>JAEEGJ010029339.1_pt1 | contig 10861 bp, 9 predicted proteins | sample 8958761 | NCBI WGS metagenome assembly JAEEGJ01 (sample SAMN16246546, study PRJNA631951) | gut metagenome | biome: gut microbiome; feature: rumen; material: RS-attached | host: Bos | place: Iran: Karaj | collected 2018-10
TCATCCTTTACTCGCGTTAATCCGTTAAGGTCAGCAAAGATTACGCCGATTGAAGTGTCTGGTGTGGTGGTATCCATGCAAATCTTATCAACATAATTGTTCATTTCGTTTCTGTTCATGACTCCGGTCAGGATATCTTTTGAACTAAGGACCTTCAAACGGTCCATCAGCAGGTTGTTGCTTATGGCAGATGCAAGAATGGAAGCTGTGGTCTCAAAAGTCTCCTTAATGCTGGTGGTTTTTGATTCATTAAAGTTCATCGCCCATATATAACCGAGAAGCTTATTTCTGAATTTCAGCGGAAACAAAACGATATTCTTTCCATGAGCAGCCGTGAACGATTCATACCAGATAGGATTTCTCTCCTTAACAACTTCCAGATCGTGCTCATCTTTCACGACAAGACAGTTGCTGCCTGCGATCAGGTGTTTCCAGCTGTTAGCAATATCATAGAATCCGTCATCGTTATAGTTATTCATTGAAGTAAGCACAGTGTTTTCAACAAGCGCTTCGCACAGGACTGTGCATTTCTTTTCGAATGAATCCATGAGCAGGATGCAGCAGTGCTCGGCGTCAAACATGTTCCTGACATCATGTATGACGTCATTCATCATTTCGCCAAATTCTTTTGCACTTCTGAGCTCTAAGCATATCTTGATTACATTCGCAGTGACATCAGCAGGAAGAGATGCCATTCTGTCCAGATTAGCCTCAAAGTTTATCTCCATGGTGTATGTGCAAAAACAGATGTTACCCTCTTCATATGCTACGGGGAGGAATGTCATGTTGAACCAGACACCCTGAATCCTGTCTGCAGAAGCATACGAATTAAGGCATCGTTTTTCGACCGCTGCTTTATAACAGTACTCTTCAAAATTCAGATCCCTTGTAAAATAGTTTGTGTATTCCTGGTTGGGTGTAAACTTCTGGATCAGCAATTCCGCTCCCGGAGCAGGATGTTCTACGGAATCTATATATGTCTTGTTTCCTGTGACAATGCGGAATTTGCCGCGTTTTCCGTTTTCGAGTTTCTCAACGGATACGATGCATGTCATAGCCCCAAAGCCATCTACATATTTCTGTAAATCCATACGCATTTCCCTCCCATTAATAAAGAAATAATTTATCAGTCAAAATATAAACACGGGTATACTGACTACAAATAACCCAGTCTAATGTCGAATTCCTGCCAAAAGTTCCAGACTATCTCATTCATGAATATGCAGATCTATTTCCGTTGCATAAACATTTCTGAGCCTCAAAGATTTATTATTACTATAAGCATTTTTTATAGCGAAATATATCAAGAAAGTGCAAATAAACAATGAAATAATTGTCTTGGGGAGATTTATAAACGTAATATCAGATATAAAAGCCATGAGAAGTAAAAGATCACTACTCAAGCTTGCCATAGGCGGCAACTGCCTCATCCACGGTCATTTTACCCATGCCAACATGACATCCGGCACCGGCTTTTTCGTTTCTTTTCTTATGATTAACATTTCGGCAACACTATCAAATTCATAGTTGGTATAATTAGAATTATCAAAAATATTTAAAAGGTGACGTGATGGAATCTTCCAAGAGCTTGAAAAGATTCATAATAATCTTCATCAATGTGGTCATCATGGCCGGAATCATTGTCTTTGTTATTCTTTATTCCGGTTTCAAAAACAGGGATTCTTACCGCAGGCAGATAGAACACTTTGTGAACACAACGGTCACCATGGAACAGGTGACTGCGAACTATCTTGAAGGCGAACAGAATATCTGCGATGTCTGGGCGCGCTATATCAACGGAAAGAAGATGACGGTGGATGAGGCGGCCGAATACATCCGCGAGTCTCATGTAATTGAGAACACTTCTGCGCATGTGGTCCTGCTCGACTCATTAACAGGCATTTCCACGCGCCCGAGACTCGGAACTACCGATGAATATGCCGTTTCCTATGACAGACTGAATCTTTTAAACGACGTGAAGTGGGTCAATGAGATAGGAAAGTCGATCAATATCACGCGTGCTTATACCAATCCGATGAACGGAGAGCAGTCTCTTGCTTTCTGTAACAAGATCACGCTGATCGATAAGGAAAGCGGCAGTGAGAAGGCTGCGATCCTGCTGCGTGTCGTCCCGATTTCGGAGCTTGAGAAGAAATGGGTCTTTCCGCAGACGGAGCTCGTAAATGCCGAGCTGTCCATGATTGATACCAACGGTGATTACATTCTTAAGGGGTACGGATTTAAGAATTCGAGCTTTTTCGAGTTCTATAAATCTTATAATCCGACGGATCCCGAATCCTCAAACAAACTCTTCGAAACGATTACTTCATCCACCGGTTCGGTCACGATAACTGATTCACACGAACAGGAATGCATACTTGCCTTTACACCCGTATCTTCAACGAACGGCTGGACGATGTTAGGTCTCGTTCCTGCAAAAGATCTTAATGTGAAGAGCGGAGACAGAGCTCTGGTTGCGGTCATTTCAACAGGCCTTCTGATACTGTTCTTGAGTGACCTTGTTTATGTGCTTTACTTTAACAAGCGTCTTAAGATCGCAGCCAGAAAAGCCGAGTCCGCCAATAAGGCAAAGACTGATTTCCTTTCCACGATGTCTCATGATATCAGAACTCCGATGAATGCGATCATTGGCCTTACTGCAATCGCGGAGAAGAATACCGCCGATGAGGAATCGACGAAGGAAAGCTTAAGGAAGATCAGTCTTGCAGGCAACCATCTGCTGACGCTGATAAACGACATCCTTGATATCTCTAAGGTCGAGAGCGGAAAGCTCAAGCTCAGCCCGCTGACGTTCTCGATAGTTGAAACGGTGGAGAATCTCGTAAACATCTCGCAGCCGATGATCAAGGAGAAGAATATCGAATTTTCTTTCCACATTAATCAGATAGAAACGGAATATCTTTACACGGATCAGCTCCGTCTCAACCAGATCTATATCAACATCCTATCCAACGCGATCAAATACACCGAGCCGGGAGGAAAGGTCAGTGTGGATCTTCGTGAGGAAAAGAGCGATGTACCGGGCTGTGTCAGGCTGACCTATGTTGTTGCAGATACCGGAATCGGAATGAGTCCTGAATTCATGGAGACCATGTACTTGCCATTTTCAAGGCAGGTGGACAGCCGTGTAAACAGCATCCAGGGAACCGGTCTGGGTCTTGCCATTACAAAGCAGATGGTAGAGCTGATCGGGGGAACGATCGAATGTCAGAGTGAGCAGGGCAAGGGAACGACATTTACTGTTGCTCTTGATATACCGGCAGCTGACAGACAGAGGGAATACATGCAGTTTGAACCCATTGATGTCCTTATCGTTGATGATTATGAGACTATGCTTTCGACTGCTGCTGATACACTCGTATCACTTGGAGCAACGGTGGAACAGGCAGGAGGCGGCCTTGAAGCGCTCGGCATGATAAAGCACAGGCATCTGTCCGGAAGGGACTACAACATCATCATAATCGATTGGAAGATGCCTGACATTGACGGACTTGAGACTATCAGCAGGATCCGTTCCGAGATAGAGACAAAGATCCCGATACTTTTGGTCTCTGCATACGACTGGTCCGACATAGAAGAAAAGGCAAAAGCTGCAGGTGCAAATGGCTTTGTAAGCAAGCCGCTCTTTAAGTCCACTCTCTACGACAAGATCAACGTTCTGATAGGAAAAGAGTCCGCGTCCGTTGATCCTGAAGACGATTATTCCGACCTCAAGGGACTTAATATCCTTGTTGCAGAGGATAACGACATCAACTGGGAGATCATATCCGCAATGCTCTCGATGTTCGGCATAACCACCGAACGCGCTGAGAACGGAAGGATCTGCGTTGATAAGATAAAAGAGGCTGAAAAGGGCAGCTATGAGCTCATCTTCATGGATGTGCAGATGCCTGAAATGAACGGACTCGACGCAACGAGAGCGATAAGGAAACTGGACGATTCGTGGGCGTCATCCATCCCGATCGTTGCCATGACGGCAGACGCTTTTTCGGAGAATGTCATGGAATGCATGGACGCCGGAATGAACGGACATATAGCAAAACCTGTGGATATTAAGCTGGTAATCAAGGAGATACGCAGGATCAAGGAGGATAGAGTATGAAGATGAAAAAAACAGCAAGCCTGATCTTATCGGCAGCAATGATGCTCAGCATTGCTTCATGCAGTACGGCTAAACAGAAAACGGAGGATAAGGCATTCAAGCCTGCGCTGGATACTTCCATCAGCTGCGACATAAAGATCGCAGGCGGCTATGACAATTTTGAGGCTCTCGAGACCGAATTTGAGCGTTTTAACGCATATTATCCGAACGCGAAACTGGTCTATACGAAGATCGATGACTACAACAACATGATCGGAACGGTACTGAACGGAAACGATGCCCCCGACATCTATTTCAATTACTCCTGGATGTACGGCCGTGATAAGTATAAGTCTTCAATCGACCATGCCGAGAACCTGGCAGATCCCGCGCTGAAGCTTGATCTGAACTGCATCCGCAGCAACATCATCCTCAAGAAAAGCGACGGTACGCTGCCGATGGTACCTGTCTTTTCCAATACATACGGCATGCTCGTCAATCAGAACCTTTTTGAGAAGGAAGGCCTGAAAGTTCCCACGACCTATCAGGAACTCGTTAAAGTGTGCAACGCTTTCCGCGAAAAGGGTTATGAGAATCCGATCATGGGATTCACCAAAAAGGAAACGACTTCACTTTTCACTCTGACGGTCTATCCTTACTTTTTCAACACGGTAGCGAAAGATTCGGGAGCCGTCGAAAAACTCAATTCATTGGATGCTTCGGCCGGCGAATACATGCGACCTTCTCTCGAGAAGATAAAGCAGTTCACGACTGACTGCTCGGTGGATCTTGCATCATGCGATGAGATAGAGAACAACTACGAGGCAGTTATCCTCCGCTTTTTCGAAGGTGACGTGCCAATGATGATGTGTTCCGGTGATACTGTTTCCGGAACAAAAAAACGTGAAAGCCGTTCCGAGAACTTCATTGCCAATCCTTTTAAATACACTTTTGCACCTGTTCCGGTTACTGATGACGGTGCTGTTTTCGTTGATATGGCGAATCTGCAGTTCTCGGTAAACAAGGACAGTAAGAATCTGGAAATGGCAAATGAATTCATGCGTTTCCTTATTACGCAGACCGAATTGAACGAGATGGCTCAGAACAAGGGCCTTATGTCTCCTACAAAAGACCTGTCTTTCAACAGCATGTACGCCGCATTCGGAAAGGTTCCGGAATCACGGATCCTGTCACCCGAAGTAATAGGAGTCACTGATGATGCGGTCCTTCAGGTAAGACAGGCCACCTATTGCGTCGGAACAGGCAAAATGTCCGTAGATGAGGCAGTTGCCTCATATGGAAAGTTTGAACAGTAAACGATTACGCTTATATCTACTGATGTTTATCAAGGCGAATATGGCGTAAACAGGATTCTTCCGAAGTAATATTATTTTCCGGCCGAAGCCTTTCCGTAGAGGAAAGGCTTTGCTAATTTTCCGGCAAAGAAATCCACGAGCGGTCCCATGAAGAATGCCGTGATGATGGTGCCTGCTCCGATGACCGCGCCGATACCTGAGAAAGAAGCGCCTGAGAGGAAGTAGAGTGCGACGCCGAGGATAACGCAGACGACGTCTGTTACTATCCTTACGTACTTGAACTTGCCGATGTGCCAGGTGTTGGAGATTATGAGCGCAACAGCATCGTAAGTTGATACGCCGATATCTGCGGTCATGTAGAACGATGAAGCCACGCAGATGATGAGTATTCCGATGATGAGGCATATAGATCTTCCGGGGATGCCAAGCGTGGGGAAGAAGTTTTCGAGCATTTTCAAAGAGAACTCTGCAATATATCCGATCAGGAAAAGATTGATGAATGTCGCAAGTCCTATGTAGTGCCTGTCGAAGATAAGGCTGAACAAAAGCATTATCACGTTCACGATGACGTAGAGTGTGCCGAAGCTTATCGGGATGACACAGTCGAGTCCTGCCATCAGTGACTGGAACGGATCCACTCCGAACATCGCGCGCTTAAAAAAGCCTACCGCGACGCCGCAGATGAGCACGCCGAAGATGCTCATCAATATACGCTTGACCATGTGGTCTTTCTTGAAAAATGTCTTTGTCTTATTCATGGGGCAATCATAAAACAAATGCCCCAAAGCAACAATCTAGTACATTGTTTTTATGTCAATAAACTGTTGCTTATTTCCCGTCCACGACGAGGTTATATTCCTTCATCGCGCCGTGTGAGCCGTAGATCTTCCATTCGCCTGCGCCAAGCCTTTGCATGATCGACTGACGCTCGGCAGTGCAGAGCGCGGGATCGGTATCAACTGATGTCATGAGCACGGGCGCATACCTGTTGTATTCAGCTTGCTCTCTTGTCATTCCGTGAATGTTGACGTAGATATCTCCGGTGAATGCCACGTGGTGATGAAAATCGATGAGCACAGTCTCGCCGGGAAGGTGTCCGCCTTTTCCTTCGTAGACCTCGAAATGCAGCTCGCCCAGATCAAGCGAACCAACCTGCTCCAGAAGATCTTTATTCTCACCCTTTGTGTCCCAGAGAGGAAGAATCTTCTCCGGCACCGGAGGCTTATAGAAAGTCAGCGCCTTGCAGATATTTACATAAGGCCTGTGGAGCGGATTCTGCTCGCGGAAACCGTTCTCTCCTTTGTATTCAAGCTCCAGACACTCAGCTGTCTTACGGCTTGCGAGGATCTCATCAAAGACCGGCAGAAGACCTGTGTGGTCCACATCGGCATGCGTAATGTATATACGCTTCTTCATATCATCAAAATCAGGAAGAATGCTTCTGAACACCCCGAGCATCTCATCGCGGTACAAAGCGTAACCGCTGTCGACAAAAAGCGTTTCCCCGCAGCTCTCGATAATTGCTGTGTTGCTTCCGCAAGGAGGCTCTATCAGCGTGATCTTCGTATTCGCGGAGAGCTTCTGCTCAGTGATCCTTGGCATGAACTGCTTCCCGCGGGATAAGGATAAGAGCTCGGCAAAACGGCTTATGCTCTCGAAAGTCTTATAAGGCGACAGACCGTTCTCATCCAGGATCTGCATGACCAGATTGGAATTGACAAGAAGGTTGTCGCGTGACTCTTCAGGAAGGCCTGACAGCTGCATCAGTCCTGATACGAATGTCTGATAGAAGATGCTGTTATCGAAGACCCTCTCGGTGTGGTTATAGTCGACTACGCGCACAGGACAGATCTCCTGGGCCTCTTTGAGAAAAGCCTTCATCTTGTCTTCATTCTCGACGAATAAGCCCATCTTAAAAGCCTGGTGAGTCGATCCGTTCTCCTGCGAACTTATATAAGAGATGTTGAGTTCGTATCTGTTGATGAGCCTAAGCACTTCAGTAACACTGCCGGGCACGTCCCTTAGCATGAACTCGATCAGGACGATGCTGTTCTCGTTTTTGTTAGTCTGGAGATAGCCGATGTTGGCCAGTTCGATATCAGCCTTTGCGAGCTGTTCCTCATCGCCCTCAGCGTCGATGAAGAGGGTGTGGGAATCGATGGCCTTGTTGTAGCTGACACGGGTGATATTAATACCCAATGAAGCAAAGCATTCGCTTGCCTTAAGGAATGCTCCGATATGGTTTGGCATGGTCGTAATATAAGTCTTTTTCATAAACCCACCTCAGATATGGGTTGTATTGTATTACGGCGCTTTGCAATTAGCAACAGGTCCGTTCCATAAAAAGGGACATCAGACAGAGGTTACGATCATTCTAAGATAGATCGGAGTTTGTGTAATTATTGGGCATTTTTCAAGCCAACAAATGCACAAGCCAACTAGTGGTCTTACACAACAAGCTCAACTGTATCGAAAACCTCGAAAAAATACCCGTCTTCGATACACGGTCGCACTTTGGTGTATCGAAAACAACGAAGAACACCCCGTTTTCGATACAAATTCGCGTTTTTGTATCTAAAATCCATAAAAAGTAGGAGTTTTCGATACAGGGTCTCACCTCGTTGTATCGAAAACACATAAAAAACAAGAGTTTTCGATACAGCCTCACACTTTGTATTGAAGACAGTATTGCAGGTTGTTTTCAGTCTGACTCTGCTGTTTCCTGCCCTTTATAAATACAATTAAACGCATGTTATAATCCTCGTATCTGAAAGGAAACTCTCAGTAGAGATTATCAGCAGGAAATGAAACTATGGATATTAAACTTATACCTTTAACGGAAGATGACAGAGAACAGTTTATTCTGGATAATCAGGAGGCTTTCAATTACGGAGCACTTGAGGAGTTTGGCTGCCGTGATGATCATTTCGAGGAAGATGAAAACATTATTTCTAGAAAAACCATAGAAGATTCCATCGATGCGGGTGAAGCTTACCGGATCGTTCAGGATGGCGAAAAAGTCGGCGGTGTTATCTTAAAAGTCGAAGGAGACAGAGGTGATCTAGAGATACTGTTTGTTTCTCCCAAAGTTCACAGCCAAGGTATCGGATATGCCGCGTGGTGTGAAGTGGAAAAGATGCATCCTGAGGTAAAGATATGGGAAACCGTTACGCCTTATTTCGAGAAGAGAAACATTCATTTCTACGTAAACCGCTGCGGATTCCATATTGTAGAGTTCTTTAACAGCCATCATCCGGATCCTAATGATCCTGATAAAAGGGACATTCCCGTTGATGATCAATTTCCTGACGGCATGTTCAGGTTTGAGAAAAGATTATAAACTCATTAGAAAAGAGGATTTGAATATGAATATTGCAGTAACCTATGAAAACGGAAATGTATTCCAGCATTTTGGACACACCGAGAAGTTCAAGATCTATTCGGTGGCAGACGGCAAGATTGTCGGCAGCATGGTTGTCGATACCAACGGAAGTGGTCACGGTGCACTTGCCGGTTTTCTTCAGGAGCATTCAGTAGACACACTGATCTGCGGTGGAATCGGCATGGGTGCTCAAATGGCACTGGCTGAAGCCGGCATTAAACTCTATGGTGGTGTTCAGGGCAATGCTGATGATTCCGTTAATGCTCTTTTAGCAGGCAATCTGATGTATGACCCTGATGCAAAGTGCGATCACCACGATCATCAAGAGGATCACGATTGCGGCAACCACGGCTGTGGCGGTAACTGCCATGCTTCTTGAGGTATTTGATTCTATAGGTTAAGAGGAAAATTTATGAACAGTCAGATCGAATTCATGATGATGTTTCAGGAGATACTGTTCTATATTGGAAGGCCGGTTATCTTTCTTGCCATTACAGTTTTCGGATTCATCGTATTATTCAGTAAGACGAAGTCCACGAGGATATTAGGATTATCTTTTGTGTTTACTTCCTTTGCCAATCTTCTGGAATGCGCATCGATCTTTGTTGCGCGGCTCGGTAATCAGGCGGTGTATATGAATTATGTCTACGTCGAGAGTATATTGCAGATGGTCATCATGATCGCAGTTCCTCTCTGTATGTGCATCTTCATACACAGGAATTACGGCAAGAAGCTTATATACATTCCGTTGCTTATCCTGCCGGTGCTGAATATTGTTACCAGGATCGCCATTAATAAAGCGTTCAATAGTTTTGGAATGCCCGTAAACGACTTCGTCATGTGGGCAAACACGGTAAATGCTATAAACAGTTTTGTTATCGGTGCAGTGTCAAGCGTGATCCTGATAATTGTTTTCTACAAGAACAGGAAGAAGGAACCGGTTATCCCCCTGACGTGGATATTTGAGATCGTAGGCCTCGCCGGAAGTGTGTTTTATACTTTGTTCTTATGTATTTCCTATCTGACCATGTACCAGGACGGCAAGATGGCATCGGACTTCTCAAACTCTGCCGCTATGACGGCTGGTTTCCTGATGGCCTTGATCAGTATGGCTTTCCCGGTTTACGTTATGGTCATGGCAATTAAGAAGGGAAAGATCGAAAGCACAAGATGAAAAAGAAAAACATAATAACAGTTTTGTTTATTATCTCCATCGTTGTGCTGGTTCTTATTGGCTGCATAATTGTATTTTCCCAACCTACCAGACAGAGTATTCCTATTGACAAGATTACCGGTATTTATTCAAGTGCGAAACTCAAGCAGGGACGTATTATTACCCACGGGACATACTTTCCGGATGATGGCGTGTTCAGCCATGCGTATGAGAGATATATTGAGAATGAAGATCAGGGTCTGTCTGTTTCGGATATCAGGATAATCGATGTGTATGGGTTCAATTGCTCTGTTATTTTCATATACGATGAAAATCAGCAATTGTACATAGCAGAGGATTATCCGCTCTCAAATCTTGATTACAACGTTATTGAAGTAATATCTGCAAATGATTTGATGAAAGCCGATCTGCCCTTTAATTACACACTTCGCGGAGCGCCTTCTGCACATATGCCCCGCATATTAATTATTCTCATTCCGGTTGTTGTGCTTGCCGTTTTCGTTGCGCTGAATATCAGAATGTTGAAGAAAAAGTACAAAAGAGAAAGATATGAAGAATAAGGAGAACAATATGCGCAGATTTCTGTCAATCGTCCTCATAGGAACACTCGCTTTGGGCATAGCAGCCTGCGCGAAAGAACCCGCTCCGTCAACCGCATCATCCGAAATTACCGAAGTCACAACCGAAGCATCTGCGGAAGCCCCGGCTGATAACAGCGATGATAAATTCGTCAGCGCTTATCCGGCCTTTAAGGTCACCTCTGAGAGCCTAGACGGCAAGTATTGGAGCAAAACCTGTGCATTCCAAGGCGATAATCTTTCTCCGCAGCTCTCCTGGGAGCCGGTTGAAGGCGCAACCACTTATGTCATCTACATGGTCGACCTGAC
>JAEEGJ010029341.1_pt1 | contig 10861 bp, 9 predicted proteins | sample 8958761 | NCBI WGS metagenome assembly JAEEGJ01 (sample SAMN16246546, study PRJNA631951) | gut metagenome | biome: gut microbiome; feature: rumen; material: RS-attached | host: Bos | place: Iran: Karaj | collected 2018-10
TTGCCACATGGCCGCTACCAATTTTCGCAATGCCCTCCATTTCTTTCCCAAACCTGATAGCGGCTGGATGCCACAGGTACTCTGCTACAGTGGCTTCTATGGCACGGGCGTCAAGGAGATCTGGGACATGATTTATGAATATATCGATTTCGTGAAGGCCAACGGTTACTTCGACTACCGGCGCAATGAGCAGTCGAAATACTGGATGTATGAGAGTATCAACGAACACCTGCGCCTGAACTTCTACAACAACGACGTCATCAAACATCGTCTGCATGATGCCGAAAATTCTGTGTTGGCTGGCGAACAAACGTCGTTTGCTGCCGCCCAACAATTGCTCGACATGTATTTTGGTCTTCTTAAGTAATCATAAAGTTCTCATAGTTCAATGTTACAGATTGAGATAGACAGCGGCAGTGGATTCTGCTTTGGAGTGACGACTGCCATTCAGAAAGCCGAGGAAGAACTGGCAAGAGGTACGCAACTCTACTGCCTGGGCGATATTGTTCATAATGGCATGGAGTGTGAACGCCTTCGCGAAATGGGGCTGGTGACCATCGACCACGAGCAGATGGCTCGCTTGCACGATGCTACGGTACTGCTGCGTGCTCATGGTGAACCTCCTGAGACCTACGAAATGGCTCGTCGTAATAATATTGAAATCATTGACGCTACCTGTCCTGTGGTGCTGCAGTTACAGAAGCGCATCAAAAAGCAGTACGAGACATCTCTTACTGATAATCTCTCACCGCAAACCTCTCAAATCGTCATTTTTGGCAAAAAGGGTCATGCCGAGGTGTTGGGACTGGTGGGACAAACCCATTCGGACGCTATCGTCATCGAGAGTTTCGAGGAGGTGACCAAGCTTGACTTCTCGCGCGACATCTTTCTTTATTCGCAGACCACGAAGTCTCTGGATGAGTTTCACCGTATCATTGAGTATATCCAGCAGCATATCTCGCCGACAGCGACGTTCAAAAGCTTCGACACCATTTGCCGTTCTGTGGCCAACCGCATGCCTAATATCTCGCAGTTTGCCCGCCGCCACGACTTGGTGCTCTTCGTATGTGGTCATAAAAGCTCCAACGGCAAGGTGCTCTTCAACGAGTGTCTGCGCGTCAACCCCAACAGCCATCTGATAGAAGGACCGGCAGAAATAGACCCCTCGTGGCTCGACGGCATTGAGACCGTCGGCATCTGCGGTGCCACCAGTACTCCGAAATGGCTGATGGAACAGTGCCGTGACGCACTACAGCAATAAATGAACTTTTGGTTTCCGCCGTGGAAACCAAAAGTACATATTTACGTTGTTTGCTTGATATAGATACACATCATGGTGAGGTCGTCGTTGGGTTCGGCATCGTCGCGGTGGCGCTCGACGTCGGCGGTGATGGTGGTGATGACCTGCTGGGCTGACTCGTAGCTGCAACGCTGGAGCAGGCTGAGCAGACGGTCGTCGCCGTACTGCTCCTGAGCGGGGTTCTCGGCTTCGTTGAGTCCGTCGGTATAGATAAAGAGCGGGCGCTCCTTGATGCTCTCAATCTCCTCGCCTTGGAACTCCAGGCCGGGCAGGATGCCGATGGGGGCGTTGGGGAGCATGTCGATGAACTGACCGCCGTGGTTGCCGTCGCCTAAGATGGGCGGGTTGTGACCGGCATTGCAGAAGGAGAGGTGGCCGGTCTCAAGGTCGAGGAGTCCGAGGAACATGGTGACAAACATGCTGCCTTCGTTGTCTGTACCGGACAGGGCGTCGTTGATGCGGGTGCAGATGTCTGCAGGTTCCATGCCCTGTTTGGCCAGCGTCTGGAACAGGCGGGTGGCCTGGGCCATGAACAGCGATGCGGGGACGCCCTTGCCGCTGACGTCGCCCACGACAAAGTAGAGTTTGCTGCCAGTAAGCAGATAGCCGTAGAGGTCGCCGCCGACTTCCCTGGCGGGCACCATCGAGGCGTACATCTCTAAGCCAGGATATTGGGGGAACATGCTGGGTACCATCGACATTTGGATGTTGCGGGCAATGCGTAGCTCACTCTCCATGCGCTCCTTGATGGTGGTGGTGGCTTCTAACTGGTCGTAGGCTTCCTGCAGTGCGTCGTGGGCCTTGCGCAGCTTCTGGTCAGCACGGTGGCGGAAGACGGCATAGATGACGAAGGCGATGATGAGTATGACCACGACGAGGATGGTATAGAACTGTCGCTGGCGGGCAGAACTGGCTTCCGCCTCCAGTATCTCCATATCTCTGGCGTGGATGGACTTCAGTTCGCTGGCATTGAGGTGGCGGTTGTTGATGATGGCGGAGTCGAGCACTTCGCAGATCTGCCGTGCCGTCAGGTCGATAAGGTCTTGCTGGTCAAGCATCTGGTGGGCATGGTACTTCTTCAGCAGATAGCGCTGTATGTTGTCCAAGGAATAGACGCTGAGCTCTTTCTGGAGGTATTCCAGAATGGTGCAGTAGTTGGCGACGGCCTCGTCCCAGCGTCCAGCCACGGTCAGGTAGTCGCAGGCATCGGTCCAGCCCTCTCTGGTGTTAGCGAATTGCGTCCCGAGGTACTCATTGTAGGCTTTTTCGGCCTCGTCGTGACGTCCCACACCCTCTAACGAGGTGGCGCTGAAGACCTTGTACCGTGCCCATTGCTTGTCGATATACTTTTGGTCGTCGGCAAAGTGTTGCTTGTACTCCTGTACCAGCTGTCCCATGCGTTCTGTCCACATCAGTCCCCGCTCGTAGCCTTTGGTGTAAATCAGGATGTAGGCGATGTTGATGATACCGGCTAAGGCGTCGCGGTAGGCCGTCGCGGTAGTGTTGCGCTGAATGTTGTTGAGGTGCATCTGGTAGGCGCGCTCCAGCATGTCGGAAGCTGTGGAGTCTTCATTGTCGAAGTAGGTTCGGCAGCAACCGGCGAAGACCAGCAGGTTGGTGTAGTCGCTGGTGGTGTCGCAATGGAGTTTCTCCAGTCGGTTGAGGATGGGGAGCGCCGTGTACATGGCGGCTGCATATTCTGCGTAACGACAGAGCTGGCTGGTCAGGTAGCTGGCCGACTTGGCATAGTACACCAGGTCGTTGGGGGCGGTAGAGTTCTCGGTGACACGGATGGCCTCCTGCCAAAAAGCCTGAGCCTGTTCGCGCCGCCCCAGCTGGTAGTTGGCATAGCCCAGCCAGTAGTTGCTCTCGCCCTTGGAAAGTTTGCCGGCCTTGCCCAAACTGTCGGCCAAGGTCAGCAGCCTGCCATGGTCTTTAGCCTCGATGGCTTCGTTGATTGTCTTGACGGCTTTGGCATCAGACGATTTTTTTGCGCCACTATGACAGCCGGTGAGCGGCAGCATGGTCAGCAGAAGCGCTACCACCGTCAGGATGAGTGTCGAAATATGGATTCTGTTATGTGTCATTCTTCTACAATTCTTGCTGCAAAGATACGAAATAATGCTTAATTTTGAATGCTTAATCCTTAATTATTTCAAAGCGGCAGTGTAATTTTCAATTATCAATTCTCAATTATCAATTTATTTCTTACCTTTGCCCCCCGAAAATTGAAATAACGATATGAGAAAGACATTGATAACGTTGTTCCTGACAATAGGAATGACACTCGGGACTCAGGCCCAGGAGGCTGATACCCTGAAGTTTATGAACAGCTATCGCAGTTTTGTCAACTATGTGGAGTCGCTGCCGCAGTTGAATAAACATCAGATTGACTCGCTCGCAGCCCGTCAGGAAGTGCTGCGCGACATCTACCATCAGGTCAAGCCAAAGCTGACCGATGCGCAGGTGGGAGAATACAACCGACTGAAAGGCCGCTATGCCAAGCGCATGATGGCTTATTATGGCGATAGGGTTGCCGAGGGCGCTCAACTCTCTGCCGACAGCATTTCCAAGGCAGCCAACAGGGCAGGTAAGGCCATTGGAGGATTCTTCAATGGACTCTTCGGCAACGGGAAATAGCATTTATTTGATGAACTACAACTTGGACAACTATGACAACATTTTGTTCACATAGAACTAAGTGTCAGAACAGGAATGAGTTGTCCAAGTTGTCTAAGTTGTCTAAGTTGTCTTCAAATATTAAATACCGGTTCTTTCGCGGAAGCGCTGCATGAGCCATTCCTTCTGCTCGGGGATGGTCATGTTACTGTTGTCGAGCAGTAGCGCATCGTCAGCCTGTTTCAGTGGGGATACAGCACGGTGAGAGTCAATGTAGTCACGCTCCGTCACGTTCTTGAGGATGTCGGCATAGTCGGCCTCCATGCCTTTGCCTTTCAACTCGTCGTAGCGGCGCTGGGCGCGGACCTCTGCTGATGCGGTGACAAAGACTTTCAACTCGGCATTGGGGAAGACGACGGTGCCGATGTCGCGACCGTCCATGACGACGCCACCGTCGCGGCCCATCTCCTGCTGCTGGGCTACCATGGCTTCACGTACGAAGTCGAGGGCAGCGATGGGGCTGACGTGGTTGCTGACCTCCATGGTGCGGATATCGTTCTCGACGAGTTCTCCGTTCAGATAGGTGTCAGGGCGTCCCGTCTCAGCATTGAACTGGAACGAGATATGGATGTCGGCCATTTGGCGGCGCAGGGCCTCGACGTCGATAGACACTGCTTCACCCTCAGTGGGAGTCTTAAACATGCCGTGGCGCAGGGCATAAAGCGTGACGCAGCGGTACATGGCACCAGTGTCGACATATACGTAACCCACTTCGCGGGCCAGGTCTTTGGCCATGGTGCTCTTTCCGCACGACGAATGGCCGTCAATGGCTATGGTAATCTTTTTCATGCTTTGTAGAATTGAAGAGTTGAAGTAATTGTTTAATTATTTCATTTTTTAATTTTTACATTTTCCACTCACAGCGCGTAGCTGACGTTGATCAGCAGCGAGTTGGCCGACACGTGGTATTTGGCGTAGGCGACGTGCAGCTTGAAGCGCTCTAACTGGAGTCCGGCACCGATGGAGAATCCTGCCCCGTGATTGCTGTCGCCATCGCCGTCGCTGATTTTCATCTCACTGGAACGGCGGAAGTTATAGCCCGCAGCCACATAAATGTTGTCACCCAGCAGCAAGTCGGCACCCACGGCGACATGCTTGATGAAGCCCTGGTCCCAGTTGTTGAGACGCGACAGGGTGGCCGAGAGGCGCAGCGGAGAACCGATGAGGCGCTTGGTGATGCCGAGTTGCAGGTCGAGGGGGATGCGCTCGAAATCGTCATCGTAGGCAGCTATTTGTCCACCCAGATTCTTGGCCACGGCGGACAACGACCAGCCGCGATTGGTGTCGAAGTAGTTGATGCCGAGGTCGACAGCCACGGCAGCAGAGTTATAGCTGGCGATGTGCGACGTGATGAAGCGGGCGGTGATGCCACCGCTGATGCGGTTGCTCAGCAGGTAGGCAAACGAGCCTGCTAAGGCAATGTCCCGTGCCGAGAAGGTGCCCATCTCGCTGTTGTCGACGGTGGTTTCCTTCATTGATCCGTAGTCCATATATTGTGCTGAAACGCCCCAGGTGCCGCGCTCCTTATAGGCTTTGACAAACGATGCCGAGGCGGTCTTGGCACCCTCCATGTAGGTCATGAAGTTGAGGTTGAGGCTCTTGTCTGTAACGTTGCTGATGAGGGCGGGGTTGTGGAAGATGACCGTAGCGTCATCGTCGGGCAGGGTGATGTTGTCTCCGCCGAGCGCTGCCACATGGGCACTGACGGGCAGTCGCAGGAAGCTGTACACCTCCTGACTCTCCTGAGCCAAGGCAGTGAAAGGTAAAAGGGTCAACAGGTAAAAAGGCAAAAACACCCTTACCATCCTTAATACCTTATCTGTTCTGTTCATCTTCGTTTTTAACTTTAAGCTTTGAGCTTTTATGATATTCAACGTTAAAGGTACCAAAAATATTGTATTATTTCAATTTTTCAATTCTTTAATTCTTCAATTCTTCATTTATTTCGTACCTTTGACCTAACGGTCTTAGATACTGTCGTTCGACAAACCTAAATAAAAACTATTTTATTTGGTTTTGTTCTCACTTATTCGTACCTTTGCAGCGCTATGGAGCAAAAGAAGACACCAAGGGCTGACATGGAACGGCGGCGCACCACGGGATTTCTGCTGGGGCTAGTTTTTGTGCTGTCGCTGCTGTATGTCACGCTGGAGTGGAACAGTGCCGTGTCCAACGATGCTTTTGATCCGTTAGACTTGGACGAGATGGTACACGAGAGCGAATTGGTGCCGATGTCGAACGTGGAGACCGTTGCCCAGATGCAACAGGAGAAGACCATCGAGAAAGCCGAACAGCTGCATGTTGTCGATGACGACGTGGAACTGCAGCAGGACGAGCTGTTAGAGGGCGAGGGCGATGACGACGAAACACTGTTGGAAGCGTTGGAAGAAGAGCAGGACAAGCCCTTGGAGGCCATGGGCGTAGACCTGAACAATCCGCTGAACTTCCGCGTCGTGGAAGACCTGCCACAGTTTCCTGGCGGTGCTGTCGAACTGATGAAATGGCTCACCAAGAACCTGCGCTACCCGGCCAGTGCCCGCAACCAAAAGGTACAGGGTAAGGTGGTGGCGGTGTTCTACGTTGAGAAGGACGGCAAGGTGACGGGTGCCAAGATCACCCAGTCGCTGTCTACCGACTGCGACCGCGAGGCGCTCCGCGTGATTCGCATGATGCCCGACTGGACGCCCGGCATCCAGAACGACAAGCCCTGCCGCACCAAAGTCTGCATACCCATTGTGTTTAAACTTTGACCATTGAGAATTAAGCATTATAAGATATGAATACCGCAAACGAAATCCTGCAGAAGGTCAACGAGTTTCTGGCCACGCTGCCCTACGACCGCCAGCCGGCATCGCTCTATGACCCCGTGAAATATGTGCTGTCGCTCGGCGGCAAGCGCATCCGTCCCGTGCTCATGCTACTCAGCTACAACCTGTGGCGCGAGCACCCTGAAGACATCCTCATGCCTGCCATCGGTCTGGAAACCTATCATAACTACACGCTGCTGCACGACGACCTCATGGACAATGCCGACATGCGCCGCGGCCATGAGACCGTACACCGCCGCTGGGATGCCAACAAGGCCATCCTTTCGGGCGACTCCATGCTGGTGCTGGCTTACCAGCGTGTGTCTCAGGTGCCTGCCGACAAGTTGCGTGCCGTGCTCGACCTCTTCACTGTTACAGCACTTGAAATCGGCGAGGGACAGGAGTACGACATGTCGTTTGAGACGCGCAACGACGTGACGGAAGACGAGTACATCGAAATGATACGCCTGAAAACCTCTGTGCTGCTGGCCTGTGCCACCAAGATGGGAGCCATTCTGGCCGATGCACCCGAGGAAGACCAGGAACGCATCTACCGCCTTGGCGAACAGTTGGGACTGGCCTTCCAGCTGCAGGACGACTTGCTTGACGTCTACGGCGACCCAGCCGTTTTCGGCAAGGCCATCGGCGGCGACATCACGTCGAACAAGAAGACCTATATGCTCATCAATGCCATCAACCGTGCCAATGCTAAGCAGCAGACAGAGCTGAAACGCTGGATTAATGCCAAAACCTTCAATCGCGAGGTGAAGGTGGCCGAGGTGACTCGCCTCTACGATGAAATCGGCATCAAAGAGCTCTGCGAGGAGAAGATTAACTACTACTTCACCGAGGCTGGCAAGTATCTGGAAACGCTCAACGTCCCGGAAAGCCGCAAGCAAGCCCTGCGTACCTACATGGACGAGATGCTGCACCGGAATAAATAACGATAACGTGAACATCAACGATAATTTAATATTTAATTTTTAATTTTCAATTTGCCTTACATCGACACCCACTGCCACTTGGACGGCCAAGAGTTTGATGCTGACCGCGATGCCGTTGTTCAGCGAGCCCGTGAGGCTGGCTGCACGGCAATACTGCTGCCTGCCATCGACCTCAAGACCTGTCATACCGTTGTCGACACCTGCCGCCGCTACCCCGGTTATTGCTATCCCATGCTGGGTCTGCATCCCGAGGAGGTTCGCGACGACTGGCGCGACCAGCTGGCTGCCATCCGTCAATGGCTCCCTTCCTCATCGGAGAGGGCGGGGGAGGATGCTCCCCTTGCTATCGGCGAGGTTGGCCTCGATTTCTACTGGAGCCGCGAATACGAGGCACAGCAGTTAGAGGCCTTTGAGGAGCAGGTGCGCTGGTCGGTAGAGACACGCCTGCCGTTGATGATTCACTGTCGCAAAGCGCAGAACGAGCTGGTGGCTATTATAAAGAAGTACGCGCATGAGTTGCCCGGTGGCGTTTTCCATTGTTTTACGGGCAACGAGCAGGAGGCTCGCCAATTGCTGGACTTCCCGCAATTTGTACTGGGCATCGGCGGCGTGCTGACCTTCAAGAAGAGCCACTTGCCCGAAACCCTTGCCGCTGCAGTCCCCCTCGACCGCATCGTACTTGAGACTGACGCCCCCTACATGGCTCCCGTCCCTCAGCGCGGCCAGCGCAACGAACCAGCCTTTGTCCGCCACGTCATCACCCGTCTGGCCGAAGCCTACCAAGTGACTGAAGAAGAGGTCTGCCGCCAGACCACAGCCACCGCCCGGCGCGTGTTCCCCCGCTTTCACGAGGTTTCCCAATCCCAAAACTGAAAACTCAGAACTCAAAACTAAATAACGCCAGGCACAAAATGGAAGTGCCTGGCGTTATTGCTCTTATTCTTCGTCGTCATCCCAACCATATAGGCGGCTATTAAACTCTCCGCCATATGGATCATCCGTTGGCGTTATTACCTGACTGTCACTATTGGGATCCAACTTCGACTGCATCAGCATGTGTTTCGTCTTGCAGATGTACACTCGCGTTGCCGGTATCAAATATGTTTTCTTCTTCATAGTCTTTTCTCATTAATATTGCTCATTTCTTCTCTTGCTTTATCGCGACCTTGAGCTTCGCTCGAGCTCGTTCCCGCTTGGAAGAACTCGAGCTAACTCAATTCTTCTCTCACTTCATCACGACCTTTTTGCCGTTGATGATGTAGAGACCCTTCTTCGGATTCTGTACGCGCTGACCACTCAGGTTGTAAGCCTTGTCGTCGTTCAGCTCGTCGGCACCGATGATGGTCGTGATGCCTGTTGCGTCGTCAAAGAAGCTCAGACGTGCATTTGCGCCATCAGGCAGCTCAAAGTAGGCGCGGAAGCCCTTCATCCAAGCTGTGTTAGTACCCTTGGCAATCTTGCCTTCAGTTGTTACGCCCCACAGACCTTCCATGTTGGGAGCAGCAATCGGATCGTAAGTACCCTGGAACTTTGCGTCACCGCGTAGGTCATACTTAGCAACATCGGCTTTGACGGGCACGTTGTTCAGGATGACACCGTCAGCGTGTTCTGCAGCTTCGGCCACATATATAATATATGGATAGCAGGCATAGAATGTTGTAGCCTTGTCGAATCCGAGGACACCATCAGTATAGCTCTTGAACTCGTAAGCCTTCCATCCCTCGCCGAAGATGGCGGTCAGGTAGTCGCTGGTCAGGGCAAACGGCATACAGATGGTGTTCCAGCCGTTCTTCGGAGTATATTTCACTACTAATGAGGGCTCAGTTTTCTCTGCCAGAGATGTCAGTTCTTCTGTCTCGTCGAAGACAGGTGCAGCGACAATCTCAATGGCTTTCTTTTCGCTCTCAAGGCTGATTTCATCGTTGGTTACGGTGAAGTAGGCATCGCCGCTGATGGCTTCCTCCGGCGTGAAGGTGACGGTGAATGTCTTGGTGCCGTTGGCCTCTACAGTTTCCACGACATCCTCGCCATACTGCGTCTCGCCAATGAAGAACTTAGCGGTCAGCTCCTCGCTCTTGCCAGCCAATTCCTTGACGGTGACGGTAGCCGTGTATTCAGCATACTGTGTGCCAGTGGCAGGAATGCTGGTAGCGGTAATCTCTGCGTCATGTTCCTTCATGGCAAGTTTGAAGCCGATGAAGTTGTCAAGCATAGCGTATGTACCAGTGAAACGGATGTAGTAATAACCATCAGTGGGAGCAGTAAATGTGATGTTGCCAGAAGCAGTGTAGCTGGCTACACCATTTTCAATAACATTCCATGTGGCCTTGTCATCGTTAGAATACTCGATGGTCAGAGGTTCGTCATCGTACTGCATACCAATGTAGAACTGCAGAGTCTCGTTAGCCTTAGCCTCAAGACGCGGGGTTGTCAGCTTCTTGGGATTGTTATACGAGCTGATAGTTGCCATGTACGTTCCATTGTTGCCCGATGCTTTAGGCTGCGAAACAGTCCAACCGCCCTCGTTGTTCCAGGTAGTTGGCATCGAACCTTCCTCGAAATCCTCTTCCCAGACGTTCGGGTCTTTGGCAGTTGCCGTTGCTGCAATCGTCACAGCGGCAGTCTCGTCGTAGGTGGGAGTCACGGTGATGGTAGCGCTCTTGTCGCCATAATTGCCCTCTGTATAGTTGAAGGCGATGGTGAAGGTTGAGGACTCGCCGGCTGCGATGTCTTCAATCTTAGCAGGATTGACAGTGAAGTCTTCGCTGTCGGAAGCAATGTTCACAGTCAGCTTGCCCGTACCAGTGTTGGTCACGGTATAGGTCTTTGCCTCGGGAGTCTCTGTCACCTTGCCGAAGTCGGCAGCTGTAGTCGGGCTGACGGCCATGGCGGGAGCATTGGCATTCAGGGTGAAGCCGTTGAAGTTGTCCAACTCGTAATCCTCACATTCGAATCTGAACTTATAGCTGCCAGCTTCCAAACCGCTAATGGTATATGTCTTTACAATGTTCTGATCAGAGCTGGACAAATTGATTGACTTGCAGGATGTCCAGTCTCCTCCATTGACAGACTTCTCAATCTTAATAGTTACTGAACCGTTAAAGGTTGACTTAGCCTGGAACACCATGACG
>JAEEGJ010029342.1_pt1 | contig 10861 bp, 6 predicted proteins | sample 8958761 | NCBI WGS metagenome assembly JAEEGJ01 (sample SAMN16246546, study PRJNA631951) | gut metagenome | biome: gut microbiome; feature: rumen; material: RS-attached | host: Bos | place: Iran: Karaj | collected 2018-10
AAAACGATTCCAGGGGTGGACTATCTCCTCGCTAATGCACAATATATTATTAATAATAAGGATAGAGTTAAAGCCTATATTATGACTCATGCTCATGATGAAAATATGGGTGCTCTTAAATATTTCTATGATGACGCTCCAGCGCCAATTATTTGCACACAGTTTACTAAGCACGTTATTGAAACGCAGTTTAACTTTAATAAAATTACGATGCCTTTAGATTTCCATGTCATTCCACCAAGTTGTGATTTAGAAATCGCTAATCGTAAGTTCCATTTCTTCCAAACTTCTCATAATGCCGCTTATTCTTTTGGTGTGGCTATTGAAACAAGTAAAGGTAACATCGTTTATACAAGTGACTTTATCGTTGACTATTCTGTTAAGAATCCAGCATATATTTTTGATTTAAAAGCTCTTTCAGTATTAAGTGAAAAACCAACTTTCTTACTCATGAGCGAATCTAAAGGGGCTACTGGAGAAGGGTATTGTGCTCCTAAACACAGAGTTACTCCATTAATTGAAAAATATTTTAAAAATTCTAATAAAAGAATCTTTATTAACTGCTTCTGGCAAAACTTCATTCGTATTAGTGAAATCATCGATTTATGTTTAGAGAATAACAAAAAGTTATTCTTCTATAACGATTTTACTCGTCAAATCATGACCATGCTTAATGATTTTAATCCAAGTCGTATTCCGGCTTCGATGGTTGTTAATAAAGAAGATTTATTAAGAGTGAGAGAACAAGAACTCGTCATATTAATGCTTGGCGAAGGTGAAGAAATTTATCAAGAACTCATTAAGATTGCGGACGGTACAAACGAAGATAAGCGTATTAGATTAAATAAACGCGATATCTTTATTAATGCTGCTTTAGCTACTCCAACTTTAGAAACGATCGCGACACGTAGTATTGACTATTTATATCGTACAGGGGCGGAAGTCGTGTGGATTAAAAAGAACCAAATTACCGCCATGCATCCTAGACAAGACGATCTTAAATTCTTCTTATCTGTACTTAAACCAAAATATTATTTACCAGTTAGAGGTAATTTCATTAACTTAATGGCTAACGCTAAACTTGCTTTATCAATGGGTATTGGACTTAATCATACTAATGTCTTTATCTTAGATAACGGCATGCAACTCTGTTTTAATGAACTCGGTAGACCAAGTATCTTACCTAATAATCCCGCTATTATGCCAACGCATCCAATCTTAGTGGATGGTCGTGGTGTTTCTACAAGCGTTAGCGAAAATATTATTGCTGACCGTCGTCAATTAAGTGTCGATGGTGTCGTGGTAATTGCCTTAACCGTTTCATTAAGTGAAAAGCGTATTATCGCTGGCCCAGACTGTCAAATGAGAGGCTTTGTATACGTTAAAGAAGCTGAACCATTATTGAAGTCTATCGCTAACATTTTCGTCGATGAAATCATGACCGCTTTAAGTGTTAATAAGACTGACTTTGAAGAAGTTAAAACAAATGCCCAAGAAAGAATTCATCGTTTCATCAAACGTGAAAATGGTCGAGAACCGATGATCATTCCAATTGTGGTTATAAAAGATTAGTAAGAAGCACAAGGAATTGTGCTTTTTCTTTGCTTTTTGTATGAAAAATAATTGATACGTGTATACATATGCGCTTATAATTATTATACGTATGAAAGAAAAGAAACCATTCGTGGCGAATAAAAATCATTTCTATATTTTCTTCGGACTAGCCTTAGTCTTATTTAGCATTATCATGGTTTTAAATATTGGCTATGTCGCTAGATACGTTTCGACACCTTTTATCTATGCTTTAGGTTCAGCGTCCTACCTTCTTTATATCGCACTTAACCTTTTAGGTATTAGATTAATATTCGTTAAAAAGTTTTTAAAAATTAAGATTAATTTATATTTTGCGGCGACAATTGTTTTAATCGTTTCTGGCTTAATGTTTTTGACACACTTCATGAGTGTTGATAAATTCTCCGGTTATATTGCTTTAGCAACTGAAGAAGGTAAAAGCATTAATTTCTTTGAAGCTTTCCAAAAAGTTATCGCTGATTCGAAATATTATAACGACACTAATTTCTTAAGCTTATTCTCTCATCCATTTGGTGCGGGTTTATTAGGCTATGTTTTAGTTGCTTTATTTAATGCTTTATTTGGTATTAAAAATGGTGGTTTTATCGTCGCTATCGTTTTAGCGGCCTTAGCCTTAATTCTTTATTTCTTACCATTAACACTTAATTTAATTGGTCAAAGTAAACCAGTTACTAAAAAAGAAGAAAAAGAAACTATTTCTGATACTTCTAGTCCAAAACAAAATCAACAAAAAGTCCATAATATCGATGTTGTGAAACACGCTAGTGAAATTGATGTTGATAAGTATGAAAGCGAGATTATGGGCGTACCAAAAAGAAGCGCCAATATGTCTGCTCCAACATTCATTCAACAAGATGGCGCTCCTAGCTTCAGCCCAATGCCTGATAACGGTATGTTTGCACCTGCTCGCTTTATTAACGTGGATGCCCAATATGCGCAGCAAGAGCCTATGACGACACAACAACCACAAGAACAAGTGGTGGAAGAAGCCGTTTCTGAACAGCCACAACCAGAAATCAAACCAGAGCAATTACAACTCGATTTTGATGCTGCTCCTGAATTTAATGAAGAACTCGTTCAAGCTAAACCAGTCTTTGAAGAACCAAAGATGGTTAATCCTGCTCCTATTCCTCAACCAGCTGTTCAACCTCAACCACAGCCTCAACCAAAACAAAGAGTCAAATGGATTCAACCAAGTACTGAAGTACTTAATACATATGAAACAAGCGAACAACTCGAAACCAACCGTCGTGTTGCTGACGAAAGAAAAGAAGTCATTAATAACACCTTCAATGATTTCGGTGTTGGTGCCCAAGTCGAAGACTATACCATTGGTCCTTCTGTTACTCGTTTTAACGTTAGATACAATCACAATGTCTCATCACGTAGTGTCGCCAATATGGTCAGCGATATCCAAATCCGTCTTTCAGGTGTCAGCGCACGTTTTGAAAGCATCGTTGAAGGTCAAACCACATCAGGCTTAGAAATTCCTAACGCGATGATTACAACCGTGGCCTTTAAGGATGTCTATGAAGCTCTTCCTGATCCAAAGAAGCATCCTCTTGCGGTTGCCTTTGGCAAAAACATCAAAGGCGATGTTATTTATGCTGACTTTGATGAATTCCCACACGCCCTTGTTTCTGGTACTACTGGTTCCGGTAAATCTATTTTCATTAACTCCATTATCGTCTCACTCATCATGAGAAATTCTCCTGATGATTTAAAGATGGTGTTGGTCGATCCAAAGAAAGTTGAAATGTCACGTTATAAAGATATGCCACACTTACTTTGCCCAATCATTACTGAAGCGCAAGAAGCTAAAGCTTTGATGGTCAAATTATGTGAAGAAATGGAAAGACGTTACGCTTTGTTCTCTGAAAATGGCTGTAGCAATATTAGAGAGTTTAATGAAGACGCTCCAGGATTAGGTTTAGAAAAACTCCCATACATTATGATATTCTTCGATGAATACGCTGATATGGTTGACCAATGTAAAGAGATTTCCATGCCAGTTGTCTCTATCGCGCAAAAAGCGAGAGCATGTGGCATCCATATGTGTATTGCTACCCAACGTCCAAGTACGAACGTGGTCACAGGCGTTATTAAAGCTAACTTACCAACCCACGTTGCTTTAATGATGGCCAGCGCTGTTGATAGCGTTACCATCATCGGTGAAGGTGGTGCTGAAAAGCTCATTGGTAAAGGCGATATGCTCGTGCAATCCCCACTCGTCTCACGTGTTGGTGTTGTGCGTTTGCAAGGCTGCTTTATCCATCGTCAAGAAATCTCTAGAGTCGTTGGTTACTTAAAAGAGCATTATGAAACTCATTACGATGAGAAATTCCTTAACTTAGCCCAAGAAGCTGAACAAGCTGCTAATGAATACGCTAATACAACCGAATTCAAAGAAGCAGCAGGCAATAGTGAAGAAGAACGCTATCAAGCCATTAAGGAATGGGTTTTAACACAAGAATTTATGTCCATCTCCCGTATTCAAAGAGAATGCGCAGTGGGCTTTAATAGAGCAGGAAGATTCTTCCTCCGTTTACAAGCCGAAGGTATTGTCGGAAATGAAACCGAAGGTAACAAAGGTTGCCGCGTTAATGGTGATAGACTTTCATCCACTAACGATGATGTCGTCACGAGTGACGAACAAACTTCTTTTAGGAGTGACGCCTAATGAAAACATACATTAGGGCTAAACTTGTCAGTTGGAGACGTATTAACGTCATTGTCTTCACTGACATCCCTCGCCCTGAATCTTTCAAAGTTACCATCTTTAAAAACGATCAAATAGTCAAGAAAGTTACTATCTCAAAACTGACCTCGATTAACATCGTTTATTTTTTTGATATCCAACTTGATGAAGATTACGAATTAGGCGCTTCTTATCGCTTGTTAATTGGTTCATTACCGTTTAATACGGTTGATACAAGTAGTGTTGTTGATTTCCCGGATTTTGATGAACGCTATGCTTATGAGGGCGATGATTTAGGTTCAATCTATTCAAAAGAAGAAACTAACTTTGCTGTCTGGGCCCCTCTAGCAGAGTTCATGGACGTCAAACTTTTCCTTCCTAATGGAGAAGTTAAAATCTTACCAATGACTAGAAGTGACAAGGGTGTATACCGCCTCAAAGTGCAAGGTGATATCTTAAACTACAAATATCACTATATTGTCAACAATAATGGTGTGGTCGCTGAGATTAATGACCCTTACGCTAAAGGTACAAGTTTAAATAGCGAATATAGTGTCGTTATCGACTATGATTCTTTACTTAAGCTTCCTAATTATAAACCGCAAAACGAATTTAAAAATTATGTAGATGCTTTAATCTATGAAACTCATATTAGAGACATTAATGAAGGTAATCATAATGATGTCGTTAATAAAGGCAAATACCTTGGTTTTGTAGAAACAGGTAGAAAGAGTAAAGGCGGTCATCCAGCGGGATTAGATTACATTAAATATCTTGGTGTCACCCATGTCCAAATTCAACCAATCTTAGACTTTGATTCTAAGGACGATAAAGACACTAAAAAATGGTATAACTGGGGCTATGATCCAATCTCTTTCTTTGCTTTAGAAGGTAGCTATTCTATAAAACCAGAAGAAGCGATGTCTCGCCTTTTAGAATTTAAAGAAATGGTGGATAAACTCCATCAAAATGACCTTAGATTAGTCGTGGATGTGGTTTATAACCACATTTATGAATACGAAAATAGTGTTCTAGAAAAACTCGTCCCACATTACTATTTCAGAAAGAGAAGAAACGGTTTACTTTCTAATGCTTCAGGATGCGGTAATGATTTCGCTAGTGAAAAGAAGATGGCAAGAAAGATGATTCTCGATAGTGTGAAATATCTCTTCTCTCACTTTGATATCGATGGTCTTCGCTTTGATTTGATGGGCCTACTTGATATTGAAACAGTGAAAGAAGCTTATAAGATCGCTAAGAGCTATAAAGAAGATGTCATTTTCTATGGTGAAGGCTGGAATATGGGCGAAGAATTACCCGCTAAAGAAAGAGCCAATAAAAATAACTACGCTGAACTTAAAGAGTTTGGTTTCTTTAATGATACGTATCGCGATATTGTTAAAGGTCCATCTGGACAATATAACTTGCAAGAAAAAGGCTATATATGCGGTAATACCTCATATCAATTTGGCCTTGATTATGCTTTCCATGCAGGCGTTTTAAACTTATCCTACGCTCCGATGTTTCTTAACGCTAACCAAAGCATCAATTATTTAGAATGTCACGACAATAATACCCTGTTTGATAAATTATTAGTTTCCAACGCAAAAGAAGAAGAAAAAGTGCTCCTAGATAGAGTCATGCTCGCTAATAGCATTTTACTTCTCTCCTATGGTGTGCCTTTCGTACACATGGGACAAGAAATTGGTCTATCGAAAGATGGACTAGATAACACCTACAAGACATTAGGCGTCAACAATATGGACTATCGCCTAGTAGATGAACGATTCGATATGGTTAATCGTTTCCGTTATTTGAATTCCTTAAGGAGGAAACTAGGGTATTTGAGTAAATTTAGTAGTGAAGATATGAAAGATTTCTTTGAAATATCTCACTGGGACAACGGCATTTATGTCTTAGTAGCGAAGAATAAAAATGTCTATTGTCAGGAAAAAGAGTTCGTCATCATGTTTAATCCAACAGATAAGGATATCTCCTTTGAGTTAGATGATTATTACACAGTCATTGAAGGCGTAAACGAAAAACGATCCATCAATATCAAAAACGGTTTTCTCCCAGGATGCAAAATGCTCATGTTATTTAAAAAATAACATATAGGAGGAACTATGATCAGCACAATCACCATTTTAGGTCAGGCAAGTGACCATATCGAAGGGTATAACACATTTAGATATGTGAATATCGAATCCCGTGAACCCTTTGATGAAAACTCATTTTATAGTAGAATTCCAGTGATGTACTGGGATCGCAGCGCTTCTAATCCCTTAATGCGGATTCCAAATGACCACTTCGTTGTCATCTTTGGTCGATTAGAAGCTCATCCAAAACTAGGTTTATATGTCCTAGCCGAACAAATCCGTCATTTCTCAAGCAATCTCAAAATTCATCAAAGAAGACAAGATTAATATGTTCCATTATTCAAAAGCAGTATTACGTGTTGGTGTTCCCCTCTTAGCGACTTATTTCTTTAAGTTAAAAAGATGGGCAAAGCACTTAGAAAAATATCCACGCGAAAGACGTTTCGTCAAAGTGAGAAAAATCGTGGGTAGCATTTCTAATGCTTTACAAGTTGATATCACCGTTTTTGGTAAGGAAAATCTTCCTAAAGACACTAATTTCTTCTTGGTATGCAATCACATGTCTGCTTTTGATCCAATCCCATTCATGATGAATTATGAAAAGCCATTAACATTTGTTGGTAAAAAAGAACTTTTAAAAGCCCCTTTCATTCCTGTGGCAATGCAGGTTGTTGAAGGTGTTTATCTAGATAGAGATAATCTCCGTCAATCTTTAAAGACTATGCTTCATGTTGAAGATGATTTAAAGAAAGGCGAGATGAGCTGGATGATTTTCCCAGAAGGCACAAGAATCAAAGATAAGCTCTTACCAATTCAGAGCTATCATCACGGTACTTTTAGACCAGCGGTTAAAGCTGGAGTCCCAATTGTCCCAGCGGCCATATATGGCACTTTCCGCGTCTTAAAACAAAAGCCACAGTTTAAAAGATATCCTGTTTATATTTCTTTCTTAAAGCCAATCTATCCAAGTGAATACGCGGACATGAATACCGCTGATTTAGCAGTTCTCACCCAACAAATGGCGCAAAGAGAGATTACTTATCACTTAAGACCACTTGATCACAAGATCATGAGTGAAAGAAAAGAAAAAAGCTATCGTTTCAATAGCCTTTATTAAAATAAATATTTTCTTCTTAAACCTTTCGGTAGACGGTTTTTAATTATTCGTCCATCGCTTTTAGCGATATCAACATTAATGCCTTGGTATTTAAGTAAGATATAACCTTTCTTAGTTTGATAGTTAAGTGTCTCGCCTTGATAATACTTAATTAAGTCCTCAAAACTAATATCAATTTCGTTATCTAAGTTCGCTACAAAGTGGGCGTAGTGGTGATCAAACTTAATTTCATCTTTAATCACTTCACCAACTTTCACCCCATAACGGATAACGTTTAAGTATTTAGTGTTAACTTTCTCACTCATCGTGAATAGATAATCACCATACTTTTCAATGTGATTATAACTTGTCTCAATCTTGAATTTATTCTTACCTTCTTCAAAGTGAGTGGTTTCACTATGTCCTGGTTTACTAATTAAGGCAATGTAGTGACCTTCTCCTGGGAAGATAGATGGTAAAAGATGAATGCCGTTTCCCTTACTCTTATAAAATAAGGGGTTATTTTCAATATCCACTAAAGAGGCATCAGAATTTGCTAATAGATAATCGATGACTTCTTCATCTTCTTCATAAGAGAAAGAGCAGGTTGAATAAACCATTGTTCCGCCTGGTTTAAGCATTTGATAGCTCATTAAAATGAGTTCTTTTTGAATTGAAGCAAATTTAAGAACTTTTTGATAAGACCAATCCTCTTCCATCTTACTTTCTTTTCTAAACATGCCACTGCCAGAACATGGAGCGTCCAATATGATCTTATCGAAGTAGTTAAGATATCTTTGATATATTAAGGAAAAATCATTATTGGTAATTAAAAGGTTACCTCTTCCTAATCTTTCTGCGTTTTCACTAATGGAGAACGCTCTTGGTTTAGAAAGGTCATTAGAAATAATTAAGCCAGTATTATTCATTAATAACGAGGCTTGCATACTCTTACCACCTGGTGCAGCGCATAAATCAAGCAATAATTCACCTGGTTTTGGATTAAGTAAATAAGCTGGAAGCATCGCACTTGGTTCTTGTAAGTAAAAGCACCCTAAAGCGTGATAAACACTCTTACCAAGGTCATATTCATCCTTATTATATAAATAACCATTCTTGACAATTGGATGCTTAATAAGGTTAGGAAACAATGAAAGAAGTGTTTCATCGTCCATCTTAGAAGTATTCAAAAGCAAAGCGTGCTTACTTGGTTCGTTTAAAGAATCCTCTAACGCTTTAATCTCTTGATCGTTTAAGTATGTTTTTAAGTGCTTAAAAAATTCCACGATTAAATCTTACCTCATAAGAAGATTTTATAACACTTTCAAATAATATTTGTTATTTAGCGTAGCAGAGTTCTAATTCGACCGATGTGACATCGATTGTCTTGTCGACACTGTATTCGTAGTGAATTTTTGATTCGCTAGAAAGCAAATCGTTAATATCAAATTCATACCATCTTGGATAAGGTTCGCCTGGATAGCTAAAGTATAAAACATCGTTTAACATCTTAGCGCATTTATCACCAACGGTGATTTCATCGCTCATTTTAAAACCTATTGTTTTTACCATTTGGCGAATTTTTGGTCTAATAAATAATTTAGTAAAACCAAGTTCCGCCATTTTGGCTGGGCTATAGTCATCTGCTGTTGGTGTTAAGTCAATTTTATAAGTAGTGTTCTTTTTAAGACCAATTGTTGAACCTTCTGGAACATTTAAAACTTTAAGAGAATCTCTTAGATAAGAAGGCATTTCAGTAGTTGGTGATTGAACTTTTCTTCTTAATTCGTCTGTCTTTTCAGCAATATATTGATTATAAGCTTGCTTAAAACCAGCTTCATCGGACATTGAAAGTCCATCTAATGCTCTATAAATTGGAGTGAACTCAAAATCTAATAATCTCCACGAATCTGTATCTGCTGTATTGAGAGTGTAGTCACACAGAATAATGGATCCTTCTTCTCTCATGAATTTTGAAACAAAGCTATTAATCTCACCACGGTTATAACCGTTGACTGTCAAGTTTGCGTAGTAATCTTTGCTAGAGAATCCTAAAAATGTGCTGTTTGCAGGCCAGTAAGTAAGTCTATTTACAACACCAATACCATAAGTTTCAAAGATGTGGCAGTATGCGGAGTATGTGTTTTCTTTTAAAGCATCCTCACAATCTTTTTCAAAGCTTTCATTAAGTTTGGCTCGCCAAGTGCCTACTCCTCTACTGGTAAGAGTCCAACTAGAAGCTTGCTCCATCAAAACATACATGGTTTTACGTTCGTTATCATCGATGGTTTTTAAAGTGTGTGAAAACATTTTGTTAAAGTAGTTTTCGACTTTAAGCTTCATATAATTGTTAATATTTTCGTCTCGATGAATGTTGGTTAAGCCTAAAGAATCCCAAAAAGAGTCGGCAAGGCCACTGACAGATTGAGCTTTAACGCCATATGAATTACGAGAACCAGAGGAAGAGGAGTCACAATACTCATTCTCCATTTCGCGTGATTCTTGGTCATAAACTTGGTGCTCCTCATCAACGAGATCAATTGAGCATAAATCAGGAGTTAGTTTGACACTATAACCCATGTATCGACCAGTTTCCATTTGTTCACTTTTTTGATTAAGTAGATCAATTGGTAAATCGTTATAGGCGTTAACTCGTGCATATTCTTTTTGCGAACTGCTACTAGTTGAACTATTTGAACAACCCGCTAAAAGTAAAGTGACAAGTGATAATTTCATAAGGTTTGTGTGTTTCATAATTATTGCCTCCTGATGTAAATAAACTGTGATATTAATATCACACAAGTCTCAATTATACGGATTCAAATAAATAGTTCAACACATTTAGAAATGCTGTTATATAATAAAAACTCGTTTGACGAGAATAAATTGAAATAGTATCTAATAAAATAAATATTTTATGTTATATTAAATAGTGAGGTAAAAAACTTATGAGAATGGTAGATTTAATCATTAAGAAACGCGAAGGCGGTTCTTTAACTAGAGAAGAAATTGCATTCTGGATTGATGGATATGTCAATGGTGTCATCCCTGATTACCAAGTCAGTGCGATGAATATGGCAATCCTTTTCAAAGGAATGAATGAAGAAGAAGTTATTAACTTAACTGATTTAATGGAACACTCTGGTGAAACATTAGATTTATCCAATCTCAAAGGTGTCAAAGTTGATAAACACTCCACAGGTGGAGTTGGTGATAAAACAAGTTTAGTCTTAGGACCAATGGTCGCTGCCTGTGGCGCGACATTCGCTAAACTCAGTGGTCGTGGTTTAGGCCATACTGGTGGCACCTTAGATAAACTCGAATCCATTCCTGGCTTAACCATTCAAGTCAACGGCGAATGCTTTATTAATCAAG
>JAEEGJ010029344.1_pt1 | contig 10860 bp, 7 predicted proteins | sample 8958761 | NCBI WGS metagenome assembly JAEEGJ01 (sample SAMN16246546, study PRJNA631951) | gut metagenome | biome: gut microbiome; feature: rumen; material: RS-attached | host: Bos | place: Iran: Karaj | collected 2018-10
CACCTGACCGGGCATCCCGTTAAGGGCATTGATAACCAGACGACGCTTTGCAGGGTCTGTCATAAAGATAATGAAACCTCCGCCACCTGCGCCGCTCACCTTACCGGCAGTGGCACCGGCAGCAAAAGCCACATCAAACGCCTCCTGAATCATCGGGTTGGTAATGGCAGTAGCCATCTTCTTCTTATCCTCCCAGGCCTTGCCCAGAATCCGTGAGAATCCTTCCATATTACCTTCAAGCAGGACTCTCTTCATGTCTATGGCGCTCTGCTTTATGCGGTGCATGGCCTCAACGGCATCACTCTTACCGCTGCTGGTGTTCTTTTTCTGCTCCTCAATGATTGCGGCCGATGACCTGGAGGCACCTGTATAATAGAGTACGATCGATGATTCCAGCTCATCAACTATCCAGCGTTTTACACGCAGCGGGTTTACTATCACATTGCCGTCCGGCAGAAATTCCATATAGTTGAAACCACCGAATGCAGCCGCATACTGATCCTGCTTGCCTCCGCTAAGGCCCAGGTCAACACGCTCTATCTGATATGCCAGACGCGCTATCTCATAGTCACCCATGGGCAAGTTGTACCACTCCACAAAAGCCTTGAGGATACATACTACCATGGTTGATGAAGAACCCAGGCCACTGCCGGCGGGAGCATCGGAATATGTAGTAATGCGGCAGGCTTTAGGGGTTACGCCAAAATCCTTTATTACCCTGTTGAATACGCCCTTGTGCAGGTCAAGAGTACCGTCAATGGGCAATTCGCTACCCAAAGAATGGGTCTGGGAGACACCCAGGTCCGTGGCTGTTACGGTCACGGAGTCATCATCCGTCTCCTCAATGGTGCAATAGGCGTACAGGTTTATTGTGGCATTCAGGATAAGCCCTCCGTAGAGTTCACTGTAGGGTGAAACGTCACTGCCGCCACCTGCAAAACCTAAACGTAAGGGAGCCTTGCTTCTAATCTTCATTATTCAGGATTTTGTGCAAATGTATCACTTTTTTAATTAACAGATTACTCATCGGTTGATACCAGTTCATAGTCCATCTGTTTCTTCTCCAGATTGCAGCGGGCCACCTTGACCTTTACATGGTCACCCAGACGATAGCGCTTGCGGGTGCGCTGCCCTATGAGGCAGTAGTTCTTCTCATCAAATTCAAAGTAATCACCGCCGAGTGAGCGTATCGGGATCATACCTTCACACTTGTTTTCTATAATCTCAGCGTAGATACCCCACTCCGTAACGCCGCTTATCACGGCATCGAACACCTGGCCCATGCGGTCAGCCATATACTCCACCTGCTTGTACTTGATGCTGGCGCGTTCAGCCTGCTCAGCCAACTGCTCGCGACCGGAGCAGTGTTCACAGTACTCCTCATACTTGGGCTGGCTCACGCTGCGCCCGCCGCCTAAATAACGTGTAAGCAGACGGTGTACCATAAGGTCCGGATAACGGCGTATGGGTGATGTAAAGTGCGTATAGAATTTGAAGGCCAGACCATAGTGACCAATATTCTCTGTGGTGTAACAAGCCTTCTGCATGGAGCGGATTGAGATGGTCTCAATGAGTTCCTGCTCCTTCTTGCCCTTGACCTCAGAAAGCATCTTGTTCATGGATTTGGCCATATCCACCGGATCACCTGTGGCCTTGAGCTTATAGCCGAACTTAGCTACAAAGTTCTGCAGATTCTCCATACGTTCAGGATCAGGCTCATCATGCACACGATAGACAAAGGTCTTGGGATTGCCCCCTTTTACGTTTCCTATGGACTCTGCTACGGTACGGTTGGCCAGAAGCATAAACTCCTCCACAAGCTGATTGGCATCCTTTGACTCCTTGAAGAACACGCTTACGGGATGTCCCTTCTCATCTATGTCAAAACGAACCTCCACGCGGTCAAAACTGAGTGCACCATCGGCAAAACGCTTTTGACGCAGTATCTTGGCAAGGCTGTCAAGGGTCATTATCTCCTGCCTGAACTCATCGCCCGGGAGCGGATCCTTGCCGCCCTGCTGCTCACGTTCTATGATAGCCTGCACCTCCTCATAAGCAAACCTACGGTTACTGCGTATTACGGTACGGGCTATGCGGGAGCGTTTTACCACGCCGGCATCAGTCATCTCCAGGATTACGGAATAGGTGAGTTTATCCTCATCCTGACGCAGTGAACAGAGGTTGTTGCAGAGTTTCTCCGGCAGCATGGGTATGGTACGGTCCACCAGATAGATTGATGTGGCACGCTTGAATGCCTCCTTGTCTATTATGCTGCCCTCCTGAACGTAATAGCTTACATCGGCAATATGGACACCCACCTCCCAAAGGCCCTTCTTGATGGGACGGATGGAAAGGGCGTCATCAAAGTCCTTGGCATCACGCGGGTCAATGGTGAATGTGGTCACGTTACGGAAATCCTCACGGCCGGCAAGCGAGGCATCAGTTATCTCCGATGAGATATCCTCTGCAGCCTGCTCCACATTCTCCGGATAGCTGTAAGGCAATCCGTATTCAGCCAGGATGGCGTGCATCTCAGTATTGTTCTCACCGGCAGCACCGAGTATGTCTATTACCTTGCCTACGGGATTGCGGTCAGGGGTATCGGGCCACTCAACCACCTTCACTACGGCTTTCTCTCCGTCACGGCCCTTCTTGAGGCTGGACAGAGGTATGTATATGTCCTTATCGGATTTATCGGGCGTAACAAGATAGGCAAACTTGCCTTTTACCTGGAGCGTGCCTACGAATGTATCCTTGGCACGTTTGAGAATCTCAGTAACCTCACCTTCAAGGCCTGAATGCGGCTTACGGGCAAACAGCACCACCTTGACGCGGTCACCGTTTACGGCACCGGCCGAGTTTCGCTCAGCCACAAAGACATTCTCACTGCCGTCATCAGGTACCAGGAAGTTCTTGCCGCCCACACGACGCTGAAGCACACCCTCCAGGAACTTGCTCTTCTGCATAAGCTGGAACTGGCCGTCTTTCTCCTTGAGGAAACCGTCATCAAGCAGCTCCAGAACGATATCCAGGCACATGGAACGCATGGGATGCGTCTTGAGCTTAAGCTCATCATACAGCCTCTTGATGCTGATGGAACTCTCCTGATTGTCACGGAACCAATCTGTAACAAGATCCGTCATTGTCCTGCGGTTGAGACGGACACCGCCTTTGTATGATCTGCCCATAGTGGATATTTTTTAGATTGTCACGAAGATACGAAAATATATACATAAGGGAAACAAATATGACGGTTCTTTTATTCACAAAAAGAACCGTCACCAATGCCAAATGACTGTGTTTTTACATGGATTACTTGTTTGTCACGAAAAACAACAATAGAATAGAACCTAACCTAATCCTAAATCCGACACTTTTAGTTGAAGCAATTCCATCTTGCGTTTTATGATGGGTACCTCATTCTGCAAGAAATCGGCCCGCATGTTACGCAAAACTACCTCTTTGGCGCCATCGGCCACAAAGTATCCTATACCACGCTGATTAAATATGACGCCGTCCATTGTCAGTTTTTCATAACTGCGCATGGCTGTATTGGGATTTACCCCCAATTCGGCGCCTAATTCCCTCACAGAAAGTATTCTGTCTCCCTCTTTCAGTTCACCGCCCAGAATCTTTTCAGCGATTCCATCGGCTATCTGAAGATAGATTGGTTTGTTTTCATTGAATTCCATAATAGTCCTTTTTTTAATTACAGTTTAATCCTTTTAAGTCTGAACCATATGAAGAAAAGCAGAAGGCAGTTCAGTATGTTATCCCATATGGTATCTATCAAAGTGAGATGACTCCACACCCACGCATAAAACGGGTATGAATTAGCAAACGCCTCAGATGTATAGTCCAGATAACCGGCGTTGCCCATCTGGTACAAATTTTCAATATTTGTAATATGAGCGAGTATAGGAGCAGTAGCGAGTTTAAAAACCAGACTTATCAATATGACGCTACCCATTGTCTTGCCTGTTTTTGATGTCTTGAAAATAATGGCACCAAGAAGGAAAATAAGTGATACCTGAATTATATCATCTATATAAAGATACGGATTGGCAAGTGATCCGAAATTATTCAATAATCTGCTCAGATTTTGAACCGGCACTCCGGCCAAGGTTGCTTTAAAATCTTCAAGTGAATAAATGAAACTGAACACTGATACATCAGTGGTGGAATCAATCATGCAGACCATAACATCCAATCCCATATAGATAAGGATAAAGATAAAAGGCATGACAATGCATGTTATCAGTATCATTGAGATATACTTTTCAAGCCTTGAAACCGGTAGCAAAAGGAATGCGGAACCCTCTTTACGGTCTGTAAGGTGTCCGTACAATCTGGCTGGAGCACTTACAAGCAGTATCATGCCGAACATGGCAAAGAAAGCCAATCGGGAATATACCTCCAAGCCTTGCCATCTACCCATGTTCATTAATGAAAAGACTCCGGTAAAGACATCACAAGTAACAGGCATTGTGCTTAATACCAGCAAAGTGATGCCGTATTTGGATATAAAAGCGTCAAAATCACTCTTTAAATAACGCCAGAACCTGTTCAGACTGAATACTTCGTTTTCCATAGTCATGCGTTTTTATTGTTGAACATATCCTTAATCAGATCCTTGTGCATGTGAACAGTGTTGAACAGAGCCTCAATGTTCACTTTGCTCTCACTGCCGGTTGTATTCTTAAGTACCTGTATGAAACCTCCGGGAATTGTTTCTGAATACAATGCCTCATCATCAACTGCCGATGAATAATCAAAATAGAGCTTTTGGGTTATTTCATCTATCGATGCGTTGAGCAGCACATCCCTGCGGTCAAGAATGATGATGGGATCTATCAGAGCCTCAAGGTCACGGACCTGATGGGTTGAGATAAGCAGGGTGGAATCATCGGAAGTATATTTGGACACAGCCTTGCGGAACTGAGCCTTGGAAGGGATATCCAGACCATTGGTAGGCTCATCCATCAGGAGATACCTGGCATTGCAGGCAAGTGCAAAACTGATGTATGTCTTCTTGAGCTGTCCGTATGACATACGGTCCATACGCATATTCTCATCATTCTCAAATATCTCCATTATCTTGCGGAACTTGTCCAGGTCAAAGTCTGTCCAGAACTGTCCCTGATCTGCTGCATAATCAAGAGCTTTTGACTTTACAGCTGCCACCTCATCAGGCAGATAATAGATTTTGGAAAGGAAAGAAGGTTTGCGGTCAAACGGTACATAACCATCTATGTCAACAGAACCTTCATCGGCCTTTTTAAGACCGGCAAGCAAGGTGAGCAGAGTAGTCTTTCCTACTCCGTTTTCTCCCAGAAGTCCGTAGATGCGGCCCTCCTCAAGTTTCATTGAAATGTCTTTCAGCACCACGTTATCGCCATAACTGAAAGCAAGATTGTTAATTGTAATCATAATATTGTTTTGTGTTTGTCATTTTGCTTATCGGTGTATTAATTCACTAAGACACTGCAAAGATATGGTGTCTTTTTTTATGTGCAACATGATTAACACACTTTAACCCAACAAAGTATCCTTTCATTACGTACGCACGTGCGAACCTATTTTTACCACTACAATCCTCATCACCACAAAGACCCATCCCCCCACCGCAACGCGCATTTCTGGCCGTACTTGCACACAGTGGCTCTGTAAACCACATTTCCCGCAAGTACGGCAGCAAAAACGCAGGTTTGGGCCATTTTTGAGGCCATACTTGCAAAAAATCGCCCGCACAAGCCCTGCATTTGCAAGTACGGCCACATCAGAGGAAAAGACATCGCCGCGCCTGCATGTCCTGCACATGGAATTCATTGGTGAGGATACGGTGTATTGACCAGCGTTTTTCAGGATTCAATTGATAAATGGATTGCACCTTGAACTCCGGTAAAATGCATCGGTCTATAATACCACAAAGATCAATATCACTTCTGGTATTCTTGAAAGTGGAGGAACGCTCGTTGTAAAGATAATCTTTGATATCGTCATCTGAATGAAGGGGCTCTATATCCGAAATCTCTACTGAAGGTCTGCCGTTTCTGTCCTGATCCTGCTCCTGAATCCACTTTTCATCGGTCTTGCGGAACATGTTATATTCAAATGCTCCCGGTGAAACAAACAACAACTCGGTTTGTCTGAGTTGTTCAAAGCAAGGCCTCAGGAAAACTCCGGATGGTGACATTACCCATTCATCGGGCCACTCGGAATATCTGGGAAGATATTGCTTCATGTCACTTCGGTCTGTTATCGGACTATAACAAAAGGGGAAAACCAGTCCATGAGTAGTCTTATTATGCAAGGAGGTTGATTTAATCCAATGGCCGGACTTGTTTCTACGAAACTCTGTTAAGCTATTGCTCCCTTGGTATGGCCTGTCGGTCTTACCCAGTTCGGGAACAAACATATCGTTGATTGAAGAGTAGGGATACATGAAAGCAGTACCGGCAACACCATGATGCAGGCCATTCCGCAACACATAACTACAGGCCGAAATCATATGGTAATTACCCTCAATTACCAATGAGAAGTAGTATTTCTGACCCATCCGTCCTTCATTGCGATGATATTTCTGGACAAAAAACCAGGTATATCTCCTCCTAAGTGAACTTACAAATTCTGAAAGTTGACTAGAATCGGAATAAAGGATTCCTCCTTGTGTGTTGAAACCGTTTTTGTGTACTGTTTTGCCTGCGATTCCAAAGGAGAGTCTGTTCTCTTTTTTGTCCGATGAAAACAATAAAAGATGCACATGATTGGACATCTCTGTATCGGCAAAGATATCAACGCCGTACTTCCATGAGCATAAGGCCAGAATATTAAGAAAAGCTCCTACATCATCGGGGCTTCTGAACATCACCTCCTCGTGGGAAGTGAAACAACAATGAATCATTTGTTTCATGATAAAATGGTATTTAGAAAAGAAATAGATCAAAAGGGGGTTGACCCCAATCGCATCATTTTTTGTATTTTGCAATTAATTCAAGGATTTCTTCGCCGTACTGCTTCCATTTTGCCGGGCCGAATCCGTTTACCTGCAACAGTTCCTCTTTGGTTGATGGACAGGTGTCGGCTATTTCAAGGAGGGTGCGCTGGGTGAGAACCCAGTAGGCACGGATGTTTTGAGCCATGTATTGTTCGGTTCGCCAGTCTATGAGCGGTTGAATGAGCTCGGGGTGGCGGTTGTCGGAGTAGATTTCCTCGATAGTTGGCTTAGTTTTTACTATCTTCTCCTTGATCGGTTTAGGCTCTTTTATCTTTTTGACCGATGTTTTAGGCTTGGGTGACAAGAGGGAATCATTCCTTATTTTGAGATATGATTCTATGCTGAATCCGTTTTCCTGTATCTCTTTCAGACTTTGAATATGCATGGAGAGTTCAGGTAGCAATTCGCCCGATGCCTCAGTGAGGGATTTCTTTACATCTTTATTGTCGATAGATACGGACATGATTGGGGTTACTTCCGATGTCACTTGGATCAGTATCGGAAGGAAATAACCAGCAGCTTTTCCAACTCTTTCAGCAAGGTGAGTTTTGTCGTCAGGGCCTATCCTGTCCAGTTCCCGGCGGAAAACCTCTGCAACTTTCTCAATATCCCTGATCTTGCGGCGGTTCTCCTCCATCCTTGCGGTCTGTTCCGGGTAGGTGTTCTTGAGATGGTTATTGAATATTCCGCCTGCCCAACCGGTCAGTCTTTCAAGTTCACTGAAAGTGAAGCACTCCTTGAGTATGTTCATGAAATACTCAGCACGCGATGCCGCCAGTTGCCTTTCCATCTCGGATACAGGAAGGAACTGCTCATGGAATCCTGATACATCACTGTTATTGAACAGACAGGATTGTGAAATGGGGCTGCTAAGAACAATGCCTTCAAGTGTACGGCAACGTGACAGAGCAACATATACCTGCCCGAATGTAAAGGCCGATGCCGCATCGATAATTACATTGTCAAATGTCAGTCCCTGGCTCTTATGAATCGTTACTGCCCATGCAGCACGTAGCGGATACTGAGAGAATGTACCTTCAACCTTAGGTACAATCTCTTTTGTCTCTTTATCTATCTCATACTGTATGTTCTCCCACTTTTCAATAGGAACATTGATTTCATCGCCGTTTTCATCAGTCACTATGATACCTTCATCGTAGTCAATATCGGTCACGGTGGCAATCTTTCCGTTATAGTATCGGCCCTCACGTGAATCGTTGCGTAGGAACATCACCTGCGCTCCTTCCTTGAGCTGGAGCACTTTCTCAGCAGGGAGCGTGTTCTCGGGGAAGTTTCCCTCAATCTCGGCGTAGAATGTGTATGACCTTGTTTTCAGGGCCTCCATCTTCTCCTGGTTTATGCTATCTGCCTGGCGGTTGTGAGTGGTCAGGCGGATCCATCTTTGGCCCGATGCTGCAACACTGTCATCGGGATTGAAACGTGGATCCAGACGGCTGTTCAGCATACGGTATGTTGCATTGTCCATCACTCCGCCTCTAATGCTGTTGAGTATGTTTAGAAATGATGTATCTGATTGACGGTAAACAGTTTGCAGTTCTATGGTGATGTACTTGAGTTGCTTCATTACCTTGGAGTGAAAAAAGAAAGGTGATTGATACACTTTCTTTAACCAAGGCTCATCCTGTTCAGTCACTACTGGTGGCAACTGGTGAGCATCGCCTATCATCAGCAACTGAACTCCTCCAAAAGGCAGGTTGCTATGCCTGTATCGGCGCATTACCGCGTCAACAGCATCCAACAGGTCTGCACGCACCATGGATATCTCATCTATTATAAGAAGGTCCAGCGTTTTGATGATCTTTACTTTTTCTTTACGCAACTGGCGCCTTGCATCCGGCAACTGGTATTCAGTAACTAACTCTTTGACATCGGGCAGATAGGGGCACAGTGGAAGTTGGAAGAAAGAATGGATTGTAACACCGCCTGCATTGATTGCGGCCACACCTGTAGGCGCCAGCACGACACAGCGTTTGGGCGTATTCTCAACGATGTATTTAAGGAAAGTGGTTTTACCGGTCCCGGCCCTACCGGTAAGAAAGACTGATATTCCCGTCTCAGAGATGTAATTTTCGGCCAGTTCAAACAAGTGATCTTTGTTCATTGGTTTAGTTTTTTAGTGTATTTCATAAATTCATATTTGCAAATATATGTATTTAGACCGAAATAAATGTGCAGGAACAGTCTTTCCTTTCAACGCAGGTGCATTCCATTTCTTTGTTGTGGCCGTACTTGCAAATGTGGGGCTTGTACGGGCGATTTTTTGCAAGTATAGCAGTAAAAATGGGCCAAACCTGCGTTTTTGCTGCCGTACTTGCGGGAAATGTGGCTCACAGAGCTTATGCGTGCAAGTACGGCACAAAAAAAACGATCCGCAACGAGATGGCTACGAATCGTTTCTGATATTTCCCAAAAGAGGAGGGGCACAAAAAGAACCGTCCCTTTTGTGCCCCTCCACTTCTTTTAGAATTCTGCGAGGTGCATGTCGCCCTTCTCGGCGAGTGCCTTGTGGAGAGCAAAAGCTTTGTCGAGAGCGTGGCTGGTCTGGCCTTTCTGGGCTATCTTGAGGTAATCCCACATGAGCTGCTTGTAGTCAGGATGCACGCAGTTCTCAATGATGCACTTGGCGCGCTCGGCAGGTGACTTGCCACGCAGGTCGGCAATACCCTGCTCGGTGATGAGCACCTTTACGCTGTGCTCGTTGTGATCTACATGTGTACACATGGGAACGATGGCGCTGATCTTGCCTCCCTTGGCTACTGACGGACAGCTGAAGATTGAGATGAATGCGTTGCGGGTGAAATCGGCCGATCCGCCCACTCCGTTCATCATCTTGACGCCGCTTACGTGGGTTGAGTTGACGTTGCCGTAGATATCGGCCTCGAGGGCGGTGTTCATGGCGATAAGTCCAAGACGGCGGGCAACCTCGGGGCTGTTGGAGATCTCGGTAGGACGGAGCACAAGTTTGTCCTTGAAGAAATCCATATCATCGTAGATGCCCTGCAGGGTCTCGTTACTAACGCTCAGTGATGAGCTTGAACCGAACTTGCAGTGGCCCTCGCGCATCAGGTCAATAACTGAATCCTGGATAACCTCGGTATACATCTGGAATGCGGGAACCGACGGATCCTCACCCAGAGCACCCAGAACGGCGTTTGCAACATTACCTACACCGCTCTGCAGAGGCAGGAAGCTTGAAGGAATGATGCCGCGCTTGAGGTCGCTGATAAGGAACTGGGCAACGTTGTGACCAATCTTAAGAGTGGTCTCATCGGGGGCAGTAAAGCCACGTGCCTCGTCGGGGATGTTAACCTCAACTATGCCTATGATCTTGGCGGGATCAACCTGAATGTAGTCCTTGCCGATGTGGTCGCTGGGCTGGTAGATAGGAATCTCGCGGCGGTAAGGGGGATCGGCGGGCTCGTAGATGTCGTGCAGACCCTTGGCGCAGCGTGCGTGGGCTGCGTTAACCTCGATGATGAGCTTTTCGGCCAGACGGGCTACGGTGGGGGCGATACCTACACCGGCGGTTACCCAGATCTTACCGTCATCGGTTACGTCAAAGGCTTCCATGATGCCGATGTTCAGTTTGCCGTAGAATCCGTAGCGCATCTCCTGTGCCATGTGGCTCAGGTTGATGTCGTTATATGCGATTTCACCGTTGTTGACGGCTGTACGGAAATCCTTGTTAGTGGTGTAGGGAGCGCGGTACTTGAGTGCGTGCTCACGTGCCAGGATACCGTCGCAGGAATCGCCGGTTGAAGCACCTGTGAACAGGCTGATCTGAAACTCCTGACCCTGCTCGTGGAGCTCGTGGGCCATTAAACCGATCTCGTGTGTTACGG
>JAEEGJ010029346.1_pt1 | contig 10859 bp, 7 predicted proteins | sample 8958761 | NCBI WGS metagenome assembly JAEEGJ01 (sample SAMN16246546, study PRJNA631951) | gut metagenome | biome: gut microbiome; feature: rumen; material: RS-attached | host: Bos | place: Iran: Karaj | collected 2018-10
TGGTTCTTCTTCATGACCATGGCACGCAGGAAGGGGGCGATGAGCAGCACGGTGAGCACGCCTGTGATGGCGTTGGCATACCAATGGAGCTCCCAGCCAGGCAACAGCTTGCGCGTGAAGGGCAGCACGAAGGTGAACATCACCACGATGCCTGCAACGGAAAGGATGGAATAGATGATGGTGTTGACGACCATCTGCCTGAGCAGCTTATTCCACAGGCTCTGATGGGTATGGGTGTTGCCAACAGCCATCTGGTTCATCGACTTGATGAGCTTGTTGGGCAGATGACTCTCCAGCTTGTTATAGGCTGGCGTGGCCAGACGGATCATGTAGGGCGTGAGGAAGGTGGTGATGACGGATACGGCCACAACCACAGGATAGAGGAAATGGCCGATGACGCCCAGCGACAGGCCCAGCGAGGCGATGATGAACGAGAACTCACCAATCTGTGCCATCGAGAAGCCGCAACGCATGGCTGACTTCAGCGACTCGCCGCCCAGCATGAACGAGAAGGTGCCAAACACGCTCTGGCCCACCAGAATGGTGAGCACGAGGCACATGATGGGCACGGCATAGTCGACCAGGATCTTGGGGTCGACCAGCATACCTACCGACACGAAGAACACGGCACCAAAGAGATTCTTGACGGGCTCGACGAGCTTCTCTATATGTTCGGCCTCGACGGTCTCGGCCAGGATGCTACCCATGATAAAGGCACCAAAGGCTGACGAGAAGCCCACCTTGGTAGAGAACACGGCCATAGCGCAACACAGACCGAGGGCGACGATGAGCAGCACCTCGTTGTTAATCAGGCGGCGCACGGCCTTCAGAATGAGGGGTACGGCAAAGATACCAACCACCAGCCAAAGCACCAGGAAGAAACCTATCCTCAAGACTGACTCCAGCATCTGTCCGCCATCGGGGTTGTTACCACTGGCGATGGCACTCAGCATCACCATCATGACGATGGCCAGGATATCTTCAAGTATGAGCACACTCATCACCATGCCTGCAAACTGCTGTTGGCGAAGGCCCAGATCGTCGAACGCCTTATAGATGATGGTGGTCGACGACATGGCCAGCATACCTCCAAGGAAGATGCAGTCCATCCTTCCCCACCCGAAGAGATAGCCTATTCCTGCACCCAACAGGGACATGAAGAAGATGATGGTACAGGTGGATATGATGGGCGAGGCGCCCATCTTGAGGATCTTCTTGAACGAGAAGTCGAGACCCAGGGAGAACAAGAGGAACATGACACCGATGTCGGCCCAGAGGTGGACGTTGTCCATATCAGCCACCGAAGCGGTGTACGGCATACTGGGACTTACCAGGAAACCTGCCACGATATAGCCCAAAACCAGGGGCTGCTTCAGTTTCTTGAAGATAATGGTCACTATGCCTGCCACCGTCAGAATGAGGGCCAGGTCTTGAATCAAAGTAGGTAGTTCTGCCATCTTGTTTTAGTTTTAGTACCACTGCACTGCGTTCGAAGAACTTGAGCGCTTGTCATACTTTAAAGCATCGGTGAGCGTTGCCGCATTACACCTGAATGAGAAGTTATAACTTGTATAAGGGGCCAGCACCACTGAGCACGACATGCTGAAGCAATGCAGATCGCGCGAGAGTGAGGCCGTGGTCATAGATATCTTCTTGTTTTCAAAGTCGTAGCCCGACGAGAAATTGATGTTCCAGCCGTCGCTGATGGCGAAGTTTCCGCTGAGGTTCAGGCCCTGAGTGAAATGATAGGGATAGCGCATGGTTTTGTAGTTGAACTTGCTCTTATCCCTGTTCTCCGTCATATTGATATTATAGCCTATGCTCAGGCTCCATGGGAACTGGAAGGTCATATAGCCGTCTTCGTCGGTCTCGGCCTTGTCGCCGCCCTTGCGCTGGGCGCCATGCTTGCCTTTCTCCATGTCTCTGTCGACATTGGTCTCAAGATCGTTCTCCCAGTCGTCGTCATCGTCGCGCTGGGCGTTCTTGTTCTTCTTATCCACCTTCTCGCCCTTGAGCCATTTGATGAGGTTCATCACCTTCTCGTTGTTCAGGGTGTACGACAGGTTCTGGGAGATGCCTTGGAAACGGCCTATCTTTCCCTTCTGCCAATAGGTGGTGTGGTCGCTCTCCACAATATTACCCAGGCTGTCTTCTTCGTAGACATAAGAGGCAAACGTGCCTGAGAGGTTCAGCGTATAGCTCTTCGAGAGCTTCAGTCGCAAGCTGGCCTCTACTGGACCCATAGGCTGGCGCTTGGCCGCGAAGTTATAGAATGAGGAGAGTCTGAACTCATCGATGAGCGAGATCTTCTTGTAGCCTGTCGAGTCGTCCTCGCTCTTCACCTTCATCTCCAGATTGTTGCTCAGCTCGAAGTTCATCGTCTGTGACTTTCCTGCTGAGGGAGCGGTATAGGCTCCGATGGAGTAAGGCGTATAGGACACCATGGTCACATTACCATTGGCATCGGTCTTCTGATACTTCTTCCAGTAGCCATAGCGTTCTGCGCTGAAGTCGGGGGCGTAGCTGAAGCTGACACTTGGCGAGATGACGTGGCGGATGGCCTGGATCTTATCGCCAAAGAGCTTGCGGCTGGGCACCCAGAAGCCGTAGAGCTTAGTAGATGCGGCAACACTCATGCTCCAGTTGTAGACATTATAGAAACCTGAGATTGTATCGACCACCTCACGCTGATTGACGGCATCCCACGACTTGTTGACCTTGCTGAACAGGGTCCTGTCGGTAAAGTTGATGCTTGGCGAAAGGGTGATATAGCCCAGAGCCGTAAAATTGGCCTTGATGGGTATCACGTGCTGCATACCGTTCTTCCAGTCCTTATTGAACTTAGAGTGGAGCAGCAGGTTTTCCTTGGTGTTGATCTCGTTGTTCAGCGTTCCCGTATAGCTCATCGAGATCTTCTCATACCAGCGTTCGGTGCCTACCCTCTTCTTGCGCTTGAAAGGATAGAACTGGGAGACAGAGATGTTGAGTTCGGGGAACGACATGCCGATGGTTGAGTCGCGCATATTCTGGTTCAGACGCATACCTGCGCTGATGTTCATTCCTATGCTGGAGAAATTGGTGCTCCACGCTACAGAAGATGTACGCGTAGACTGTGTTCGGGTCTGGGGGTTGTACATCGAGGTGAGGTTGTTCTGCTCATAGCTGGTAGAAGCGAAGTTCACGCTGGCCCTCAGCGTTGAGAAGGGGTTGGCCTTCGCATCCTGAGAGTGGTTCCACTGGAGCTTGAAACTCGTCTGCTTGGCATAGTCGGGCATGTTCTTCTCGCCCGTCACCGTATTCTGGTAACTGAAGTAGAACGAGCCGTTGTAACGATAGCGCTTCCTGTAGTTTGAGGCAGCAGAGAGGCCCCACGAGCCTTTGGTGTAGATCTCGCCCAGCAGCTTGAGGTCCATCTTGTCGCTGAGGGCGAAATAGTAACCGCCATCGCGGAGATAGAATCCGCGCGACATCTCGTCGCCATAGGTTGGCATGATGAGACCGCTGGAGTAGCTCTTCGTAAAGGGGAAGAAGCCATAGGGGATAGCGAGAGGCAGAGGTACGTCGGCCACAACGAGATAGGCGGGGCCGAACACGACATCCTTACCAGGGCGCACCTTGGCTCTCGACAAGGCGAGATAGAAATCGGGATGAGGATCGTCGCAAGTGGTATAGCGACCATGCTGCAGGAACATCTCACCATTAGCGCCGCGCTTGGAGACCTCTGAGGTCAGGAATCCGTCTTCCTGCTGGGTATAGACATCGCTGATGAGACCTTTCTTCGTCTTGAAGTTGAAAGCCATCGGGCCCGACTGGTATTCATCGCTGCCCATCTTGAACACGGGCGAGCCCTTGGGCTCGTTGGTCGTCGTGTCGATACGTGAGTCGGCATGAACCAGACTGCTGTCGAGACTCATATAGATATGGTCTGCAGAGAGCTCCATGTTCTGATATTTCACGTCTGACTCTCCATAAAGATGTGCCAGACCTGAGGTGGCTTCATAGGTCAGCGAGTCGTTGGCCACATAGTCCACAGGGGAGTCTATACCGTTCTTACGACTACGGTTGATGCTGTCGAGCTCGAGGGAGTCGTCAACAGCCTTATTATGCTTATAGACAGCCAGTTCGATGGAGTCCATCGTGGTGGTGTCGCGCTTGATCTTTGCCGCAGCAGCACCCTTTACAAGCGTGGTATCGACGAGAACGGTATCGGTATCGACACTATCGTCTGCCTCTGACGCCCTCATGGCTTCAGACACAAACGACATCGGCGCTTCTGCCATCACAAAAAGGATGACGAAAAGCAGCATAAAAATAGCCGATTTCCTTTTCACGGTGCAAAAGTACAATAAAATAGGGGAATTACAAAATTCCCCTTTTACTTTTTTATTTTATTTACCTTTATTATTGATACTTCGTATCGAGCCTGCTCACGTTCGGCATAGCTGATGCAGGCATCGCTCTGCTCTCGCTTAATCGCAGAGTTCACTCAAAAAGATCCACCCATTTCTGGAAACGTCTCACGCCATCCCAGCCAAACTTCTCGAGGCTGTGCATGGCTTCTACGACTGTGCGTTCGCTGCCCGGATGGGTCTTGGAGTAGAACTTGTCAGCATAGCAGATCAGTTGTTCCTCGAGTTCCACAGGCAGGTAATCCTGATGGGGCAAAGGCAGATGCTGGTGTTCTATCTCCGACTTTGAAAGGCCTGTACCAGTATGGCGTTCGCACACACGGGCATGGCGCTCCCATCCCAGTTCCCGCAGGATTTCCGCACCAATGATGCCGTGACGGATATATGGTTCTGTACCGAAACACTGTATACCAGGGGCATCGCATCGGAAGATACCAATGTCGTGAAGCATAGCGGCTTCTTCGAGAAACTCTTTATCAAGGCGCAGTTCGGGGTGGGCCTTGGCTATCTTCAAGCACTTATCTGCCACCTGACGACTATGAACCATCAGAATCTTCTTCAGTTCATTATCCTCAGGGTAATAGCGATCAATTATCGATTGGTAATCCATATTGATATAATCTGGCACGGATTACGCGGATTCTTGGACAAGCCAAGCGGCAAAGCCGAGCGAACACGGATTAATTATTAATCGCTGAAAATCCGTGAAATCCGTGTAATCCGTGCCTAATAAATTTACGCTTCGCGCTCGATCCAGGCGATGGTGTCGCCCTGACGGATGTTCTGTCCAGGCTTAACGCTGATGTCTACCAGCTTACCGCCCATAGCTGCAGGGATAGCAACAATCTCGCCCCACTTGGTCTGCAGATAACAGAAGGTGTCGCCCTCCTCGTACTTCTGACCAATGAACGGCTCTACGCATGGAGCCAGAACACCTTCGCCACCGAAGCCCCACAACAGCTGACCTGCGAGAGGAGCCTTTACGGCATCAGCCTTGGCGTGCTTGATAGCGTCGATCTCTTCCTGAGAGAGCTTCTGACCACCACCCAGCTTGGCATCCTTTGCCTTCTGGATATCAGCGAGCAGCTGCTTCTTAGCCTGACCGCTCTTGAAGGGACGATACTGCTCTGGGTGCATAGCCAGCTCGAAGAGCTCTTCGTCGTCCTGTCCGTAGTCCCAGCCGTTCTCGTCCATCTCCTTGCGGAAGCTGTCGAGTGTATTCTCCAGCAGTGTGTGAGGATCGGCATCGGTGAACTTAAGACCTTTCTTCTCTGCCAGCTCAACGAGCTCAGGAGCAATAGTGCCAGGCACCTTACCGCTCTTACCAAGAATCATACCCCAGATAGCGTCGTCCATCATCACGTAACGACCCTTACCCTGCTCCATCGTGAGGAGGTTCATCAAGGCGATGTTCTTAGTGTACTGAGAGAACGGGGTTACCAATGGGGGATAACCAACCTTTGGCCATACGTACTCTACCTCGTTGAACAGCTTAACCAGCATATCGTCCATAGTGAGTGTATTCTCGCCCTTCTTCTCACGCTCCTTGTTAATCATCTTCTGGATAGGACCGAGGTCGGCCATCATACTACCCATCATGCCACCAGGCAGACCGCAACCAAGCAACAGTGAAGACATGTGCTTGTTGGCAGGATTGATGAAGCAACCCAACCAGTCGTCGATGAACTCCTGTGTGAGCGTACGAGCCTGCATATAGGCGTTCATATCAAGATCGGCAACCTCGAAGCCCTCGTTCTTCAGCATTGAACGAACAGAGATGATATCGGGGTGAACCTTACCCCATGACAGAGGCTCGATAGCTGTGTCAATCACATCAGCACCGTTGTTACATACCTCGAGGATTGAAGCCATAGACAGACCAGGACCAGAGTGGCCGTGGTACTGGATGATGATATCGGGGTGCTTGGTCTTGATAGCCTTAGTGAGCTGTCCCAGCATAGCAGGCTGACCAATACCAGCCATATCTTTCAGACAGATTTCCTCAGCACCAGCTGCAATCACCTCGTCAGCAATAGCTGCATAATAGTCGACGGTGTGAACTGGAGAAGTGGTGATACAGAGTGTTGCCTGAGGGGTCATACCGCCCTCCTTGGCCCACTTGATACTGGGGATGATGTTACGCGTGTCGTTCAAACCGCAGAAAATACGGGTAATATCGACACCCTGTGCGTGCTTTACCTTATACATCAGGGCTCGAACATCGTCGGGCACGGGATACATACGTAATGCGTTCAGACCACGGTCGAGCATGTGGGTCTTAATGCCTACCTCGTTGAAGGGCTTACAGAAAGCGCGAACTGCCAGGTTGGGGTTCTCACCTGCCATCAGGTTTACCTGCTCAAAAGCGCCACCATTGGTCTCTACACGGGCAAAACAGCCCATATCGATGATTGCTGGGGCAATGCGCTCCAACTGGTCCTTACGGGGCTGGAACTTACCCGAGGACTGCCACATATCTCTGTACACGAGACTGAATTGAATCTTCTTCTTTGCCATATTTTTTTAGCTATTTTTCAAAATTTGAATGCAAATATAGCACTTTTTCTGCACATAGCGGTATTATTACCAATATTTTTATGTTTTTTAGTAGTGGCATAGGCTTTTCGCGAGTATCTATACAGAAGATTTTCATTTCTTTCGTCACCGAAAGAAACGAAACAAAGAAAGGTGCGAAAACGTCCTGAGCTCGGAGGCCGGAACACAAATTCTTCAAATCACTCAATGAACTCGCTACGCTCAAACAGCATTTCGTATTTCGTTCCTCAGATTGCGTTCCGCAATCAGAGACTCAATGTTGATTCAAAGAATTTGCATTCCTCTGAAGACCTCCTCGTGCGGAATGTTTTCGAGTGAGCATCGCGAGCGAGAAAACATGGAGCGCGAAGTGCGGTTACGAGCTATGCTCGCTTGCTACCGAAGGGATGCAAGAATGTTTTCGAGAGATTTAGCCTCGAGTGTTTTACGAACGATTTTTCACAAAACAGAAACCAAAGAAAAAGAAAGTAATCCCCAAAACATTCCGCACGAGGAGGTCTTTAGAGATTGTACTATTTTGAGAATCTTCTTCGATTCTTGTGTCGCGTAGCGAAACAAGCAAATCGACATGAGGAGCTGTTTGAGCGAAGCGAGTTCTCCGAATGATTACGATAATCGGACATCCGGCCTCCGAGCCAGGACGTTTTGGGGATTACTTTCTTTTTCGGTCAGTCAAGCGAACTAACAAATCATTTGAAAGTATGATTCATCAGGCGCTGTTCGGCGAGGGCTTCGAATTTGGTGCCGGGGCGACCGTAGTTGGCGTAGGGGTAAATGCTGATACCACCACGGGGAGTGAAAAGACCGATTACCTCGATGTACTTGGGATCCATGAGACGAACCAAGTCCTTCATAATCACATTCACACAATCCTCGTGGAAATCACCATGGTTACGGAAGCTGAACAGATAGAGCTTCAAACTCTTACTCTCCACCATCTTCTCACCCGGAATATACATAATCTTGATCTCAGCGAAATCAGGCTGACCCGTGATTGGACACAGCGATGTAAACTCAGGACAGTTAAACTGTACCCAGTAATCATTCTCAGGATGCTTGTTCATAAAAGTCTCAAGCACCTCGGGTGCATAATCGCTCTTGTACTCAGTCTTCTTACCGAGTGCCTGCAAACCTTCTACTTCTCTGTTCATACATTAAAGATTCTTTTAGTCGCTAAAGCTTTGTAAAAGCGAGCAAAGCTCGAGCGAAAGATTAAACATTAAAGTTCCTTGACCTTGAAGATGTTGTACGTTACATCCTTGTCGAACACATCCTCGTGGTCGTGCTTCTTGGTAAAGTTTACCACACGGATGGTTACAGGAAGTGCAATGATTTCGTAAACCGTCTTCAGTGTTACCTGTGTGATAACCAGCGATGGCATCTCCTCCCAGGGGATAACACCACCCAGCGCCAGGGGGAAGAAGATGATTGAGTCGGTAAGCTCACCCCAGACAGTACTCATCACGGCACGTGCCGAGAAATTCTTACCGTTCGAGCTCAACTTCATTTTACTCATCACGTAGGCATTCATAAACGATCCTGCCAGGAACGCCAGGAACGATGCACCGGCGATACGAGGCGCCAATCCGAAAATCTGATGGAATCCCTCCTCACCATGCCAGTACGAGGCACCAGGAATCCAGTCGGCGATGGCACCAAACACCACAAACATAAAGTTCATGGCAAAGCCCAGCCAGATGAGCAGACGCGTACGACGGTATCCCCACACCTCGCAAACCACATCGTTGATGATGTAACTTACGGGGAACACAATGAGTCCAGCCGTCATGTTAGCAGGTCCAAACGAAATCTGTTTTGTCTCCAATACGTTTGCCGTAATCAGGCACACGCAAAACAGTATGCCGTAAAACATAAACAGCACACTGATCCTCTGATTGTCTTTTAATTTTTCCATATTTCTTGTTTTTTTAAAGGGGGTGTTCAAGTACCCCTGTTATCCATTACAACAGATACAGCAACCAACCCATGTAACCCATAAAGGTAAGTATCAGTACCCATCCCTCGCGGCGCGATACAAAATACTTGGTGATTGCGAATATCCACATCAGTCCAATACTAATCAGCATCATCATCAGGTCGACGATGGTGATACCCATAATGCGCATGGGGTGAACCACCGAAGTGATGCCGAGAATAAGCAGAATATTAAACACATTCGAGCCGATGACATTTCCGATAGCCATGGCCGAACGACCCTTGTAAGCAGCCACCACGCTGGTAGCCAACTCGGGTAGCGACGTACCGCCAGCCACGATGGTAAGACCTACCACACTCTGACGGATACCGAAACGATAAGCCACATAAGTAGCACCGTTTACAAAGATATGACTGCCCACGATTAAGCAGCCCAGTCCGAGACCAATCCAGAACAGGTTACGCCACAGGTGCGTATAATCCTTCTTGGGCTTTTCGCGCTCCACACCCAGCTCCTCGTCAAGGAAATCCAACTGTCCATCTTTTGCAGCCATCTGGAAGGTGTAAACCATAAAGGCCACAAAGCCGATGAGCAGGATGATACCATCCGAACGACTGATTTCGTTACCCCACAGGTGTACAGAGCCCATATCGTCGGCACACAGCATAAAGAGCAGCAACGAAGCACCGATGGCAAAGGGGATATCCTTCTTAACCGTGTTGGGTGCCACAGCGATTGGTGCTACTGCAGCCGAACAACCCACAATGAGCAGGGTGTTGAAGATGTTAGAACCTATCACATTACCTACGGCCAGATCGGGTGTACCCTTCAGGGCCGACATCAGACTCACAAACAGCTCGGGCGCCGAAGTGCCGGCAGCTACGATGGTAAGACCTATCACGATTTCGGGCACACGCATGTCGCGGGCCAGCTTTGAGGCTCCATCCGTCATACGATCGGCTCCCCAGATAACGAGGATGATACCTACGACGATCAGTCCGATGTTAAATAATGTCATAGTTTTCTCGGTTTTTATTCCATGTCGCTGATAAACGCATCCAAACTGCGACGATCCTTCTTGGTGGGACGACCGGTACCACGGGCACGATCAACGAAACCACTGATACGCGTCATCTCCAGCAGTTCGTACTGCTCGGGAGCCGTCACATTCTCGTAGATTTCGGGCAGGAGTTTTGCTCCTACACGCTGTTCGATAGTCTTCAGAATACGGAACGAGTAGGTAATGGGCGGTTTGCGCACGCTTACAGTCTCGCCTACCTTTACCATACGCGAGGGTTTTACGTTCACCCCACCGATGGTAACGCGACCGTTCTTACAAGCATCGGCTGCAATAGAGCGGGTCTTAAAGATACGCGATGCCCAAAGCCACTTGTCAATTCTTGCTTCTTCCATAAACTATTTCTTGCCCAGTTTGTTAAACTGGTTCATAGTAATATCAATACCAGCCAATACAAAGCTCTTGATAATTTCGCAAGCAGTATCGATGCTTGGTGCGAGGGTTTTCATATCCTCCTCGTCGTACTTGCCGAGCACCCAATCCACCTGCATGCCACGTGGAAAATCGTTGCCGATGCCCATACGCAGGCGCGCATAATTCTGTCCGATGAGCTGCTGAATATGGCCCAATCCATTATGTCCACCATTAGAGCCACCAGCCTTCAAGCGGAAAGCGCCGAGGGGCAGAGCCACATCGTCGCTGATAACCAGCAGTCGGCTCTGTTCGATATTTTCCTTGTTCAACCAGTAACGAACGGCGTTACCGCTCAGGTTCATGTAGGTGGATGGTTTGAGCAGGATAACTTTACGGCCCTTCAGCGATGTTTCGGCCACAAAACCATAGCGCTTATCATCAAAATGAATATTGGATGCCTTAGCAAAAGCATCCAATACCATAAAGCCTGTATTGTGGCGGGTGTTCTCGTACTCGTCGCCGATAT
>JAEEGJ010029347.1_pt1 | contig 10859 bp, 6 predicted proteins | sample 8958761 | NCBI WGS metagenome assembly JAEEGJ01 (sample SAMN16246546, study PRJNA631951) | gut metagenome | biome: gut microbiome; feature: rumen; material: RS-attached | host: Bos | place: Iran: Karaj | collected 2018-10
CCACGATAATAGCGATCTTGAAGTTGGATTTGTCGCTCTTGAATTGCTTATCGAGTTTCTTTCTGTATGCTTCGTCGCCGGCAAGTTCCCAAAGTTCTGGTTCGTCGTCTTTATTTCTTGTTAGAACCAACTTTACGCGTTCAATTGGGAATAGCTCCTCTTTTTCGCTTTCTTTAAGATTCTCAAAGTCTTCCGCTTCTTTCGCCACGGCCCAGTCTGGGCGAATAGTAATGAGTTCTTTATATAAATTGTAGGCAATTCCTCTTGTTGCGCAGACAAACATCGCTTTTTCCGCTACAGTAGATTTCTCGTCGATTCGTCCTTCGTAGTGTGCCACGAAGTCTAACGCTAGCTGATGAATGACGCCAGGATCGGAAAGAATTGTAGTCATGCTACTAACGGCACGCTTACTTTCTTCGATTTGGTATTCACTGGCGCCAGCTTCTTCAGCTTCGTCATAATACCTTTCAATATCCTTCAATTTTTCGCTATCGAGGATTACTTTGGCCGCACGGCCTTCGTATACGATAGGGACGGTTATTTCGTCTTCTACAGCCTCACGCATGGTGTATTTGTCGATGATATCACCAAATACATCGAGCGTTGCGTCGATTGGTGTACCAGTGACGCCAACATATGTAGCATTCGGGAGAGAATCATGTAAGAATTTTGCAAAGCCATAATGGACTTTTGCGCCATCCTCGTCGACTGTAATCTTTCGATCGAGATTAATCTGACTTCTGTGCGCTTCGTCAGAAATACAGATGATGTTGTTTCTATCGGACAATAAGCCAGCTTCTTCCGTGAATTTGTGGATCGTAGTTAGAAATACGCCGCCGCTCTCACGATTATTTAAGTTCTCTTTAAGTGACTTGCGGCTGTCAAATCGAAGAATAATTTCATCTCCGATGTAATCGGTTGCATTAAGGAATAAATTGGACAACTGATCGTCTAGGTCGGTGCGGTCGGTAATAAGGATAATTGTTGGGTTGTTTAATTCTTTGCTACGCATGAGGATACGGGAAAGGAAAAGCATTGCATAACTTTTGCCACACCCAGTTGAACCAAAATAAGTACCACCGCGCCCGTCGCCGTCTGGCCTGCGCGCTTTCAGGATGTTTCTATAGAGTTTATTCGCAGCGTAATATTGTGGATAGCGACATACGATCTTAAGTTCGTGCTTATTTGTGTCGGGGAAGAATATGAAGTTATGAATAACATCACAGAGTCTAGCATGCTCGAATAGCCCGTTCATCATGGCGATAAGCGCAGGGATTCCTTCTGCTTCGTTTTCTTCGTCGCCAGTGACTTTTCGCCAGCCATAGTAGAATTCGTAATCGGCAAAGAGTGAACCCATCTTCGAATTGACGCCATCGGTAATTACGCAAAATGCGTTATAGACGAATAGTTCTGGAATATCGCGGCGATAGCGCACCGTAATTTGATTGTATGCGTCTAGAAGCGTCGCTTCTTCTTCGCGAATGGCCGATTTGAATTCTAGGACTACCATTGGGAGGCCGTTAATGTAGAGGATGCCATCTGGGATCCTTGGAACACTTCCGGTTTGGATTTCTAGTTGGTTAATGAATTTGAAATTATTGTTTTCTGCGTTTTCGAAATCAATAAGCTCGACGAAAAGATCTTGTTTCGTCTGATCTTCGCGTCTAATCGGAAAACCTTCCGTAACTAAGCGAATGAACTTTTTGTTACTTTCATATAGGTCGCTTGCCGGAAATGTTTGTAGTTCGCGCAAAATAAAGTCAATTTCCGAATCAGTAATTTCTTCGGCTTGGTATTTTTTGCGCAAAAAGTCGCGTAGATCATCCGGCAGGAGAACCTGATCTGTCTTTCTAAAAGCTAGATCTTCGCCAAATATATGAGGGGTATTAACTTGCTCAAAAAGCTCAATGATAGACTTTTCTAATTCTGCTTCTGTAAACTTTTTCAATTTAAAGCACCTCCTTTTGCGGCTCTAGCTAGAAAAGAAGAAGCTAGATTATTTAATTCTCGAATCTCCACAGTATTCGCCTCTACTGTTTGATTTATGATATCCATCTTCTTTTGGAATTCTTTCAAATATGACTCTGGTGGAATAATAATATCTATCGACTGAATATTGTAGAGTGGTAACTTTGGCTGAACAGCCCCTACGGTAAGGAGTTCAATTTCTTTAATCTTTTTCTTGTACAGAAGTGTGTAATAAAGATAATCCGAAGTGATGGATTTGATATTTGTAAGTTTTACGCAGTTTTCGGTAAGGTTCGCTTTGTTTAACGAATGGTGAATTTTCCCAATTAGACCAATTGTGCCAACAATAGACATAATAATATCGTCTGTATCGACAATATACCGCGATATGGATTTATACGTTTCTTCATCTATAAACTGTGATTGGTCAGTTAGGCATACATAACGACTAGAGCCTACGTCTCTGACTCGGATATAAGGATGTTTTGTGGGTGCATCCGTTAATTCATGATTTGCTGGAAGGCGTTTTCCGCCTTTAACGTCGCAGACATCGCCTAACTTCTTTTTTTGCCATCCCTCGGGTAGATTCTCGTCGTTATAGAAGTTTGCAATGTTTTTTCTGAAATCCAGGAATGCAATTCTTTCTAGGTTGTCGTTGATTTTTTGTAATAATTCAATTCTGCGCGTTATAACCTCATAATTATCAACTATTTTGCGTTGGGTATTTATGTCTGGCATAGGTAGCTGGACATTGCACATTTCTTCCCAGGAGAAAATTTCACGAGCACTACCGTGGGATTTAAATCTAGCGTATCTGTCGAATTCTGGTCTTTTGAACCAAAGCCAGAGATACTGAGGATCTAGTTCGTTGGGATTTTTTATAGCAAAAACTGGATAAATCGATGAAACCAACACTTCGTGATTTTCCATATTAAGCGCGATCGGGATTTTGTCGCCCATACGTGCAGTATTGGGGTTAAAAGCGAATTGTGTTGGCTTAACTACTTTGTATCCAGCAGGGGAAACATCAACTAGATTTGCTTTTGTTTCTTGAAAAAGTTTTGTGATTGAGCTAATTCCACGAATGTCATCCAATGAATATCGGCTATCTTTTCCAGCCCTTTCGTCTATCTCTTCAATGAAATCGCCAAGGTATTTAGTCGTCGTTGCCACTGCTGAATTCCTCCAGTATGTTTAATAGCTCTTTCTTTGACTCTTCTTCGGCACTTAATAACTGTTTAATGTTTTCCAAAAGGGCCTTTGTTTCAGCGCCATAATCAATGTTTTCATCTGCGTCAACAAAGGCGATGTATTTGCTTGGAACTAAAGAATAATCATTGTCTGCTATTTCTTGTTTCTTGGCACTATAACAGTACTCTGCGATGTCTTCGTATGAATCTTTATCGGTTTGCCAGGCATGGAATGTATTAGCTATCTTTTCTATGTCATCTTGGCTAAATTGTATAAATTTCTTTTCAAATGGCTCGCCGATTTGTCTCAGATCCATAAATAAGACTTCATTAGTGCGGTCACGAAGTTTTCTTTCATGATTATTGCTACTAGAGTAATCAACCACAGTTCTAGCCTTCTTGTTCTTCGACATAATCCAAAGTGTGACTGAAATATCTGTATGATAGAACATATTACGAGGTAAGATCATGATTGCTTCGATGCGATCGTTTTCGATCAAGCGTTTTCGTATGTCTTTTTCTGGCCCCTCACCGCTTAATGCGCCATTAGCTAGCAAGAAACCAGCGGTACCGTTTTCGCTAAGCTTCGAAAGCATGTGAAGAATCCAAGCATAGTTTGCATTGCTTGTTGGCGGTGTATCGTATCCAGCCCAACGTGGATCATCAACTAATTCGTTTTCCTCGCGCCAATCTTTTAGGTTGAATGGTGGATTAGCCATGATGAAATCAGCTTTAAGATCTGGATGTTGGTCGCGCGAGAAAGTATCAGCAGCAACATCGCCTAAGTTTGCGGATAGGCCACGAATGGCTAGATTCATCTTTGCTAGCTTGTAGGTTGTATTTGTCAATTCCTGACCATATACGGCAATATCTTTAGTATTGCCTTGGTGAGCTTCTACGAATTTCTGCGATTGGATAAACATACCACCAGAACCACAGCATGGGTCATAAATCTTGCCTTTGTATGGCTCAATGAGTTCGGCAATCAAATTAACGATTGATTTTGGCGTATAGAACTCGCCTTTACCTTTACCTTCCTTGATCGCGAATTTCTGGAGGAAATATTCGTAGACATGGCCAATAATATCGCGTGAGCCGCCTTTTAAGGTATCTTCGTTGTTAATTGTATCCAAAAGGGCGGCAAGCTTCGATGTTTCGATCTGGAGGCGCGAGAAGTAGTTGTCAGGTAATGCGCCCTTGAGTGATTTGTTGCTTTTCTCAATCTCTTTTAATGCGGAGTCGATTTTAAGTGAAATATCTGGACTTTTTGCATTTGCGATAATGTAGGACCAGCGAGATTCGGCCGGAACATAGAATACGTTGTCCTTAGTATAGAACTCGGACATATCTACGAAACGTTCTTTGCCTTCTGCTATCAACTTCTCGCGTTGCTTTTCGTATGTATCGCTAACATACTTTAAGAACACCAATGATAAGACTACGTGCTTGTATTCTGCAGGTTCAACTGAACCGCGCAATTTATCACACGCTTTCCATAAATTTTCTTCGGTTGATTTGGTTTGAGCCACTTTTCTTCCTTCCTTATATTATAACATTTTTCCATTAAACGGCTAGGGCGCCAGACGTGAGTAACTCAAGTACGGCCCTATAAAATCCGCTAATACTAATTTTTAATTCGCCACCCTCATTACCCCTTACGACTTTAGGGAAACCAGGTTCATTTTCAATATATTCAATGACGCTAGAATAATTGCCTTTGGACACTCCGTTGTGCGGCATCGCGCCAACGATAATTCCGCCATATTCAGGATTGTCTTTGTATTTATCGAAATCAATTTTCGCGCCATCATTGAAGTCTAGGTAAAATTCGAAGTTATCTGGGCTAATGCCGCCATTCTTGCATTGCTGTCTGTATTCAGATTCTTTTGCCAATCCGTTACCTACTACAAGCACTTTTTTTGTAGGAATAAGGTTGCGTTCTAATTCTTTACGAACTTCGCTTTTTAGATCTGTAATCTTCAAGAATTCGTCTAATTTTCCGGTCGCGTCTAAATGAGCGATGATTTTAATTGGATCGTCTACGAAAGCGTTGCTTACGATTTCACTTACTGCGAGTAGTTGTTCTTCGTCTAATTTCGGCACGACTAATCCTCCTCGTTGTAATAGTAAGCATTCTCGATTCTATTTTTTGCTAAGTCGGCCTTATATGTGTAGGCTTCGTATTGAGCCATTGATTCAGATATCGCTTCGGCAATTTTTCTTTGCTCGTCAGCGTCTTTTAAAGGGAAGACTAGTTTGGATAATGTACTTACGCTGATAGTTTTTATCACACTACCGGTCGATATGCAGCTCAATGCTTCTTGACCTTCTTTGCTCAGGAAGAATGACAAGAGATAGTACGGGTTCACATTCATCTCTTTCATGCGAATAACATACATATTTCCATTTGGATAGAGCTCTCTCTTTTCATTTGGAGAGACGACGGCTGCCTTGATTGGTGGCTGTCCTATTCTGGAAATAACTAGGTCATAAGGCAATAATCTTTGCTCTGGGCGAAGATCGTCAGTGTCAATAAATCTGTCGTCTTCGAGGTCCTTCTTGATAGATCCATTTTCTAAATCAGAGATTTGCAGTAGGTATCTGCCAGTGTTCTTTGTTGTCGTATTATTGCGTGGATTAAGTGTACCGCGAATAATATTTGCGACTGCCGAAATTGGAACGCCGTTTTCATATTTTGGGAGGCTGGAACTATAGACTCCAAAGGCCAAACTGTAATCTTTAGTTTTGGCTTCTTTTTCCGTAATAACTACGCTTTTTTCTGAATCGTTTTGAAGAAGGTCTAAAATTTCTTTAATATTTTCGTCGGAAAGAGCTTTATTGTATCTATCCTGAGCCGTAATAATATCTTCAGCGTTGATAAGGCGAATGCTCTTGTTGTTGTGGCTAAAAACATACACTGTAATTGGGATACTGGTGCCCGACATAAGTCCGCCGGATAAGCTAATGACGGCCTCGATATAGCCATTCTCGATAAAGTATTTACGAGCATCTTTGCTTGCGATGTTCCACGTTGAACCGCCGAGAGCAATTGTTACTGCTTTACCGCCTTCCACTAAGTGATCTATGACAACATTATTGAAATACCAGTCGCTTGCGTTCTTTCCAATTTTAAATGGTAACGTCGGGGCGATTTGGTCATGATTTTTTAGCCATAGGCCAAGTGGGTAATTTGAAAAGATCTTATCGAATTTTGTATTTTTGTCTGAGAGGGTATATTCAATATCACCCATTACAACGGCAGGATCAGCGCCTAATATGTCTGCTTTCATTGCTAATGTGGCGGCACAAGCAATGTTAAGTTCATAGCCCGAGTACTTTGCTTTTGGCTTTATTTCAAAGCTTTTAATAAGGAAATTACCATTTCCGCAGCAGATATCAGCAACATTGTCATCATCCTTGATATCCAATATTGCCTGGGTTAACCTAACTAGACTATCGGAAGTTGATGTTTCGCCGGATAGCCTGCCCATATTGAGATAGTCGTCAAACAGCACGACTAGTGAAGCGTAAATATCGGCATTATCGCCAACATCCTCATAGACTTTATATGCCTTAACGAACTCTCTTTTAATTCGAGGAGTTAACGCCGTATTAAGAACGTAAGGATTAAGAGCGATTTCACCGGTCCTGAAGCGTTCCAGTTGTAGGTTAGCAGTTTCTTCTAAAGAAAGCGGTGATTCTAGCTTTTTATCTTCGGAATTTAATAGTTTATAGAATAAGTACGCGATATAAATCACGTCAAACGGGCTGCCACTAGCATTGCCACGGATCTTTTCCATGATCATGTAGGACACCTTCTTAGCATGGATTGTTAGTCCAGGCGTTTTTAATTGATTTATTGTATATGGCACTGTATATTCTCCTTCTTTAATTAATTGCCTTTTACTCGGTTATTAATAACCATTGTATTCCATGTTGATATTTTTGTCAAGTGGTTATTTATAACCAAACTAAAAATCAGGCCTTCGCAGGCCTGTTTATTGCGATCGTCCTTCTTCGCTTTCAAGCTAGAATTCAGTCCATTCCGTACTTTCGTTGCTTGGACTTGTTATAGCCATCTGCTTGAACTGGCATTCGCCCGGGTCTAGGACAAACTCGCCTGATTTATATTTGCGCTCAGCTATTTTATGGGCTTCTTCGGCACTTTCGGCCTCGATCTCGAAGTCCTTCACGTTGGTTTCTTCTATCGTAATTGTGTATTTCATGATCGGATCTTATGATCATTTTGACTAAAAGTCCACAATACTTTACCGCTTTGTGTCAAGAAAAAATCCCACCCCTATTTTCTGCACAATAACTTTCAAAACCCGATTGTGTCCAAGTGGACGCTATCTATTGACTAAATGATAGAATGTTTTGTTAGAATCGTTGCCGTAGTGGCTAATATCTTCTGGTTCAGCCCAGAGCGAAAGCTTGTGGACGCGCCACTTGCCAATGAAGAACATTTGAACCATCACGTCATTCACGTCGCGGTTATTTAGCGCGCGTGGAATGTATGCGAGGGAAAAGTAGTACCATTTGTCATCTTCGGCGTCCAACCTCGCAAAAATGCGCTTACCGCGCCCCAAAAGGCGCACGTCGAAGCGCTGTGCTAGTGTTTCTAGGGAATAAGTCTTTAATTCGTGGATCGCGTCACGGACAGGGGAATAGGTAAGCTCCATGCGCTCGAGCTTGTCGTAATCGCGCGAATTGAATTTGCCATTATGCTCAAGCATAAAGTTTTCTAGTTGTCGAGCAGTAACCGGTATTGGTTCGCCGGGCTTTACCTTCTTGAATGTGTGGCGTTTTGCCATAATAACCCCGTTTCTTTAGAGGTTGCGCCATTAAGCGGTGTTCTGTATTAATTATAATACTTGGAGTCTGATTATTTTATGATTGCGGCTATTTTGGCGCCTTACTAGACCTAATGATTCAAGCTTTTCAGCGAATATTTCGTTACTTTTATTTGAGCTAAGTTTAATTAGTGAGTTTTTTATTTGAATTTTGCTAAGATTGCCATCGTCGCATTTAGCCATAACGGCTACGATTTCTTCTCTTGTTAGGTCTGGAATTATGGATATTCCAATTAGATTCTTCGTATTAGTTTTTCCAGCATATTGAAATAGCTCGTCTTGAGTAAGTGATATTTTCTTTTCGTAAATATATGCTGCGGCTTCTTGTATGCATCCTGGCAGGCTATCGTTCGCTACAACCTTTTCTATATTTTTTACAACATGATGTTTTACGTTGGCCTTGTCGCTATTCATTATTGCTTTAAAGCCGTCCGCCGTTAGCTGGTGCGTAGATATATAATTTATCAAGACATCGTCTTCAAGTATAGCCAGGTTTTGTTCGTTAATTACGATTAGTATTTTATTTAAATAGTTTTTAACGTCATCGCTTGAGACATTAAAGGTTTTCAGATCGTTGATTGGAATATCGTTGGCTATAAATAATTTGAATAGATTTTCTTTTCCATTCTCATTTTTTATGATTGTATCAGCATAATATGTTAGGAAGCTACGGTCGTGTTCTTCTAACACTAAACTTAACGGATCGTCAAGGTTAATGACGGCAATATTATAAATTACTTCTTTTGCGTTTGTGTCTTTTAGGGTAGATTGCGATATTTTTGCCATCAGCTCCCCTGGGTACATCTTAGCCAGTTTCATGGCTAATAATACTGGGGGAATTGTTTTTGAAAGATCCAATATGACGGGTTCATTTAACCCAGTGCAGCTTTCGGATTCCAGCTCGCTCTTATACTTGTGGCAATAATTGTCAAAAAAGTCCATAAATGAACTAAGCTCGACTTTTGCATTTTGCAATATACGGTCTAGTTTGTTTGAGTATTGATTGATGTTTCTGATTATAAAGTCGAATAAGTTATAGTTATACATTCCGGCCGATAATAAATCTGTATTGTCTATTCGAGTCATTATTTCGGCCGCTGTTCCAGGGCTAAGCACATACTCGTCATTTCTTTTATTGTTGCGTATATATCCAAAAATATACCGCAAGGCCTGATCTACATCCTTATCCATATTGGTCGCTTGCGTTATAAACCTAGTGTAGCCTTCCGTTACAAAAGCGTTTTCCAATAACTCTTTTACGATCCCTTGCGATTTCTCATCGGACCCTTCGTTTGCCAGAGCAATTGAGGCGTCATAAAACGTAAAGCAGTCTCTTTCCGCTAATTCTTTAACTTCTTTTTCAATTGGAGTATCTGAATGGCTCTCTTTCGTGTACGGCGTGATGATGTCTTTTAGTTGCTGCGCGGTGTAACTTCTTTGTCCGTAATTTCCCCAGTAGACTTGAATATTTGAATTTTGCTCAGTTTTGTATATTTTTATTAGTGAGTTATCATTTGCTGTTATCTGTTCGTTGTTTATTATGATATGCTGGGGGTTAGCATTTTGCGGCAACTGATTGCCTATATTCCTGATTGCTGTCCATATAGTTTTTGAGTTTTGCTTAATCTTATATTCTAGAGTATGCCTTTCCCGTGCTTGTTTAATGTTCACTTCTTTTTTAGTTAAGCACTGTTCTCGCGCAAAATCTAACAAGCTATCTCCAGTCGATAATCTCATGTAGTCATTTGGCGCAAAGACGCGAAGGATAGATAGCGCTGCAACGTTCTTGTAATCGTCATCAGTTTGCAAATCAAAAGTATTTTTGTAGACGAGTATATTGTTAAGAACCGCTTTTACGACTCTCATGTCGGAAGTATGGCGACTTAGTATGTTTTCAATTCCATTTATTTTCCGATCTAGGCCAATTGTTTTGCATTCGTCTTGGAGGACATTGCTGAAATTGACTTTTGTTAGAAATGGAATAACTGGAATAATTAGGTCGAATACCTTAGTATTAATTTTTTCTATACCCGTATCTTCTGATGCATTCGTGATAAATAAGTCGCTTCTAGTGGCATAAATAAACTTGATAGCCCCAAAAGGTTTAATTCTGTTGTTGAGCGTAAAATTGAGCTGGCGTAATTCTTCGAAGATTTTTGGATTTTGGAGGCGGTCAAGATCTTCAAATATAATAACGCGTCGCTTAGTTTTGCGAAAATAGTAAATCAATAGGTCGATGAGCTGATTAAAATCTGGTTCTGAATCAGATAATTCAATCGAGAGATCTTTGGCAGATATACTCTTGATATCTCCATTTGCTATGAGTTTAAAAATAGCATTAACTATTAATGTAAGTGTTGTGACTATTGCGATCCACGCCAGAGCATAGGTGCTGGGCATGTTAGGGTTAATACCTCTCTCGACACACTCAATGAGCGTATTAATAAAAGTAGCAGTATCAATGTGGTAGATTCGAAGTAGCAGGAATGTCCCCAGAATCATGCTTATAAAAAGAGATCCAAAAAGATAGTGTTTGCCAATCCTCTTGTAGCCACTCCCTTTAAGCTTATTGGCTCGTTCTCCATAATATAGCTGCCTTATTATTTCACTCTGTAAATATTTACTATCTATCTTGTCTTTTCGAGTATCTTCATTTTTTGATCTATTCTCTTCGCTCTGATGTTTTCCTCTATCATTTTTATCAACCGAAAACGAAAGGAACGAAATGGTTTTTGGGCGATTAATAATACGCCATATGAAATTTGACTTTAGGCTATATAATATGCTGCTCTTCCCGACGCCATAATCTCCATCAAGTGCTATATTGTTATCTCGTCGGTTTTTTATG
>JAEEGJ010029348.1_pt1 | contig 10859 bp, 6 predicted proteins | sample 8958761 | NCBI WGS metagenome assembly JAEEGJ01 (sample SAMN16246546, study PRJNA631951) | gut metagenome | biome: gut microbiome; feature: rumen; material: RS-attached | host: Bos | place: Iran: Karaj | collected 2018-10
TGTAACCGCGGATAAGGAGATAGCTGCGGAGAGCGGTCTCGAACATGTCGGCGGTGTTGTAGGTCTTTTCAAGCTTTCCGGTCGCGTCCTTCACGGTGATTGTGTAATCATCGGGAATGAAGTGGGCGTTCTTGGTGGCAGCGACGCTGGAATGCATCTTCTTTTCACCCACGTTCGCCATCCATACATCCAGGATCTTCACATACTCGTTCGCAAAGTCGGCGATGGTGATGACGGGCTGAGGCTCGGGCTCACCTTCGTCGCCGAAGAGTTCGGTGCGGATGTTCACGCTAGCATCAAGACCGTCAGCCTTGTCGAGGCTGTTGTCCAGCATGTACTTGAAGAAGAATGCGTAGGTGATGAGTGCACGCATGGAGCTGAAGCTGCCCGCGTAGTTGTTGAACGGATCGCGAGGATAGGTGCACATGTTCGTGATAGGATTACCACTGCTGTAGTTGAGGGAACGCATCGCCCAGTTGTCCAGAAGGGTAGGATCGGTCTGACAATGCACTGCCGCACCGTCGACGATCTTGATGAAGTGTCCGCCGTTGCTGGTGGTAGCTCCGGTGGCAACATCGTAGGTGCCGGTCTCATTGTAAGGGTTGGCACCCCACTTGTACTCGTGGGTGTCGGGAACGACGGTCTCGCTCATAGCCTTTGCGCCACCGTCGAGAGCGGCGATCTTGCCTGCACCGTAGTTCTTGGTGTCGGCTCCGTCATAACCGCGGATGAGGAGGTAGCTGCGGAGAGCGACCTCGAACATGTCGGCGGTATTGTAGGTCTTGGTGCCAACGGTGATGGTGGTAGTGGAAGGTACGTAGTGGGCATTTTCAACAATGTTGCTGCCGCCCTCGTATGCTTCACCCTTCAGCATGTCGATGGAACCGGTGGTGTTCTTCCAGATGTCGAGAATCTTGACATACTCCTGTGCGAACTCCTTGATGGTTGCAGTGTTAGGAGCAGTGTACTCAGCCTGCTTGACAGTGATTGCAACGCCGTCGGTGACGTTTCCGCCCTTGATGACAACCGTGCCTTCACGGGCCTCGCCCTTATTCTCGGCAACCTTGACCTTGATGGTGGTTGCGCCGGCTTCGCCGGATGCGGGCTCGACGGTGATCCAGTCTGCGGAAGGAGTTGCGGTCCAGGCAGCCTTTGCTGCGAAGACAGCTTCTTTGGTCTCCTCGGTGCAAGGGAACTCAAGCTCGGTGGTCTTGAGCTGGATGTCCTTATCGTTGTTGGCGGTGTCGATTCCGAAGAGCTCGGAACGGATAACCACGTCTGCGCCGATCTTGTCGATATCCTTGGTGATGTTGTTATCCAAGAGATACTTGAAGAAGAATGCGTAGGTAAGGAGTGCACGGCCGGAGCTGAAGCAGCCCTTGTAGTTGGTGATGTTGTGGTCTGCACGAGGATAGGTGCAGAAGTTGGTCCACATCATGTCGTTGGTGAACGAGAAGTTCAGGGAACGCTGTGCCCAGTTGTCGAGGATGACAACGTCGACCTGGCCATAGGTGTCAATTTCATCGATAACCTTGCAAAGATAGCCACCGTTGCTGGTCTCGATAAGAGGCTTGTTCCAGCCATACTGGTGGGTAGCGGGCATAGGAGTGTTCATGTTTGCAGGAGTTGCGGCTGCGAAGGAGCCGAATCCTACTGCATCGACTGCGTTGCCGTCATAACCGCGGAGGAGCAGGTAGCTGCGGACTGCAACTTCGAGCATGTCTGCGGTATTGAGAACGGTCTCACCAATCCTGATTTCGGTATTATTGGGAACATAATGGGCGTTCTCAACAATATCGGCATCGCCATCTTCGGCAAGCTCCCAGTTGGAGAGACGGTCGAGCGTACCGACGTTCTTCTGCCAGATATCGATGATCTTCACATACTCCTTGGCGAATGCCTGGATGGAGCTGCCGGCGCCCTTGAAACCAGCATCGACCTCAGCGTCCAGCTTGCCGCCCTTCTTATAATTGGCGAGCTCGCGGGAAATAACGGTAGTTGCACGCTCGGTGGAGAATGCAACAGCGTTGTCGCCACGGGTGAAGTTGGTCTGATTAGGAACGCGCAGATCGCTTTCCATGCGGGCGATCATCCTGGTTGCAACGTTCACAAGGTCTTCGGTGTCTTCACCGACCTTGGGTCCGTTGGCAACGGCGATGGTCTCCTTGTCGTAGCTGTCCCTGTCGGGATGCTCGGCCGCCTTGAAGGAGAGAACATCGATGTCGTCCTTCTTGCCAGCGCTCAGGTTGACCAGAGCCTTGCAGATTGCATACTGATACTCAGGAGTCTTGAGGTCTTTGCTTCCAACCTTGATGGTTTCGGCAAAAGACTCAGTCTCTTCCCAAGCCGCGTAGGCAGTGGCTGCCGCATCAACGATTTCGGTCAGCTTGAAAGTGCCCACATAGTTCTCCGGATTGTCAGGTCCTTCAATCTCATTCTTTTTACAGCCTGAGAAGGCGACCATCAAAGCCACGGAGGTCATCAGGAAAAAACGGAATTTTTTCATAATGCTTGATTTTGAGTGGTTAATAGTTAATAAAAAATGATATTGGTTTAAGTTTTACCTCTTGTATAAGTCGTTGATATCGGGGAAGGTGCCGAGCTGATAGCGGAAAAGCACCAGGCCTTCGGCCTTGGTTGCTGCCATCAGTTCGATGTCCCTCCTGAGTTCTTCGGCGGTCATTCCGGAATTGTTGGCATTGTAGGTCTGGATACCGGACCAGGAAACGCCGCCCTTACCTCCCATGGATGCCTGGTTCGCAAAGTAGTCGGACCTGTCCTGGAAAGTCTCGTCGCTGAAATTGTATGAGCCGTAGCGATAGATCATGGGCATCAGGATATGGATGTACTGCGACATCAGATAGCCCGCCTGCCCGTAGTTGAGTGCGCCGTTGGTTTCGGGCATCATGGCTGCGGAGGTGATCAGGCCTTCGTCGTAGCTGTCGGTGATTTCGCGTATCTCGCGGCAGCAGCGGTTCACGGCCGCCACGGAGTTCACTTCACCGTAATTGTGCTTCTGGGCGGTGCCGCCGAAACGGATGTAATCCAGATGCACCCCTTTCACGCCCCAGTTCTCGATGTAATCCCGGCACTCGTTACGGATGCGCTCGTAAACATCTTCCTTGTAAGCTTTCTTCTCGTCGTCGATGGGACTTTCCCATCCGCCGTTGTAGAAGCACTGGATCCACACGTGTACCGTGAGCCCGATCTCCTCGCAGAGGGGAATCAGCTGCCTGGCCTGCTTGCGGTAGGGCACCGAACCGAACGCGGCGAAGTTGAGAAGGATGTGGTCGTATCCTTTGGCCTTCAGCTCCCGGAGGTTCTTTGCGTCGTTGTAGAGAAGGTCGCTCATGTGCGCGCCCCATGTCCAAATGGCGGTAGGCCTGGTCTTGGAGATGTCGAAAAAGACGTTTTCCTTACCGGGGCTGGAGTATGTGAGTTTCCGGATCTCTCCGGTGGCATCCGGAATGCGCTGCCAACTGGCGAAATAGCCAAGCGTGGGATCATCCGCGGCATGCTCGAAACTGTCCACCGGATCGTCGATGGCGGGGCCGAGCACCAGGGTGAACTTGTCGTTGGACGCGAATCCGGTGCGGAGGCCGCCATCTTCGGTGGAAAGGACTTTCCTCTCACCGGGAGCCATGCTGCCGGAGAGCTCGCATATGTTCTGCCCCTTGAAATTGCTGTCCGAGATGAACAGGGACAGGCCGTCGAGGGAGACGGCCTCATTGGAGGTGTTCACCAGCTCTACCCATGTGGCGATGTCTTCCGAATCTTCGTGGGCGGCGATTTCGTTAAGCACTATGCCTTCGTACTTCACGGACGCCTTTTCCTTGTCCTTATCCTTATTGCAGGCCGGAGCCAGCAACAGAACAAGGGAGGATGCGATTATGATTCTTGCAAGTTTCATTACTTGAGGATTCCTTCTTTCTTGAGATACTCTTCAGCCTTCTTGAGGCCGCCGGTCTTTTTGATTATCTCCTCGCAATACTCGTAACTGAGCTGGGGATTGCGCTCCACCATGGTGCGGGTGAGACGGTCGATGACCTTGTTGTTGATGAGGTTGGCGCATACCATGCGGTTGCCCTCCACGCGGCCGAGGCGCACCATGAGGGTTGTGCTGATCATGTCGCAGAGGAGTTTCTGGGATGTGCCGGACTTCATGCGGGTGCTTCCGGTAATGAATTCGGGGCCCATTACCACTTCGATGGGATAATCCACATACGAAGAGATCGGGGACCCCGGATTGTTGCAGATGCTTCCGCAGGGGATGCCGTGCTCCTTGCAGGCCTTCATGGCCGCGAGCACGTAGGGGGTGTTGCCGCTGGCGCTGATGCCCACCACGATATCCTTGGGGGTGATATGATGCTTTTCGCTGAGGGTCCTCCAGCCTTCTTCGGTGTCGTCTTCGGCTTCTTCGAGGTCCAGGACGAGATTCTCGTTGCCTCCGGCAAGCACCGCCTGCCAGATCTCGGGATCCACACCATAGGTGTTGGGAACCTCGAGAACATCCAGCACGCCAAGCTTTCCGCCGGTGCCGGCACCCAGCCAGAAGAAGCGTCCGCCAGAGCGGAGCTGCGCCTCGATGGCATTTACAAGTCTTTCTATATCAGGAAGAACCGCCTCGATGGCGAGGGGAACTTTCTTGTCTTCGGTGTTGATGTCCCGCAGCAATTCTGCTACGGACTTCTTCTCCAGATGGTCGTAGAGCGAGGGTTGCTCTGTAAGTCTAATTGCCATAATAAGTCCTCAAATATAGTTAAAATATTTTATATTTTACTTTTCCAAGCGCTTTTCCGTCCCTCATGGCCACGGCTGTGACCTTCTGCTGACGGTTGATCACGAAGGGGCCGGTGTAGACCGGAGAGGCCTCCGTGGGGGTGCTTCCATCCAGGGTATAATGGATTTCGGCATCTGGCGCATCCACGCTGATGGTGGCTATCTTGCTGTATTCCGTATCCTTATGCAATTCAATGAAAGGATCGTAGAAAGCCTTGCAATAGCCCACGTCCAGCAAGTCCAGGCGGCCCAGATGTTTTTCCAGCCTGCGGGTGAAGGCATCCCAGTCCTTGGGCTGCCTTGTCCATCCCGCATCGGCGATAGCGCACATGCGCGGCCACGCCATGTATTCGACACGCGCAGGGGTGGGCATGTACTCCGTCCACACGCATCCTTCCACTCCGATTATGTACTTGCGCTCCTCGGGCGTAAGTACCTCTGGCACAGGGTTGTACTCATACATGGTGCGGAGCGTGGTGGGGCCTCCCATGGCCAGCGGCTCGCTTTCGGGATCCGCCTGCCAATAGTCCAGATAGTACTTGGGATAGGGAGCCATCACCACCTCGTGATGCTGCTGCGCAGCCTTGATTCCGCCTTCCTCCCCCAGCCAGGACATGACCTTGGCATTGGGTGCGAGACCTCCCTGGAGTATCTCATCCCAGCCAATGATCTGATGGTCTTTCGAGTTGATATATTTCTCCATCCGCTGGATGAACCAGCTCTGGAGTTCGAATTCGTCTTTAAGTCCGAGCTTCTTTATAAGTGCCTGACAGTGAGGGCATTTCTTCCAGCTCGACTTGGGACACTCGTCGCCGCCTATGTGCACGAGCTCCGTGGGGAAGAGTTCGAAAACCTCGTCGAACACGTCTTCCAGGAACTTGAAGGTTTCCTCCTTGGGGCAGTAGACCTGACGGAAGATGCCCCAGCGGGTGGCGGTCTCATAATGGTCTTCCAGGCCGCAGCTGAGCTCGGGATAGCAGGCGATGGCCGCCAGCGCATGGCCGGGAAGTTCTATTTCCGGAATGATGGTCACATAGCGCTCGGCGGCGTATTTCACAAGATCCCGGACCTCGTCCTGGGTGTAGTATCCGCCGTAGGGCGTGCCGTCGTAGTAACCGGATGAGAGAGAACCGATTACGGTCTCTTTGCGCCACTGGCCTTTCTCGGTCAGCAGCGGATATTTCTTTATCTCCAGTCGCCAGCCCTGGTCTTCGGTAAGATGCCAGTGGAAGCGGTTCACCTTGTGCATGGCCATCACGTCTATGTACTTCTTGAGGAAGTCGATGCTGAAGAAGTGCAGGCAGCAGTCCAGATGCATTCCGCGGTAAGGGAAACGGGGGTTGTCCTGGATGAAACAGCAGGGCACCTCCCACTTGACTCCCCTTCTGCGTTCGGGAGCAAAAATATCCTCTGGAAGCAGCTGCAGCAGGGTTTGCACGGCATAGAAGATGCCCGCACCGTCGCCGTATTCAATAAGCAGACGGTTGGGTTTTATGGCAAGGTTGTAGGCCTCCTTGTCCAGGCCGGCGTCCAGCACGAAAACGGCCTTCTCCTGCCCATGGCGGAGGGGATCGTCATCGATTATCTCGAGTTTGAAGCCAGCGGCCTTTTCGAGCCTGTCGTTCAGGAATGCAAGCGTGCGGAGAGTAGCGGAATCGGCCACGTCCACGTAAATTGGAGTCTTGCGGTCCAGGGTGAAAACACCCTCTTCCTGCTGCAGGAATGTCGGTTGCGGAATGATGGAAATCAGTCCTTGGTCCTGCTTCTTTTCCGTGCAGGAAAACAGCAGCGCCACGGCCGACAGTATGACTATTATTCTCTTGATCATTTTTCAAATGTTTTGGTTACGACCTGGCCTATGGGTTTGCCTTTGCGAAAGCCCCGGGCCTTGATCTCGCTGCCCTTGTCCACCATGAAGGGAACGCCGTCGTAGCGGGGTGATTTCATGGTCGGAGTGCTGCCGTCCAGAGTGTAATGCACCTCTGCGGTCGGGTCGTCCAGCTCCAGATTCATGGGTTTAGGGAACGGTACATTTCGGTCATAATCGAAAATCACATCATAATAAACCCGGCAGTATTTCACATCCTTCATGTCCAGCGTTGCCAGTACTTTGGGCATGCGTTCACGGAAGGATTCCCAGTCCTTGTTCCCGCGGGACGTCCAGCCTACTTCGGCGGCGGCCACGTTGCGCGGGAAGGCCTGATACTCTGCCTTGGCGTTGTCGGGGATGTATTCCGTCCAGAGGCAGGTCTCATAACCAACTATGTATTTGGCGCTTAGCTCGCGCAGAGAATCCACCGCAGGATAGTAATTGTAAACCTTCTTGAGCGGCATGAAGACGTTTTGGTCCACATTATCCGGCTGGTCTTCCTGCCTGTTGTCGAGGTAGCACCAGCGGTTGGGCGTGAGAATCACGCGGATGCCGCGTTTTATGCCCTTGGCAGCGGGCGCGTGCCCGCGATACGACATGGCGATGGGATCCTCCAGCGCTCCCCCGTCCAGTATCTCGTCCCAGCCTATGCAGGTCTTGCCGTGCTTTTTCAAGAAGTCCCCTATCCTCTTCACGAAGAAAGTTTGGAGTTCCTCCACGTTGTCGAGCCCCAGCACAGTCATAAGGTCCTGGCAGTAAGCGCTTTCGCGGTACACGTCCTTGGGCGCCTCATCCCCTCCTATGTGGTAGATGGGCGAAGGGAATAGCTCGAAAAGTTCGGTGAACACATCTTCCAGGAAGCGGAAAGTGGTAGCTGTGGGGGCGTAGAGATTCTTGTGTATACCCCACTTGGTTTCCACTTCGTAATGGCGGTCCGGGAAGCAGCTGAGTTCGGGGTAGGCGGCGATGGCGGCCGTGCTGTGCCCGGGGATTTCCACCTCCGGAATCACAGTCACACAGCGCCTGCGGGCATATTCCACAACCTCACGGATGTCGTCCTTGGTGTAGAATCCGCCATGCGGGATGCCGTTGCCTATGCCGCTGTGCCAGGCCGTTTCCTTGCGCCAGGCGCCCACCTCGGTTAGCCTGGGATACTTGTCTATCTGTATGCGCCAGCCCTGGTCTTCGGTGAGGTGCCAGTGGAACATATTCTGCTTGTAGGTGGCCATGAGGTCGATGAACTTCATAATCTCCTCCTTGGAGAAGAAGAAGCGTCCGCAGTCGAAAAGGAAACCACGGTACCAGAATTCAGGCTCATCTTCTATGGTGCAGCAGGGCGCGATAAATTTGACAGATTTCTTAAGACCGTTCGGCTGGTATATCTCGACCGGCAGCAGTTGCTTGAAGGTCTGCAGGGCATAGAAGGCCCCGTTCACTTCGGAAGCCTCTATCAGCACCTCCGTCGGTGTCAGGGTCAGTTTGTAGGCCTCTTTGCCGAAGCCTGCACATCTGCGCAGTACTATCCTGGTCTTCTTTCCGACAAGAGGCGAAACATGCTTGACCTGCTCCTTGAAATCCGCCGCAATCTCCTCGAAAGCGGCATCTTCCACCACAAGTGCCGTGTTCTTATCCATACAGAACACCCCGGGAGCCTCTGTAAGATGCTTCGGGGTGGGTACGATATTGTATCGGGGTGCTGCTTGCGCGAGCACTAACGCGCACGCGAGCATGAGACATATTAATGAGAGTCTTCTCATCTATTCTTGTGCAATTGTGTCTCCTATTGTCTTGATAACGCCTTCGCGGTACACGGAAGGCATCTTTTCGGATAGCGGATAGGGTGCCTTGATATAGACGTGCATCTGCTCAACCTCATATTCATAGCCCTTGCGCACCTGGTAGGCGCGTTCGGAGGGCAGGTAGGAATTCTGGCCGTTGGTATAGCCTGCAAAGAAGATGGTCCTGTCGGGGAACGCGGCGCGGGCCTCCATCTGGTATTCGCAGAAGGGTTCTCCGTCGCTGAAGAAGAAAATAACCCCGTCCAGGTCCACTCCGTGAAGATGATAGCGCAGTTTGGATGGCACGGGGCCTTCTTCGAAACGTTCCAGGATCTCGGCCTTCCAGCCCATCACGTCGTCCGCGAAGCGCGGGAAGACAGTGCGGGCGCTCGCAGCGAGAGAATCCGCATGCGCGATGACGGCCTCGGGTGTGACCACATCTATCTGGTAAGGCAGGTCCACAGTCTCGTTGACCAGGCGAAGGATGCCCTTGGAGGGCACTCTGCTGAACTTTATGTTCACCAGGGAATCCGCCAGACACTTGCCGCATTCCTCGGCGTAGTCCACGCGCTTGGGGCCCTGTGCAGGGTCCATGTTGCCGGCGGCTCCGGTCAGCTGGAACACTTCCCCGCCCCATGCTTCGGAAAGGATGCGGGCGTTGATACCGGGATAGTCCGAACTCAGCAGCAGGCTCCCTGCGCCCATGCAGACTGGATGGCAGGCCAGATTCACGATGGAAACCACAGGCTTGCCCTTCTGCAGGAAGCGGGCCACGTACACGTCGTGATCCACAGGGCCGCCCTTCTCGCAGCGGTTGCCGTTGATGGAGGTGGTGCCCTTGCCTATTTCGAGCTTGAAGGGCTTGCCTTCAGCCGCGATAGCCTTTGCGGCGTTGTCTGTGACGGTTTCCACCATCCTTTCCTTCCACGCGCGGTTGGGACCGCCGGTCACGTTGCACCAGCCGCCCGAACGGGGCGCGGAATGGGTGTGGATGTTGTGCATCAGGATGTTATCCACCGCCAGGCCGGATTTCTCCGAGATCAGCGCACGCATGGTGTCGGCCAGGGCCGGGGATATCTCCATGAGGTCGTTGCTGATGATGCAGACCTTCTGCGTGCCGTCGCCCAGCACAAGGCAGTGGGTGAAGAGATGCTGGTGGATGCCGTCGTGGAGTTTGCTGCGCGCAGCGAAGCCGGCCAGCATCGTATGCTCATCTTCCGTCGTAGAAATATCGGCGGAAGAATAACTCATTGTCAGCCCCTTCGAGCACGAAAGGGCTGACAAGATGAGCAAAATGAATAGTAGTGATTTCTTCATTTATTTGGTATAACCTGGATTCTGCATGATCCTCTTCTGGGTCTTGTCGATCTCAGGCTGAGGAATCGGCATCAGGTAGTTAGGATAGTTTGCAGGATCCTCCACGCCGGGAGTGTTGGTGCAGGTGAGCTCGCCGGACTTCGGACGGATGCTATAGCCTGCATCGGGGAACCACTTCTGGGTGGGTGAGATGGTGAGGATAGCCTCGCCGTAGTCGACGGTGTAGGTCTTGCCCAGCCACTTGTAGTTGACAATGAAGCAGACGTCGTTGCCGTTGTTCTTGGCGATGTAACCGTCCCTCTCTTCGGTGTTGGCCCAATAGTAGTTGCGATTCTTGTTCACAAGAGGTGCCGGCTGCACGCAGCGGTAGATGGTATCACTCTTGGAAGATGTGGCGTTGAAGGTCTTGTCTTTCGTGATGACCAGGGTCCTGGTGCCGGCGAAAGGAACGTTCTCCCACATGGTCGCAATCTTCAGACGGCGGGTATCGAAGTAACGGAATGCCTCGTAGGCAAGCTCGATGCGGCGCTCGTTCACCACACGGTCCCAGAGGTCGGTACCGGTTTCGGTTACTTCCGGCATGCCGGCACGTGCGCGGATCTTGTTCAGGTATTCACGGCACTTGTCTTCATTGTGGCAGTAGTATGCGGCTTCTGCGGCATTGAGGTACATTTCTCCCATACGGAACCAGGGCCATACCACATTTCCGATCATGGATTCGGAGATGTACTTGTCCGGCAGGTACCACTTCAGGAGGCCGCTGCCGCCGGTGTTGGTGAGATCGATGAGGTCCTTGGACTTCTTGGAAGTGACAAGCTCGGGCTTGCCGTTGTCGAAGTCGGAAAGCTGAGCATTCTCGTAAACCCAGTAGAGGTTAAGTTCCGTCTCGTTCATACCTCCGTCCTTGTCGGTCCACTTGTAGATCTTGGTAGGATATACAACGTTGGCGTCGAAACGGGGATCACGGCCCTTGAAAGGATGCAGAGGATCGTAGCCGGAGCCTTCCTCGAAGATCTTCTTTCCGTTCTTCATCTAATACTCCCGCCACATGGCCTGAGTCGGGTCGAAGCTTTCCCAGCCACCGCCGCCGAAGTTCATCAGGGCATAGAACAGCT
>JAEEGJ010029359.1_pt1 | contig 10855 bp, 10 predicted proteins | sample 8958761 | NCBI WGS metagenome assembly JAEEGJ01 (sample SAMN16246546, study PRJNA631951) | gut metagenome | biome: gut microbiome; feature: rumen; material: RS-attached | host: Bos | place: Iran: Karaj | collected 2018-10
CGACATGATTGAAATCCGCAAAATCTTTAAAGAGCCTAACTACTACGAAGACCTTATCCGCATGAGCCTGGACGAGATTCACCAGAAGTACCTTGCCGCAACAAAAACCGACGACATAATTTTTTACGGCTACCTCTACCAGCAGAAAAAATGCTTTGGTCTTGATTACAACGACCTGCTCAAGTTTGTGCTTTATATTTTCCAGACCAACGAAGCCATCCGCCTTAAGTGGCAGGAGCGCCTTGAATACATAATGATAGACGAGTTTCAGGACATAGACATGATTCAATACGAAATGATGAAGGCCCTCTGTCCTTATCACAACAACCTTTTTGTAGTTGGAGACCCGGATCAAACCATTTACACCTGGCGTGGTGCCGACATCCGCTACCTCCTTGAGTTTGACAAAAATTTTCCCGGCGTGCGTACCATCATGATGAACCGCAACTACCGAAGCACTGCGGAGATTCTGCATGTGGCAAACAGTCTCATAAGTAAAAACCAGAACAGAATGAAGAAGACATTGATTCCGGGAAGAGAAATGCCTCCTGCTGTTGAACCAACTTACTATCACGCGCTATCTGCAGAGGACGAAGCGGAGTGGATTGAAAATAAAATACGGGAGCTTTCTGCACAATATAAATTGAGCGACATTGCCATCTTGTACCGCGCGCATTATCTTAGCCGGCCGATTGAAGAAGTTTTCCAGCGAGAAAAGATTCCTTACACGCTCAACTCCGGTGTGCCGTTTTTTGACCGCGCAGAAATTAAAGACTCGCTGTCGTACCTCCGCATGATTGCTTACAAGGACGACCTCTCCTTTTTGCGCATAGTAAACACACCAAAGCGCAACATTGGCGAACGGCGCATAAAATTTTTGCAGGAGTTTGTTGCAACTAACGGAGGCAGTCTTTACGAAGCTCTCAAGCTCTGTGCCGGCGACGAGCTTTTTGCAAACACCAAGGCGCGCGAGTTTATAGATTTAATAGAAGGTTTTGCAGCCACCTATTCGGGCATGCAGATCTCTGAGCTGTTCAGTCATGTAATGAATAAGAGCAGTTACGAAAAGCAGCTTCGCACCGAAGGAAGTCAGGAACGCCTGGACAATCTTGCAGAACTCAAACAGTCCATTTACGAATACGAAACCTCCTGCGGCGAAGAATGTACGCTCGAGAATTATCTTGCGCACGCCGCCCTTTATACAAACGCCGATATTCAGTCCAGCAAAAATGCCGTGCGCCTTATGACCGTGCATACCGCCAAGGGACTCGAATTTCCTGTAGTATTTATTGTAGGCCTTAACGAAAACATGTTCCCAAGTAAAAAAACAGATTCCCTCAAGGCTATGGAGGAGGAACGCAGGCTTGCTTTTGTTGCCGTGACGCGCGCGAAAGCGCAGCTGTTCCTAACCGAAGCAGAAGGTTTTTCTCAGGCAGCAGGCGGGCGGTACCCTTCGCGTTTTATTTTTGATATTGAACGGCCGCTGCTTAATTATGTGGCAGAGCTTCCGCCCCAGCTGGTTACAAAATCGCGCGCGTATATAGACGAACGCAATTCTATCTTACAAAAAAAATCTGCTCTTGCAGACCTTGTGCCGGGCGACACTGTAGAACACAATATTCTTGGGCGCGGTAAAGTCGTTTCTGTAGACCACACCGCCGGCACCTACACCATCCAGTTTGACAATATGTCTACGCCCCGCAAAATGAGCTTTAAGGCCCCGCTTAAAAAAATCACCTTGTAAAACCTCACTTACTTTTATACAATAAAGTCATGGACAAGCAACTTATTTTTGATATGATTGGCTACACCGGATCATTTCTGGTAGTTATTTCTATGCTCATGACTTCGGTGGTAAAGCTCCGGGTTATCAACACAATTGGCGCAGTCATCTTTTTGTGCTACGCAATCTGCATCAAATCTATTCCAACAGCAGTTATGCAGCTAAGCCTTATCATCATCAATGTAATAAATCTTTATAAGCTTGTAAAAAAGAATAAGCAATCCTCAAATCCAACGGGAGATTCGGATGAATAAAAAACAGATTACTTCTATTATATTAAACAGCATTATCTTTGTTCTCGTGTTTTTTGCAACCTTTTGCATGGTAGCAGGCATAGAACTCATGAATGATTCCCCAGAAATCCTTGCCTTTACATCCTCCAACCTTGAGGCATTCAAATATTTTACGGTAGATTCAAACGTGCTTGCGGGTATTGCAGCCCTAATCTTTATTATTTTTGAGATTCGCCTTGCAAAGGGTAAAATTTCTGCAATTCCAAAGGGAGTCTATGCACTCAAGCTTGCGAGTACAACCGGTGTAACTCTTACCATGCTGGTTACCTGCTGCTTCCTTATCCCGCAGTTTGGCGAACACTGGTACATCCTCTACATGAACAACAACCTGTTTTTCCACCTGATGATTCCGCTTTTGTGCGTAATTTCGTTCTGCTTTTTTGAACCGATGGGCCTCTACAAACTCTCTGCCTCCTGGTTCGGCATTATCCCCATGGCCCTTTACGGCATTGTCTACACCATAAACGTAGCCGCCCACATAAACGGTCCCGAACCGCTCAAAACCTACGACTGGTACAACTTCCTCAACGGCAACCTCGCAAATGCATTTATATCCATCCCGCTTATGATAATCGTTACCTGGATTATTAGTTTCGGTCTGTGGAGTATTAACAAATATTTTGCAAAAAAGAATAATAAAATATAAACTTGCGCGAGTATCATAATCTCAGTTTGGCGCGAGGGAACAAAACGGGGGACAAAATGGCTCTGTTTGTTGATGCCGCGGGAGCGGCAGTCAATAGTTCCTTTGCAACAAACAGCGACAAGCGGCCTAGGCCGCGCTTTTGGCCCCCGTTTTGTGACCGGGAGCCAACCTGTTACTTAGTATTCTCGCGCCAAATTGTTATTTTGTACTATTTATGATATAATAATTCTCATGGAAGTATTTTTAGGTATACCCGCAGCTGATGGTATTGGTATAGGCACTGCTTTTGTCATACCGGATCCTGTAAAGAGGGCAATTTCTCAACACCACATAAAGATTGACCAGATAAATGACGGCTGGAAGCGTTTTGAATATGCTTCGCAGTCGGTTGTTTTTGAGCTTACAAACTATCTGGAATCACTTTCTAAGACAGATCCTAAGGATAAAATACAGCGCGAAGTTTTTGAAACTTACATTCTCATGCTCGAAGACCCGGTTTTCTTAAAGGAAACACGCGAGTTTTACGAAAAAGAGCTCTTTAATATAGAATACTCCCTCAATTTTAAAGCAGAAGAATATGCACAGCGCCTGCGTCAGTCAGGTAACGAATATCTTTCTGAGCGTGCACAGGATATTACCGATGTTTTTGGCCGCGTTCTGGACGAAATGCTGGACATCCATCCGTTTGATATAAACAGTGTACCCGACGGAGCAGTTATTTTTGCAAATGCGCTCAGTTCTTCGGACACCATCATTCTTTCAAAGCGTAAGATTGCAGGTCTTGCACTGAGCCAGGGTGGTGTTTCTTCCCACGTTGTAATTCTTGCCCGCAACTACGGCATTCCTACAATCACAGGACTGGAAGATATCAATAAAAAAGTTCACAACGGCGAAACAGTAATTATAGACGGTACCAGTGCCGAAGTTCTTGTAAGCCCTGACCGTACTACAATCGATGAATATAAGGAAAAAATCCGTGCAGAGTTTGCCCATAAGCTTGAACTCAAAAAATATCTGGACAAGCCTGCTGTTACTCAGGATGGAACACAGTTTAAGCTTTATGCAAACATCGGTACCCCCGAAGAAGCAGAAATTGCACGTGCCGAAGGTGCAGATGGAATTGGACTTTTCCGTACAGAATTCCTTTATATGAGCCAGAATGGCGCTTCCTTAAATGCAGCAGCACGTTCCTTCAGCGAGCAGACTCAGTTTGAAGCCTACAAGCAGGTACTCGAAATTATGGGCGACAAGCCTGTAACAATCCGTACCCTTGATGCGGGTGGAGACAAGCTCATCAACTCTGTAGACATGCCTAACTTTGACGAAAAGAATCCTCTTATGGGACTTCGCGCAATCCGTCTTAGTCTTGAATGCCCGAATGTATTTAAAACCCAGCTGCGTGCCCTTTACCGTGCAAGTATTTACGGAAACCTACAGATTATGCTTCCGCTTATTTCGTGCATGGAACAGGTAAAACAGGCACAGGCACTCATCAAAGAAGTAAAGGACGAGCTTACTGCCGAAAAAATTGATTTTAATCCTGCCACTCCGGTGGGCATTATGATAGAGACTGCATCCGCTGCCCTTACAAGCGACTGTCTTGCAAAGGTAAGCGACTTCTTTAGTCTTGGTACAAACGACCTTACACAATATACCCTTGGTGTAGACCGCGAAAACCAGCATGTTACCGGGCTTTACAACGAGTTTAATCTTGCAGTTCTTCGCCTTATTCAGACTACAATTACTGCTGCAGAACATGCAAATCTGCCTATTTCGGTTTGTGGAGAAATGGCCGGACGTCCCGACAGTATTATGGTGCTTGCAGGCATGGGAATCCGTAAGCTTAGTATGAGCCCAAAAATGATAAGCAGCACCAAGGAACTTTTGAGCCGCTTTACAATAGAAGAACTCAAAGCAATTTCGGATAACAGGCTCAATAATTTTTAACAAGAGATCCCGAAACAAGTTCGGGATGACAGAGAATAATCCTATGAGTAAAAAGAAAATAAAACCCGACTTCTCAAAACCAAAACAAATAAAACAAACCAGCGCTGTTGAAGAAATGCCTGACTTTGTAAGCGACATAAAAACTTCCGGCGAAAAATATACCGAAGATGCAGAATACGAAGGTCTTCCTGTTGTTGTAATTGCGGGCCGTCCTAATGTCGGAAAATCTACCCTCTTCAACCGCTTTTTGCACAGACGCATTGCCATTGTAAATGACCAGCCGGGCGTTACCAGAGACCCTGTAGAAGCAACTGCAATTATAAACGGCAAACCTATTCATCTTGTAGACACAGGTGGTTACAAGCTTACCCGTGATATAGGAACAAAAGAAGCAGAGCTGGACGACTATGTAGTAGAACGCTCGCTTGATATGATAGAACGCGCAGATGTTGTTATACTCCTGCTTGATTCCGGCGAAATTACCGGAGAAGACGAAGAGTTTATCTTAAAGATGCGCCCGTACCGCAACAAGCTCATTGCTGCAGTAAACAAAACAGAAGGTGGACGCAACGAAGCCGAAGCCTGGAACTACGCACGTTTTGGTTTTGAAAATCTTGTTTTGATTTCTGCAGACCACGGCGACCATATTACAGACCTTGCTAAGCTTATTACCGACCGCTGCGACTTTAGCAAGGTGCGTGTTGTTTCAAACGACCGCCCTATTAAAATTGCAATATTAGGCAAGCCTAACACCGGAAAGTCTACCCTTTCTAACCGCCTTACACATACAGAAAATTCCATTGTCTGCGACTATGCAGGAACTACCCGCGATGTTGTAGAAGGAGATTTTGATTATGCAGGCCGCCGCTTTCATGTTCTTGATACAGCAGGAATAAGGCGCAAGGCACGTGTTCACGATGATGTAGAATACTATTCTGTAAACCGCGCAATCAAAACTCTGGATGAATGCGATGTTGTTTTTCTTATGATAGATGCTGTAGAAGGTCTTGCAGAGCAGGATAAAAAAATCTGTTCACTTGCTTTTGAAAAAGGACGAGGAATTATTTTTGTTTTGAACAAGTGGGACCTGCGCGAAGAACAGAACAACAAGGCTGTAAAGCAGGTGCGCGAATGGATAAACATCATGTTTGGTCAGATGGATTTTGCACCAATTCTTCCGCTGTCTGCATTGGAAGGAAAAGGTGTTAAAGACCTGCTCAACACTGCAATTGAACTTTACGAACAGCTTACACGCAAGATTGGAACATCTTCTCTAAACAATGCGCTTCAGGACTGGCTGGAACGCTACCCTCCTCCTGCAAGTAAGACAGCGCATTTTAAGATCCGCTATATGACTCAGGCAAGTGTAAACCCTGTTAGCTTTGTAATATTTGCAACACGTCCCGAGGTTGTACCGGAAACCTACGTAACCTATCTTAAAAACCGCATCCGCGAAGACCTTGGTTACGACAACATTCCTGTTCAGGTTGAATTTAAAGCAAGCCGCCAGAAGTGGGAAGAAAGAAGTTAGCGCGCAACTTCCCAGACAGTTTCCACAGTATCTTCACGCAAAGGATAAACTAAATGCAGGGCAATATTGTTCTGACAATCCTCGTACAAACGGAACGTTGCAGTGGCTGTAAAAAGTTCGCCTGCCTTTATATCCTGGGCAAATAAAACATAGTTTTCATCATCATTATCAAAGGAAACAAGATTATCCCAAAACTCTATCTGAGTTCCAAAACCGTTTCCTACAAGCCCTGCGAAAACAGGAGCAGGAATATTTTTTCCGCTTGTTCCGGTAAAGCTTACAGTTACAATATCTCCCGCCTTAGGAAGCTCGCGTCCCCAGAATGCAAGACTCAGCGGGAATATAACCTGATAATTCAAATCGTAGTTATCTGCAGTCTGTTTTGTAAAACTGATTCTCTGTGCAATATCTGCAATGTTTATTATGTAGGTGGTGCCGTCCTGTGTCTGAACTTCTGTAATAAAGGTATGGGCTGGAGTGGAAGAAGCTTCTTCGTCTGCTGCAGGAATATCAATCTGTTCTTCTGCAGCTTCCTGTTCATCCCATGTGTCATCAATTACGGTAAGCACGCGCGGTTCACTTTTTGGAGCAATGGGTTCGTCCTGCTCCGGAGTGTTTTTGCTGGCACAACCAGTTATAAAAAGTGCCAGCGCACAAATATATATTAAACAGAAAAACTTATTCCTCATAGATTTCATTATAGACTGTTTTATATTAAAAGTATATGATTATTATAGTATGACCTATTCAATTGGCGAAGTAGAAGAACTTACAGGAATTAAGGCTCATGTTTTGCGCTACTGGGAAGAAGTTGTCCCGGGCTTTTCTCCGCAAAAAGATATGGGAGGTCGCAGAACCTACACCCAGCGCGAAGTAGAAATAATTTTCCGTCTTAAATATTTAATCAATGAAAAAAAGTTTACCGCCGAAGGTGCCGGCCAGCAGATTCTCGAAGAGTCACAGGCTCTGGAAGAAAATGCAGACCTTATCCGACAGATTCACGAAGCAAGGTCTGAGTTAGCAGACACTTACTTAAAGCTTAAACGTTTATCTCAAGCTTGCGGCCAGTCGGCTCATACTGATAGTAGCGAACCCCAGCAGCATTCATCAGACGCTTAGAAGCCTCTACCGACGGAGTTCCGTCATATTTATTATCTGCATAAACAACTGTTTTTATTCCCGACTGAATAATTGCCTTTGCACATTCGTTGCATGGAAAAAGCGTTACATAAATCTTGCAGCCTTCGAGTGAACCGCCGCGATAGTTTAAGATTGCATTGAGTTCGCTGTGGGTTACGTAGGCATATTTTGTATCCAGGGTGTCGCCTTCTCTTGCCCATGGAAATTCATCATCTGAACAGCCGCGTGGGAAACCGTTATACCCCATAGAAAGAATCTTGTTATCCGAACTTACAATACAGGCACCTACCTGCGAATTAGGATCCTTAGAGCGGAACCCTGCAAGCTTTGCCACTGCCATAAAATATTCATCCCAAGAAATGTAATCCTTGCGCTTTGGTGTAATTACTGCCATTCTGTTTCTCCTTTATATCAAAAACTTATTTTTTATATCCTGCGTCTCTTTTTCTGTAAAGCCCAGCTTCTGGGTAAAAAAGCTTTGCAGCGAACCGTAGTCTTTTTCAAGCTGACTGAGCGATGCATTTATAAAGCCCGGCTCTGCCATACAATAATGCTTAATCTTACTGGCAAGCTTGTGGTTGCCTTTTGTAAGCAGCAGTGCAACATATACCAGGTTTGATTTTATGCGCACGTTTTTATTTGTAAGCAGGTAATCCTTTATGATTGTTTCCCTGTCTACACCAAGAAATGCAAGCAAAAGCGCCGCAATAATTCCGGTACGGTCCTTGCCCGCAGTACAGTGAAAAACAAGCGCATATTTTGGTACATGCATGGTCAGAATAAACTTGAGTACACGCACAACATTATCAAGGCTCTGGTCCTTTACCATGTTTACATAAAGCTCTTCCATTGGCGGCATCATCAAAAGCGAGGCCATGCTGCGCACCTTTTTTTCGTGACTTATTCCCGCAACTGCTTCGTCAATAATAGGCATATGAAGAATCTCAACACCGTCAATTTCTACATCCGGCTTTTCGAGCTTTTCCTTCTGGGTGCGCAGGTCAATTATTGTTTTAAGATTGTACTGTTCCTTGAGCATGGAAATGGCAAGCGGGCTCAGGTCAAAAAGAGTTGTGCCGCGGATAAGCATGCGTGGGCGTGTCTCCCGTCCGTCCGCAGTCTTAATTCCCCCCAAATCGCGGTAGTTCTTTACATGCTTAAGCTTGATGATTTCCATACAAGGATATTATATCACCACTCATAACCTATAAACAAGGCTTTTAAATCTGCCTTGCCTGTAATTCCAAGAACATTGTAAATATGGGCAAGGTCTTTTTTGATAGCACTTTCGCTTACGTTGTAATCTATGGCCAGAGCTTTGATTGTAGTGTTATTTACAACAATTTCTTTTATGCAGTTTTTCTGGCGGTCAGAAAGGCGGTAGTCATCCAGGTTGATTGCACCGGAGTCTTTTCTGTCGTAAGCATGGCGGAAAAGCAGATTTATACAGCCTATGGTACAAAGTGAAAAAAGGGCAATTCCTGCATATTCAAAAAAACTTTTTACTCCGTAGGGAATTACCAGGGCAAGCTTGGCAACTTCTATTACAAGAAAAATAAAGAGGCGGCGTTTAGAAGCAAGGCGTTTTTCAAAAAGCATAAGAACAAAAAGAATTGAGGTCATAAAAAGTGCTGTATAAATACGGCCTGTATAAAGGTTTGAAAAAACAAGGAGCTCAAGGCCTATATAATAGAAAAAATGCCTGTGATAAAAAATAAAGGTGAGCAGACAGAATACAAAAGCCAGTCCCATTGCAGCATAAGAAACCGGCAGCGAAAAAGGCATTATACTCTGCTCATAGGAAAAGCCCGTAAAGATATTTAAAAGCAGCATGATTATAAGATAAAGGCAGCCAACAATTGACATGAGGCGAAAGGGCTTATCCAGAAGTTTCTTAAATTCCATAGGCCTATTATATCATATTCCTGCAAAATAATCATAAATAGTATTGTAAATTCCGTCTTCGCCACGGAGCCATTCTTCATACGATTCATAGGCGGGTACATCGGGGAAGGTTCCGCAATGTATGTCTGTATGGGTTACTTCCTGAGCCCGTTTGTAAAGTTCCGGAACATCATCAAGAATGGTTGGATAAGTAAAATAACAATTAAGTTTTTTGAGCAAATTATTTGGAGAGACCCAGGTGTAATTTAATACAGCCTGCCCTGTTTCTTCACCAAAAAGCTTAACCTTGGGATAGTTTCTTAAAAAATCATTTATAAACATGCAGGCACAGGAATAGGTTCTTCCGGTTGCAACAACTGCAAGATTATATTTGTCCAGTTCTTCCTTGTTTTTGTAAAGAAGATAATTAAGATCTGTCTGAGTTGCAACTGCCCCACCCGGATTATAACGCAAATCAAAAACTACAGTATCGTAGTTTCCGGTTTTAAGCTGGGTCAGCAGGTCAGAAATCCAGTCTTTTAAAGAATAATCTGCATCGTCCTTGCAGGAGTTATACTGCATGTAAACAGTTTTTTTATCCGGGTCTGTTTCTATTGTAAAAGGAGTTCTCTTATCATTGTGGTGCAGGAATTCATTCCACTTTTCCGGAACTACATGGTACCACAAGGTATTACTTGTCGGGGTAAAAGGCCTGCACACAACATTTACCATTTTGCCTTCCTGATTTTCCAGAGTAAGATTAACCCGGTTTTTCTTTTGAACAAGTCCTGCTGTCTCCAGAGCAAAATAGCTTATGCCATTTGATTCCATGTAATATTTTGCACCCATGTCCGTCTCATAGGGATGAACAGAATCTGCAGAAAGTATTTTGTTGACCTGCTCTATGTTTACTCCGCCAATTTCTACAAGCTTCCAGCCAAGATATTTTTTATATTTGGGCAGGGTATAATAAACATGATAGTCCTTGCCAAAGCAGTAAAAATGAAAAGGAATTATTTTTCCGTATAAATCATTATAATCCACCGGGATTAAAGAAAGATGAACACATTTGAATTCTTTTAATATATCCCGGAGTCTGAAAATGCATTCAAGTCTGTTAATTTTACCTTCCATTACCTCTTCTTTAAGCTGATCAAAGGGCTTGGGGTCATAAAGGTCCTTAAACACAGATGTCCTCATATCAATCTGCATGCGCTCAATATCGTAATACAAATCTTTTGGAGTAACTTCTTCTACTGTGCTGCGCTTACAGGCTGTAACGCTCAAGGCAAGCGGCAATAAAAGCAATAAAACTAACAGACTCTTTTTCATTATTTCACCTACTTCTTTGCAATCTCTGCTACGCTTGTTACAACACCAGCTAAGCTCTGCAAATCAGACGGAACAATAATCTTTGTGGCCTGACCGTCGGCGGCTTTTTCAAAGGCTTCGAGGCTGCGGAGCTTAAGAACGGCATTGTCCATTCCGGCATCCTTGAGCATCTTAAGACCTTCTGCCTTAGCCTGCTGAACCTCGCGGATAGCTTCGGCTTCACCCTTTGCCTTCTGGATTGCAGATTCCTTCTGAGCTTCGGCCTGAAGAATCATTGCCTGCTTCTGTCCTTCTGCTTC
>JAEEGJ010029360.1_pt1 | contig 10855 bp, 7 predicted proteins | sample 8958761 | NCBI WGS metagenome assembly JAEEGJ01 (sample SAMN16246546, study PRJNA631951) | gut metagenome | biome: gut microbiome; feature: rumen; material: RS-attached | host: Bos | place: Iran: Karaj | collected 2018-10
TGCCCACTCTGTCGGCAATTTTGGAAGCTACAAGTATTCCTTCCATTCCGTTGAGTTCATCGAAAACGTGTGTTATTGCTTCCATTTCGGAGAAAGAAAGCGTTCCGATCGCGCTTCTTACCACCTGAAGTTTCCTTGATTCCTCAGCATTTTCTTCGTTGACCGCACGAAGCATTTCAAGTCCGACAACGGTACTGCCGTATTCGCAAAGGATGATATCGTCAATATCATACTGATCACTCGTTCTGTACACAAACAGCGTTCCGAGTCTCTCTCCGGCTATTTCAATGGGAGTGATGACCGCGCGGAATTTGGAAATGTCGGTTCTTTCAAATCCGAGTGTCGTAAGATTGACATTTTCCTTTGTGGACAATACGGCGAGCAATCTTTCGTTTAACAACGCGTCGATAAATCCGCCGACAGTGTTCTGAATAAGTTCGTCAATGATCTCAATATCCGCAAGATTACCGACACCGAGAACCTTGCCTTTCTTACTGATGACAAGGATATTGGACTCAAGGATGTCCTTCATGACCTTGCAGATATCGTTAAATACAACTTTGCTCGAATTGTTGTTATGAAGAAGTTTTCCTATTTTTCTTGTCTTATCCAACAACTGTACACTGCTCATAACGATACCTCCATTAAATTGTGCTCACTGTATGACATCTTAACATAAATATCGTAAAATTTCAAGTAATTATGTGTAATTTATAAACAATTTCAGATAATTCATTGTTTTAACAGATTATCATGCGAAATGACAAAATACAGGTATAAAAAAGGTATAAAAAAGACCGAACGATCGTCTCGTTCGGTCTTTGGGTATCAATCTTCTTTTTTGGGGCGCTGCCATACCATGTAATCACACTCGGGAATATCGATACATCCGTAATATCTTCTTCCTTTCTTTGTGTGTCTTATGACAACATCTTTTCCGCATTTGGGACACGGAACACCGATCTTTTCATAGAACGGTTTTGTGTTTCTACACTCCGGAAATCCGGGACAGCCGAGGAATTTACCGTGCGGTCCGTATTTGATGACCATGTTTCTTCCGCAAAGTTCGCAGACTTCGTCGGTCACCTCATCCTGGACCTTTACATGCTCAAGTTCCTTTTCAGCTTCCGATACGGCTCTGTCAAGATCGGGATAGAAATTTTCAACAACGGTCTTCCACTTTATCTTGCCTTCACCGACGCCGTCAAGGAGTGCTTCCATATTCGCGGTAAAGTTTGCATCGACGATCGAAGGGAATGCCTCGACCATCATTTTGTTTACGACTTCGCCAAGATCCGTAACAAAGAGATTCTTTCCGTCTTTTGTCACGTAATGTCTTGCAAGTATCGTTGTTATCGTAGGTGCGTAGGTACTGGGACGTCCTATGCCGAACTCTTCAAGAGCGCGTACAAGCGAACTCTCGGTATAATGAGCCGGAGGCTGTGTAAAATGCTGTTTCCCCTCGACATCGTTAACCGTAAGTTTTGTCTTCTCATCAAGTTTTCCCGAGAACACATTCTCTTCCGAAGAATCCGGGAGCGCATCTTCGTCCTTTGTCTCCATATATACGTTCATGAAACCGTCAAAAGAGAGTTTTGAAGCAGTCATCGTAAACAGATGACCCGCACACGAGAGCTTAACGTTTGTGGATTCATATACGGCGTCCTGCATACGGCTTGCAACAAATCTCTGCCAGATAAGCGTATACAATCTTAATTCATCACGTGAAAGATAAGACTTCATATCCTTGGGAGTACGGTTTACGTCCGTAGGTCTTATCGCTTCGTGAGCATCCTGAATCTTTCTCTCATCTTTCTTGGCTGTTCCGGCTTCTCTTAAATACTTATCGCCGTACGTCTTCTTAATGTATTCCGAAAGAGATTTTTCCGCCTCATCCGATACTCTGGTGGAATCGGTACGAAGATATGTGATGATACCGAGTGTATCGGATCCCATTTCAACACCTTCGTAAAGATGCTGCGCAAGTCTCATCGTCTTCTGCGTTGAGAAGTTGAGTGCCTTGCCCGCTTCCTGCTGAAGCGTCGAAGTCGTAAAAGGAAGCGGTGCTTTTCTTGAACGCTCGCTCTTTTTTACTTCGCTTACGTCAAACTGCTTTCCCTTAACGTCTTTTAACACCTTGTCGGCTTCGGCCTTGGAATGAAGTTCTTTCTTTTTGCCGTCGCTTCCGTAATATTTGCTGACAAGCGGTTTCGAAATGCCTTTGGCGGAAAGAGTTGCCTCGATCGTCCAATACTCTTCGGGCTTGAAAGCTTCGATCTCGGCCTCACGGTCGCATATCATCTTAAGTGCAACACTTTGTACACGGCCCGCACTTAATCCTCTTTTGATCTTAGCCCAAAGGAGGGGTGAGATCTTATAACCCACCATACGATCGAGCATTCTTCTGGTCTGCTGCGCATCTACAAGGTCCATGTCGATCTTTCTGGCGTTCTTAAGCGATTCTTTGACCGCATTTTTGGTGATCTCGTTGAAAGTTATCCTGGATGTCTTCTTGGGGTCTAACTTGAGCGCCTCACAAAGATGCCAGGAAATAGCTTCTCCTTCGCGGTCCGGGTCGGTTGCGAGATATATCTTGTCGGCTTTCTTCACTTCTTTTCGAAGAGTTGAAAGCACTTCGCCTTTTCCGCGAATAGTAATATATTTGGGCTCATAGCCATGATCGACGTCGATCCCCAGCGAACTCTTCGGAAGGTCTCTTACGTGACCGTAACTTGCAACCACTTCATAATTTGTACCCAAAAACTTTTTGATCGTTTTCACCTTTGCAGGTGATTCCACAATAACCAGATTTTTTGCCATTTATAAACTGCACTCCGTATTGCTTAATATTCCCATGCGTTTGGCGTCTTATTGAACACTCACCCGCAATCGTGAAGTAATATACACTAAAACAATAGAAGACGCAAGTACAAAAACAAAAGATATGCCAAAATGACTTCCGATTAAAAACAAATAATCGCCTTCTTTCCCATCCGTGTTCATCAAGCCACCCATGCGTAGATTCGGAATTTTCAACTTGCATTCACCAATCGAGATCGTCTTCATGCCCTCTTTCTTCTTCCTTTATAACCATATTTCTTATATCTGTTCCTTTTTTTGTAGGAAGAAACCGTCCCGCGCCGAGAGATGAAAGAACATCCTTCTCGACCAAAGACATACAGATGCCGAGTATTTCAAAAGGCGGCATATCGATGACGGACGATAAGTGATCGATCGTAAAGGAATCTTCACCGATGTTTCTGATGATCTCAATCTCCGTTTCGGAATATCGCGACAGATTCGGCGGAACTTGCGATGAGGCAGGCCGGTTTAACGACGTCTGTCCGAATTGATCAGCGATCTCAGCGGCAAAGGCGTTGATATCCGATATGACGCCGGCTCCCTGTCTGATAAGTTCATTAGTACCATAGCTTGTTATATCGGTAATGCGTCCCGGAACAACGTAAACTTCGCGTCCCTGAGAGAGTGCGTTGTCCACCGTGATGAGCGTTCCGCTTTTTTCTTTGGCCTCTATTACGGCAAGAGAATGGGATATTCCGGATATTATTCGGTTACGCATGGCAAAAAACTGTCTTTGAGGCATGGTGCCCGGAGGATATTCGGATATTATGGAGCCATCTTTTGCCAGATCGTAATAAAGTGCTTTTGATTCACGGGGATAGATCACATCCACGCCTCCGCCAAGCACGGCAATGCTGCTGCCTCCCGCTTTATGCGCGGCAGCCTGTGAAAGAGAATCGATCCCTCTCGCCATGCCGCTCACAACGCATACGCCCGCTCTTGCAAGCGCATCACCGAGTCTGTCTGCGACCGCCTTTCCGTAATCGGAACATTCTCTGGCCCCTATGACTCCGACGTTCACAGCCGTCTTCGAGGGAATCTTGCCCTTAACAAACAGAACAACAGGCGGATCGGATATATCTTTTAACAATTCCGGATAATCATTATCTTCTATCGGTATCATCTTTATTCCCATGTGATTCATCCAATCGAACTCTCTTTTTATCCGATCGTCCTTCTTAACATCGATGAACCTTTGTATCTGCTTATCGCTGAACCGGCCCGTGTTTTTAAGCGTCTTCTCATCGGCAAAAAGAAACTCCTCGGGCGAGCCGAATGTACGCTTAATGCGTTCGTACAATACCGGTCCGACATTTCCGCAAAGGCTTATATAATAGAAGAAATGGAGATTTTCCGAGCTTGAGGTGTCAAAACCGTTCTCAAACATTTCCGCCACCTCCTGTCGTATACTCGGGGAAGCGATAACACGACGCTTCCATAAGGTGTTGTGCCAAGACGTTTTCTTCGCCTTCAAAATCAGCTATCGTCCTCGCGACTCTTAATATCTTGTAAAAAGAACGCGTGCTGAGTTTAAGCTTCTCATACAAAGAAAACGCATACTCGCGCTCGCTTTCTCCAAGTCCCACATACTTATCGGTCTTTGAAGACGGGATATGGGAATTGAACTTAAAGTTTTCGTCTTTGTAGCGTATCTTCTGGCGTTCTATGGCATCCGCTATGCGCTCTTTGAGTTCTTTCGCATTTTTGTTAGGGATATTGGTATCGCCTGTTCCGATAGGAGCCTTTATCATATCTTTTAAGTCCATTCGGAGCACTTCCACGCATATATCTATCCTGTCCGCAACGGGTCCTGAGATCTTCGAAAGGTATTTGGATATCTGCGCCTGAGTGCAGGTGCATCGGTTCCTGTCGGGAAAATAACCGCAAGGGCACGGATTCATGGCACCTACGAGCATGAATTTTGCGGGATATGTATATGTGTTTCTGGCTCTTGAGACCATTATCTTTCCGTCCTCCAAAGGCTGTCTTAACATATCGATCGTCTCTCGTTTAAACTCGGGCATCTCATCCAGAAAAAGTATCCCTCTGTGGCTTAAGCTCACAAGGCCCGGCGAAGCGTTCGGACCGCCTCCGGCGAGCGATTGCAGCGTTGCGGAGTGATGCGGGCTGTAGAACGGACGCCTTGTTATGAAAGGCATCTTTTCATTTAAAAGTCCCATTACAGAATAGATTGAAGATATCTCCAGACTTTCCTCATATGACAGCTCAGGCATGATGGAAGGAAGACTTTTTGCGATAAGCGATTTTCCGCTTCCGGGCGGTCCCGTCATGAGAAGATGATGAAAACCCGCCGCAGCAAGTGCAGCCGCGCGTTTTGCTCCTTCCTGCCCCACTATATCGTCAAAATCGGAAAGGTCTTCACTTAAAGAGGCATCCTCCGTAACCATAGGGGGCTTGTACACTTCAAAGCAGTTACCGCTAAGTGCGGCGAATGCTTCCGCAAGCGTTGAAACGGCCACTATGTCTATCCCGTTTATAACACTCCCTTCACGAGCATTGTCCAAAGGCAGCATAACGCGCTCGAACCCCCGCTCTTTTGCCATCCTCACTATCGGAATGATACCCTTTACGCTCTTGATCTGACCGTCGAGCGCAAGTTCGCCGATAACGAGTGTCTTTCTTTGTTCAAATTCCGGAATGTAATTGAAGACTCCCAATATAGCCACCGCTATGGGAAGATCGAATGCCGCTCCGCTTTTGTGTTCGTCGGCAGGCGACAGATTGACGGTGATGCGCATTGCGGGAAGATTTATCCCATTGTTCTTTAGCGCCACCCTGACTCGTTCTTTGGCTTCTTTGACTTCGCTTCCGAGCAAACCGATCATATCGAAAGTCGGAAGTCCCGTTGAGGAATCCACCTCAACCGTTATAAGGTCGCCAAAAACACCTCCGACTCTGCCGGAGTAAACCTTATAAACCATATTTCGTCCTCTTCTTCTCTCCCTGAAGCAAACGATCGAACGATCATGAATGCACGGGGCGGATCAATCCGCCCGTGACTTTGATTATTTTGAAATACCGTATTTTTTGAGTGTATCTTCGTCCATTATGTAGCGGTTATCCATCGTCTTCATAATGTCCGCTATTTCAAGATCGTCGTACATATTTCTGTCCGAAAGATCGACGATCTGATTTGAATTGAAAACAAGCACCATGGGGTGCAGTATATCGTAAGAATTGACCGAAATGACAAGTGCCTTTTCACCGCTTGTAAGCTCTACGCTGGTGCCGGGCGCAAGGAAGTTTATCGATTCTACGAGTGCTTCCACAGCCTTGGGATGGAATACTTCCGGATGCTCGTAAAGATGTCTTAAGGCAACAACTTCGCTCCTGGGACCGCCGACGGCGCTCATGGCCGTCATGGAATCGTATACTTCGGCTACTATCATAACTCTTGCGCCGGTCACAAGCTTTATCTTGTCGTTGACTTCGCCGTATTTAAGTTCCTGGAGTGTCCTTTGTGTCTGCTGGCATATACGTCTTATATTGGGGTTCGAAGAAAAAACGGTCTCTATAAAATCAAATCCCGTAGTCTGGCTGGTCTCATAGATCCTCTCAAGACTTTCTTCGTCTTCTCCCTTAAGAAGCGATTCGGGTATCATTATCTTCCCAAGATCGTGAACGATACATGCCGTGATGCAATCGTTAAAATCTTCGACCGAAACGTTCATCCTGTGGCACATTAAAGCCGAAAGGATGGCTACGTTCAAAGAATGCTTATATACAAAATCTTCTTTGCTTCGAAGGTTTTGGGTAAAATTGATCTTATGACTTAAATGACCGTAATTTTTTACGATAGCCGCCACGATCTGATCTATTTTCCTTGTTCGTTTGGAATTGACTATCTCTTTTAGCTCTTCTTCGATGGCATAAACCTGAACGGTCTGAAAACGTTCAAATTCGATATCCTCGTCGCTCATGGGAGGGCACGGCTCAGCCGGCTCAAGAATAAAGATACCTATAAGACCGAAGTTTTTAATACTGTTTATGGCAGCGTCCGTTAGCTTGGAGTCACGTTCATAAAGCAAAACGCCCTTTTTGTTGTAGATGGGTCTTGCAATCCTCATGCCCGTTTTAAGCTGTTCGGTACTGACGAACTTCATAGACATATCCCCCGCAGATATACACTTCAAGATAATTATAAATTTTCTTTTTACTTATGTAAAGCGGTAAATTATTACTTTAGGAACTTTGCCATTGCGACGTTTGACACGTCGAGCCCGAAGTCCGTCAGATACAGTACCTCTTTTTCGTCGATAAGAAGCCCTTCTTTGGTGAGTTCCGCGATCTCTTTTGCGTAAACGTCATATATGCTTAAAGAAAAAGTTTCTTCAAATTTCTTTTTTGATACACCGCTTGTCAGCCTCAGTCCCAAAAACATAAACTCAGCCATCGCATCATCCTTCGATAGCTTTGTGACTTCCTTTTCAAAATCGCCATCAGCATATCGCTTAAGATCGGAATGCATCAGGTATCTGTTCTCATCATAAAACGAAGCGGCGGCTATACCGAACCCAAGATATGGCTTTCTAGTCCAATAGCCCATGTTATGCTTGCACTCAAAACCGGGTTTTGCATAATTCGAGATCTCATAACGCTCATATCCGTTCTCTTTAAGAAACGCTTTCGTATCGTGATACATCTCACGGTCGGTTTCTTCGTCCGGAAGGTCCTTTCCGTCTTTATATCTTTCATAAAAAGGCGTCCCCTCCTCGATGATAAGGCTGTAGGCACTTATATGCGCAGGTTTAAGACTCACCACGCGTTTAAGAGTATTAAGATACGAAGAACGCGTTTGCGTTGGGAGTGCACTCATTATATCGATATTTACATTTTCAAATCCGGCATTTCTCACAAGCTCGTACGAATGCAAAAAGCCCTCGTAGTCGTGAACTCTTGATAGCAGTTTAAGCTCCGCATCGTCAGTCGACTGAAGACCTATGCTTATCCTGTTTATGCCCGCTTCTTTATAGACTGAGAGTTTCTCTTTTGTCACAGTGCCGGGATTAACTTCTATCGTGATCTCCGAATCGTCGCTTATGTTAAAACGGTCTCTTAACTTTTCAAAAAGCTTATATATATACTTTTCATTAACTGAGGACGGAGTTCCTCCGCCCACAAAAACGGAGTCTATGGAGAGATTCTCCACAGACTCCGACTCTATATCGATCTGCTTAAACAGACTTTCAAAATATGCTCTTTTACTCTCTTCGTTGCAGACAAACGAAGTGAAGTCGCAATAATCGCACTTCTTCACGCAAAAAGGGATATGAACATAGATCATTGAAGTCTTATTCATCATCTAACTTAAGTACGCTCATGAATGCCTTTTGAGGAACCTCAACGTTACCTACCTGACGCATTCTCTTCTTTCCTTCTTTTTGCTTTTCAAGCAGTTTCTTCTTACGCGTGATATCACCACCGTAACACTTTGCAAGAACGTCTTTGCGCATTGCCTTTACGGTCTCTCTTGCGATAACTTTTCCGCCGACCGCTGCCTGAATGGGTATCTCAAACAGGTGTCTCGGGATCTCTTCTTTCAGCTTCTCGCACATTTTTCTTCCGCGTTCATAGGCACTTTCTTTAAACACGATGAAAGAAAGCGCATCGACTTCTTCGCGATTTATAAGTATGTCGAGTTTGACAAGTTCGGACTTCTCATAGCCTTTAAGATCATAGTCGAAAGAAGCATATCCTCTCGAACGGCTCTTAAGCGCATCGAAGAAATCGTAGATTATCTCATTTAACGGAAGCACATATTTTATCAAAGCACGCGACTCGTCGAGATATTCCATGCTTACGTAACGGCCTCGTCTTTGCTGGCACAGTTCCATGATGGAGCCCACAAATTCTTTGGTGACCATTATCTCGGCGTTAACGACCGGTTCTTCCATGTAGTCTATCTCCGAAGGATCGGGAAGATTGGTCGGATTGGTGAGTTCTATCATATCACCGTTCGTTTTATGGACTCTGTAAACAACGCCCGGAGCCGTCGTTACAAGATCGAGGTTATATTCTCTTTCAAGTCTTTCCTGAATGATCTCAAGATGCAAAAGTCCAAGAAAACCGCATCTGAATCCAAATCCGAGAGCAACGGAGGTTTCGGGTTCATAGAAAAGTGATGCGTCATTTAGCTGAAGTTTCTCAAGCGCGTCTCTTAAATCGGGATACTTTGCTCCGTCAGCGGGATAAACACCGCAGTATACCATCGACTGTACCTTCTTATAGCCCGGAAGCGGCTCTTTGCAAGGGTGTTCGGCATTGGTCACGGTATCTCCGACCGCTGTGTCACGAACATTTTTGATAGATGCCGTAATGTAACCTACCATACCTGCCGAAAGCTCGTCACAGGGTATGAACTGGCCCGCTCCGAAATACCCCACTTCGACTACTTCCGCCGTGGCGCCGGTAGCCATCATCTTTATGGGAGTCCCCTTCTCTACGGTACCGTTCTTTATACGTACAAATATGATGACCCCTTTATAGGAATCGTATAAAGAGTCAAATATGAGTGCCTGAAGAGGAGCATCGGGGTCACCCACCGGAGCGGGCACCTTCTCTACGATCGCTTCAAGAACCTCTTCAATGTTTATTCCGTTCTTGGCGGATATTCTCGGGGCATCCATCGCCTCTATACCGATGACGTCCTCTATTTCACGCGCAACCTTATCGGGTTCTGCACTCGGAAGATCGATCTTGTTTATTACCGGGAACACATCAAGATCATGATCGAGAGCAAGATAAACATTTGCCAGCGTCTGGGCTTCGATACCCTGCGCCGCATCGACGACAAGTATGGCGCCGTCGCAGGCAGCCAAAGAACGGCTTACCTCGTAGTTAAAGTCAACATGGCCGGGAGTATCGATAAGATTGAAAATATACTCCTCACCGTTACGTGCTTTATACACGGTACGAACGGTCTGCGCTTTAATGGTAATGCCTCTTTCACGCTCAAGATCCATATTGTCGAGCACCTGGGCCTGCATTTCGCGGCTCGTAAGCAGACCGGTCATCTCAATGATACGGTCTGCCAGTGTGGATTTACCATGGTCGATATGTGCAATTATACAAAAATTCCTGATATGATCGCGGTCCACGAAGAATCCTCCGATTCAGTGTTTCTTGTTTAGGTACATTTATTATATCGCCTATGCATGTATAATAAAAGAGAATCGTTATCGCATGACGGTACGGTACGATTCTCTTAATTATTCTATGCTTATGGTTTAAAGCGCTTAGGCAAGCTTATTAACGGCAAGGGTCATACGGGATACCTTTCTGGAAACGGTATTCTTATGATATACGCCCTTAGCTTCAGCCTTTGCCATTGCAGAGATCGCATTTGCAAGCGCTTCGGTAGCAGCTGCTCTGTCATTAGCGTCGATCGCAGCATAAACCTTCTTGATAGCAGTCTTAACAGCAGACTTGATCGACTTGTTACGGTCAGCCTTTGTCTGGTTTACTAAGATACGCTTCTTTGCAGATTTGATGTTAGCCAAGACTATACACCTCCATTTTTATCAAAATAACGGGTCAAGCGGCAACAATCCGGACACGGACGTTTGTTGCACGCACTAAGATATATTAAGCGAAAAAGAACGCGGTGTCAACAAATTTCTTAACAGAAACAATAACAAATTTACATCCATTCCTGAATGTAATTGAGCACTCTTTCCTTGGGAAGAGGTTTCGAGAAATAATAGCCCTGTATGTATTCAACGCCGAGGCGCTTGAAGTTAAGATACTGTTCCTCTGTCTCAATACCTTCGACAACAATATGCATGCCGAGTTTATGCACCATATCAACGGTATACTCGGTAGCTACGCGTACTTTTTCCGAAGAATCGTAAGCTATCGTGATACTGCGGTCTATCTTGATGAGTTTAAGAGGCATGCCGAGCATATATGTAAGGTTTGAATAACCGGTTCCGTAATCATCAAGCGAGAATGACGTTCCGTAAGCAATGAGGTC
>JAEEGJ010029361.1_pt1 | contig 10854 bp, 8 predicted proteins | sample 8958761 | NCBI WGS metagenome assembly JAEEGJ01 (sample SAMN16246546, study PRJNA631951) | gut metagenome | biome: gut microbiome; feature: rumen; material: RS-attached | host: Bos | place: Iran: Karaj | collected 2018-10
GGAGGAGAGAAGCAGAGAATATCCATTGCAAGAAGTCTTCTTAAAAAATCTTCTGTCCTTGTTGCCGATGAGATCACGGCCGCGCTTGATTCACAGACTGCATATAAAGTTTCATCGGATATTCTGGATCTTACAGGCATAACGAGGATCGTTGTCACTCATTCGCTTGAAGAGAGGTTAATGCGCAGATACGATAAGATCCTCGTCATGAGGGACGGAAGGATAGAAGAGCAGGGAACTTTCGATGAGCTGATGGCAATGAAGAAATATTTCCACGCGCTTTATATGGTTAAGGTATAAGCCTTGATGAGATGGTAAAATAAATCTGTCGGAGAAATCTTATCAGGAGCCTGAACAGAACATGAAATACGGCGAATCAACATTTGATATCTTGTATCTTGTCTTCGCGATACTTACAGGCATCGTGATACTGATAAAGCATCGCAATAAAAACGATGTTCTCATGGGAACGGCGGCATTGGTATTAGGACTCGGTGATTCGTTCCATCTTGTTCCGAGAGTATTGAATTATTTCATTGATAAAGATTTCACGTGGTATCTGGGATTTGGTAAGCTTGTAACTTCCATTACCATGACCATCTTTTACATCCTTGTTTTCCTGCTCTATAAAAGCGTATACAACAAGGATGACAAGAGTACGAAAACAGTTGGCATCACTATCTATATTCTTGCTGCGTTGAGAATTGCTCTTTGTCTTGCGCCGGGAAATAACTGGTTTACGGGTGAAGGATCAATGCTGTGGGGAGCGCTACGCAATCTGCCGTTCATCGTTATCGGCGGCATAGTTGTTTATCTCTATTTCAAAGTGCGGAAAGAAGACAAGTATCTCAGCAGATTATGGCTCTATACGACATTGTCTTTCCTGTTTTATATTCCGGTTGCGATATTTGCAACGTTGGTTCCTATGCTTGGAATGCTGATGCTCCCCAAGACGGTATGCTATATCCTTATGCTGATTTCTTTTATCAGGAAGGAGCAAAAAGATTGCTGATTTTGAAGAGACATCGATCCCTAAGCTGGATCAGATAATCGCAGCTCTCAGTCAGGCTATACTTACAAAGAAGATCCCCCCTGAAGCAGGCGGCGACATCATGAAAAAGGCGTCCGGATTTTTGAGCGTTGTCATATGGCTCCATAAAGAAAAGCCCCGTAAACATTGCGTTTGCGGGGCTTTTACTTTTTGCTTTGTAGAATTACAGCCTTTAGCCGAGTCCTTCAATTGTGTCGGAATAGTCAATAAAATGCTTTATCGCCCTGATGCTTTCCATGGTTAGGCTGCCTGAGGTAACGATGCCATCTTTTTTCGATGCATATACCACCTCTCCGTTACCGACGTAGATTGCAACAATACCGGAGTCATAGACTACTACATCGCTGACATGAATAGAATTAACCGGTGTTGAGTCATATGAGCCGTCGAAACCGGCACATATTTCTTCAGCGGTTGCTCCCATGCCCGCTGAAAAGTAATACTTGTAGCAATATGCTACAAAACCAACTTCATCAAAACCCTTATCCGGGAAATCGCCGCCGGCTGCATATGGGGTGCCGATAAGATCTTTTACGAATATTGAGAACCCTTTGGGACCGTCCACTTCCTGATTCCATAAAGGACCGGTCTCGTTTTCTGCGGGTTTATCAACAACATTTTCTGTTTCAGTTACCTTTGTTTCTGTAGCATCTGCTTGTGCCTCAGTTGTTGCCTCTGTTTCATGTTCGTTCAGGTTATCGGGACTTACACCATTTGTTTTCGGATTTAAGGAACATCCCGCACCGATAACGAGCAGAACTGCGGTAATAATAACTGCTGTGGCAGTCTTACCCTGTTTAAAACTGATTATATTTTTCACTCTGTTTGTAACCTCCGTTTTGCTGAAATTGACTTTGCTGAATCCCAACGGTGTTACCAGATATCTTTTGGCATTGCTCTTCTTTGCGAATGAAACGATCGACATTGTATAGGACTGCTTCAGATCAGCATCCATTTTTGCCACGACGGTCTCATCGCAACTCATCTCGATATCCTGTTCGAAAAGCTTGTAAGCAAGCCATACTAACGGATTGAACCAGTGAACGGCAACAGCGAACATGCCGATGATCTTGATAAGCCAGTCGCCGTGTCTTATATGGGTCCTCTCGTGAAGCAGAACATATTCTTTCTCGCTTTTATCGAGAACGTCAGGTAAATATATTCTGGGTACAAAAAGACCGAAAACAAACGGTGCACTGATCTTGTCAGATACATAAACATTGCCGCTTATTATTTTCGCGCTGCTTAGTTTTCTCTTAAGTAAGATGAATTGGACAGAACAAAAAAATGTAATGCCCAAAGCACCTGCAAGCCATACTGTTGAGAGTATGGTCTTGATATCAGGTAACGGATCTGCACTTACATGGTTCCCGGAAAGAGGCTCATTCCCCATATTATCGGCCTGCTTGTAAAGACTGATATCCTGCCTCTCTGTATCTGCAGCAAGTTCTGCTGTTACAGCTTCTGTATCAGCAAAAGTGTCAGGTGTGGCTGCATCCTGAACCTGTGAAGTAGCAGTTAAGGTTTGTGTCTTCAAAGGAATCAAGTTAAAGAAACTGAGTGACGATTCAAAGCTGACGGGCACAAGCAATCTGAAGGCCACAACAGCCCAAAGGATCATGACAAATCTCTTGGATCTTTTCTTAAGAAGGAATCTGGCAAGCACGGTAATAAGAATTACGATGCTTCCCGTAACGGACATCTCAAGAACTTTAAGGAATAATCCGTCCATCACTTTCCCCCTTCCATATTTTCCTTAATGAGTTTCATCAGCTCATCGGCTTCCTCGTCGCTCAATGTTTTCTTATTGCCGAAAAAAGCTGCCACAAACTTTGGCAGGGAACCGGAGAAGCTGTCTTCAATGATCTGATTGCTCTCCGATATCAGTACTTTCTCCTTGGGAATAAGAACTTTTACGATCGTATCCTCATTCGAGACAAAACCTTTTGCGATCAGCTTGCGAAGAACAGTATATGTAGTTGATTTATTCCAATTGATATTGTCACCTGCGATCTTCACCAGCTTGCCTGACTCAATAGGTGCTTCCTGCCAGATGATCTCCATCAGCTTTTTCTCAGCTTCAAATAATACTAGTTCTTCCATGTTGCTAACCTCAACGTTGATTGGTTTAATGTGTTAAACCATAGTTAGTTTAATCCGATAAACCAGAAGAGTCAAGGGCAAAAATGTGGCGAAATCTGAGTGCTGCTGCTGATTATCATGGTAAAATCAAAAAGTGAACCCAAGATATAAGAGGGGAGTGCATCTCAAATGGCATTTTTTGATATGACCAAGCCGAACGGAACCGGATTTGCCAGGATTCCGAACAAGCAGAATTTTACTAACGAGGACCTTTTAAAAAAGCTTTCCGCGGTTAAGGTTACTTTCGGAACACCTGTCATGGGCAGCATCGGAGACTATGAAGCGGTCTTATATGTTCAGGTCTCAATGAAGTACGATCTTTTCGTGCGTGTGGACGGCAAGAACATCATTGCAGGCAAGATCGGTACGGAAGGCGTAAGCAGTGTGCATTCTGCTGCGGATTTTACGGCTGGTACTTATATGGGTTATAAGGACGAAAACCAGTCAGATGCCGACCATGCGGTCGATGAACTTGCAGAAGTTTTGGTAAGCCTCGAAAACGGGGAAGACATTACAGAGAGCAGGGTATCAGCCTCTCTTAAGACATCTACAGGCCGTGCACTTGAGTTCTATATGAAACAGAAGGCAGTTTCACTAAAACCCAAGTTCGATATGTTCGATGAGAACGGGAACGTTGTTTATCACGTCGAGGGTGATGTTACGAGACTCAATTATTCCATCCTTAAGGATGGCGTGGAAGTAGTCAAGCTCAAGAAGAAGGCTATTGTCGTTCCTCCCGAATATGTTATCAATGTCGGAGGCAAGGATATCGGAAAGATCAAGAAGAAAATCAAGCTCACCAGTCCTGAACTCAAAGGAACGCTTAACGGACAGGATTTCCATATAGCCGGAAATCTTATGGGATCTGATTTTGACATTCAGGCCGGATCTCTTACCATCGGCCGTATCGACACATCCAGCCAGGCCGTAAACGATGAGTACAGAGTCATGGTTTTCGATGAAAGCTATAAAGATATAATGGCCGCTGTAACGATTATCTGCGATGACGTGGTCGATGCGGAAAGAAAATGGCAGTCGTAAACAATAAGAAACCAAAAAGAAATTTCAATAATAAACCCCGTAAGCTGAGTGCTTACGGGGTTTTGTTTGTCTTGATCTAGCCTTGAGCCATTATTTAGGCATCTGATCAGCTGTTGAAGGCTCGATTACAACTGTGTTTGTGATGAGGCCCATCTTAAGGCGTGCCTTGAGATAAGCGAATCTGTTCTCGGGTGTGATGTCAAACTCAGCATCCTTGCACTTTCTGTTCATGCCGTGTGTCATATGGAGCTTATAGTGACCATATGTAACAGGAATTGTGATTGACTCAGCGTTTGCGAGGTGTCCCAAGGGGATTTCATTCAAATAGATGCTCATACCTACTGCAACTCCCAAAGGAGAACCCATACGGTAGATCTGAATGACGCCGTCCTCAGGAAGAACGATGTTTGTGTTGCACTTTCTGCAAGGACCGTTAGCCGGAATATCCTGGACTTCGCCGCATGAAGGGCACTTGATTCTGAGTAACTGTGACATAATGACTCCTTTTCTAATTAAATTATTAAGCCTTGGTGAAGACCGGATTTATTTTACCATTAAATATCAAAACTTAATGAAATCTTAAGAACTTTATTTATGTTATCTTAATCAGGGGAAATGTAGAATAACAGTGACATGAGGAGGGGAAATAATGGCTAATATACTCATTTGTGACGACGAGAAGGATATCGTTAATGCGCTTAAGATCTATCTTAACGATCCTGATTATGTGTTATATGAGGCCCATAACGGAAAAGAAGCAGTTGATGTGGTAAGGGATAATGAGATCCATTTGGTACTTATGGACATTATGATGCCCGTTATGGATGGAATAGAAGCAATGTCGCAAATAAGGGGATTTTCGAATGTCCCGATAATACTTCTTACTGCAAAAAGTGAAGATGCAGATAAGGTGTTGGGACTTAATGTCGGAGCAGATGATTATATAACAAAGCCATTTAGCCCTCTCGAAGTATGTGCGAGGGTCAAGTCGCAGCTCCGCAGATTCTTAAGCCTCGGCGCCGGGGCAAAGAAAACATCGGTCGTACTTACGATCGGAGGTCTGGAACTTGATTATGACGCGAGAACCGTTACTTTGGACGGCGAGAATATCTCTCTGACCAAAAAGGAGTTTGATATCTTAAAGCTCTTGATGGAGAATCCGAACAGGGTATTCTCGCCTAAAGAAATCTACAGGGAGGTTTGGCACGAAGATCCGATGGGTGCTGACAATACTGTAGCAGTTCATATAAGACATTTAAGGGAGAAGACGGAGATAGATCCTGCTGATCCGAGATATATAAAAGTTGTTTTCGGACAGGGATATAAGATCCAAAAGGGGAAATAATATGAGGAATTTTTTCAGGACATTTGCGGGCAAGGGATTGCTCTATGCGGCAGTGATACTGTCAGCCATCACGCTGGCGTTATCTGTGCTCGGAGCAACATATATGATCTGCTATGATTACTATGTTGAGAGCGAAGAAGATATCCTGAACGAGAATCTGGAGAGCCTGGCTGTCCGTTCGGCTTATCGGGCTTTCGAGAATAATTTTGATTTCACGTACGGAAAGTTTTACAACAAGGATACATCTGACTTCGGCAGTTTCGCATTCAGAATACTTAACAAACAAAAAGAAGTTCTGACCACTTCGAAAACCAAGCTTGATTCGTATCCATACAGAGTTTATGTGTGCGTATTGCCGCCCACGCAGTCCGACAGTGATTGTTATGACGTTTCAGGCGTTTCCGGTGATTTCGCCGTTTACGAGGAGCTCCATCAGAATAATTACTACACTGAGTATTATATTGTTGAGGGTGGTATTAATCCCAACAGCGAGATCCTGGATACATACAAGATATACACTACAGCACATCATATTCTTTACTCGCTCAAGACAGGCATCTACCTGATAGCCTTATTTGCATTTGTTTTGATGATAGTCAGCTTTGTTGCGCTCATGAGCGTAGCCGGAAGAAGACCGAAGAAAGAAGAGATCGTTCCGTGGTTTTTCCATAAGGTCCCTTTTGATATCCTTACGGCTATCTACGTGTTCTTCTCATTGGGACTTACTGCCTTAGGCGGTTCTTTCCAGGATGAAGTCGGAATTGCATGCCTTGGATTCTGCTGCCTGTTTATCCCTCTGTTCTGTATGAGCTTTGCCGTAAGGATCAAGACAAAGACACTTATAAAGAACACTTTGATCTATAAGATCCTTATGCTTCTGTGGAAGGGTATTAAAGCAATCGGAAGATTCTTATTGACCATCATAAAGAACATGAAACTCTTATGGAAAGTCATATTGGTGTTTATTGGCCTGATGTTCTGCTGGACACTCGTTATAGCAGTGCACAGCTGGAGACTGGATGTAGTTCTCTTATTCCTGGCACCGTTTACAGTTCTTCCTGCATTGATCCTTATAACACTTCAGATAAACAGGATCAAGAAGGGCGCGCAGGAACTTGCAGAAGGACATTTCGATCATGTTGTTGATACAAAGGGAATGCTGCCTGAGATAAAGAAGCACGCTGTAAATCTCAACAGCATGGCTGCTGCCCAGAAGATCGCTTTGGAAGAAAAACTTAAGAGCGAGAGGATGAAAACTGAGCTTATTACCAACGTATCTCACGACATCAAGACGCCTCTTACTTCGATCATCAACTATGCTGATCTGATCTCGAAAGAAGAAAAGAACAGCGAGAAGACAAAGGAATATTCTGAAGTTCTCGTAAGGCAGTCCAAGAGACTTAAGACACTTCTTGAAGACCTTGTGGAAGCATCGAAAGCATCCACGGGAAATCTCGAAGTAGATCTTCAGCCTTGCGATGCACAGGTATTCATCTCGCAGTGTGCGGGCGAATATGAGGAGAAGTTCGGACAATATAATCTGACGCTCATAACATCAGTTCCTGAAGAACCTGTCAGGATCATGGCAGACGGCAGAAGAATGCAGCGTATATTCGATAATCTTCTGAATAACATCTGCAAGTATTCACTGCCCGGAACCAGAGTATATGTGGACCTTAAAGATATTGGAAATGAAGCGGTATTCACATTCAAGAATACGTCAAAAGAACAGCTTAACATGACTGAAGAAGAACTCATGGAAAGATTTACCAGAGGCGATTCTTCAAGGAACACCGAAGGCAGCGGCCTGGGCCTTTCTATCGCAGGCAATCTTGCTGAACTTCAAAAAGGCAAACTCAGACTGACGACTGACGGAGACCTGTTTAAGGCTACTCTTTCTTTCCCGAAGATCTGATAAGGATAGTTGTTTAGAAGTTTAACAGGGCCGCTCTAGCAGGAGCGGCCTTGCTATAAAACACATTTTTGGGGTTAATTGGGGGAATCAATATGAAGAAAATCATGTGCGCTTTAACGGCACTTGTCATGCTGTCCGGACTTGCATCATGCAACATGAGCAATAGGACTTTATCCAAAGTCAGGACTGTTCAGAAAGACAGCGAGTGGTGGAATGATACTGTCACTGTTGTAACTCCTGATGATATCGGTTCCGTTGTTAATGTTAAAGATTTTGATATGTCGAGCCACTGCTATGCGCCTGATGAGGATTCGATAATATTGGGTTTTGTGGTCTATTCAAACAATAATGATAAGACCATTCCCCTAAACCTTTTAATGCATTATTCCTATGACGGCGCCTTGTTAGGACAGATAAAACTTGAAGAATATTTCGGAAGTGATGCTCAGATCTATTCCCCGGAAGTTATATATAAATCAGGCGAAAAGTACTTTGCGGTAATCAGTCAGTATCTTGAAAAAGAATCTAAAACGGTAAGGCAGGGATATGAACTTGATTTTGAGAAAGGGACGCTTAAGAACCCGTTCTCTCTTGATGTTCCCGATGACGGTACCATGTTCTCATCTGTAAACGAGATAGTAAGCGTGGGTGATAAACTCGTATATCTTGCACATTCAAGTAATCTTTACGGAGAAGGAACATACAGGATCTGTGTAAATGAAAATGGAGATCTTAGATCTTTTGTTCCGAAGTTCGATCCTAATGTGAAGCTTGATTATATCCATAATCTTATGAATGTTGATGGCACTCCGGCTTTTATTGCAGATGTTACAGCAAACGGTAGATCAAAGCAGCTATACTGCACAGTTGATATCAACACTCTCGAAATGAAAATCTCGGAAACCGATCCGTCTCTTGATATCGATGTTGCTGAATATGTACCCGGCAAAGGACTTTTCAACTGCGATAACAAAAAGATATTTAAATTGGATCCTGTAAATGGTAAAAGCAGCCTTGTAATGGACCTGAAGAACTCTTTTATAACAGGACAGTTTGATTCCGAAGAACGCATAGTTTTCGCATCTGATGACAAAGTGGTTTTCTTTGCCGAAAAGCAGTCTGCGGCAGGAGGTTATTCAACATCCTATATTGTCAGCCTTTCAAAAGCTGATGAGAATCCCTGTGCGGGGAAGAAGGTATTAACACTTGCAAATCTCGATTGGATGAGTGAACAGGAATGGACTGCGGTAAATGAATTCAACAGAAGTTCAGGCAAATATTTCGTCGAGGTAAGCGAGAGGTATTATGAATCGGCAATGGAAGTATGGCATAAAGAAAACTGGGTATATGACCGCTCGCTGATAATCTCGTATGAATCAAATGCCGTGGATCTTCTGATGGCTGATATCAGAGAGGGAACAGGGCCGGATCTGGTTATTTATGGAAAAGACGCCGCTCAGTTAAACAATACTAAATATCTTATAGATCTTACTGACAGGATCAATTCCGATAAGAACCTTAACAGCGGCGGATACATGGATTTCGTCCTGCAGCCAAACGGCATTGACGGCAAGCATTACAGATTGGATTACTCCTTTACGGTAGACGGCTTTATGACAATGAAATCGTTTATTGATGAAGGTGCAGCCGGATTGACTTTTGAACAATACGACCAACTTATAAAAGATCACAATAACGGCAGAAGCGTTCTTACTGATAACGATCTGTCCTTGCTGGAATTACTGGTGAAAAGATCTGAATGTATCACATATAGCAATGACGGAAGATTCTCTATTGATAATGAGAATTTCAGAAAGATCGCAGATTACATTAAGTCGGTTCCTGATGAAATGGAGTACGACAATATTCTTGGCAAACCAGGCAAGAATACAGAGATACTCCAGAACCTGTTCGGCGAGTGGTTTATGAGAGATTATGGCAGGAACTATAAGAATTATAAGATCATCGGAATTCCTTCTCCTGGCGGACACGCAGAGACGATCAACGGCAGGGGGATCGGCATTACCAGCTGCTGTCCTTTGCAGGACGGTGCATGGGAATTCGTCTTGAAAATGATGTCGCCGGAGATCCAGATTTTGGATGAGATCGGCAATCCGGTACTAAAGAGCACATGCAAAGCCGCATTGGAAAACTATGTTATCAACAACAATAAGCGGTTGAGCGGAAGAAGCGACCCGACGGGTTTTGTGATGAGTAAAGATATGATCGGCTGGTACATGGATCAGGTTTCAGATGCGATAACGGTGCCTGATACAGATTCGGCAGTTATCGTAATAATGAATGAGGAAATGCCGGCATATTTTGAAGGACAGAAATCGCTTGATGATGTCATAGGAATAATCGAAAACAGAGTGAATCTCATGCTTAAGGAACGAGAATAAGATGTAATATTCACCTCTGTTTTGAAACTTCCTTTTAATACTGTGGCTATTTACCAGCTTGTGACTGATATTTATAAATCTCCGAAATGAATAGTATCATATCGGCTCTTTAATGGCACTAGCCTGATGCCTCTACCTGATCTAATTCAGGCTGCTTTTATCTTGATTATCTGTTCTCTTGTTTTGATGGGAATTGCTCGTGTGTCGCCCAGCTTCATCATCTGATATGCCGCATTTACGTCTGCGTTTATCAATATCCCGGTGTTGCTCTCGAACAGACCGCGTTCTACTCTTCGTGCCTTATCGTAGTTTTCTCTCGTAGGATTTTCTCCGTCTAGATAACTCGTTCCGCTCGTGTAGCTTTCTCGTACTGTCTTTACCTCAATGCCTTCAAGTCTTGCTTTGTATTCGATCGTGTTTATAAGCGTCTTATACGGTATGGATACAAAGTTTTGGTTTGTTATGTTTCCCATGTGTACGTTCTGTTTCCATCCGTGATTGGCTCCAATCACTATGAGTCCGACACCTGACGAGACGGCCATGTCTACGATCTTCCTGCTGGCTTTGTGCATGTAGTCTTTTATCTTGCGGTTCCTTTTTGCCGTAAGTTTATCTATTCTTCTTGTTCTGTTCTTTCCGTTATATACCTTCGCCTCCTTTTGCATATGTGCTCTTGCCTTGTTGTAGTATTGGTTTATGGACTTGATTGGTTTCCCGTTGATCAATACAGGCCTGTCTTCGGAATCCCATGCGGCTGCTATGAGATTGTTGACACCCAAGTCTATACCCATTACTTTTGTGCCTTTTACTGTCTTTTCTTTTTTCTCATATATAAGACTGATAAGAACAGAGCCCTTATACATCTTTATCCGTATCTGTCTTACTTTATCGTGTCTTGCTTTTATGTGTATCCCGCTAAGGAACTTAGGCATGGTGACTTTACCATCCTCATCCACCT
>JAEEGJ010029363.1_pt1 | contig 10854 bp, 8 predicted proteins | sample 8958761 | NCBI WGS metagenome assembly JAEEGJ01 (sample SAMN16246546, study PRJNA631951) | gut metagenome | biome: gut microbiome; feature: rumen; material: RS-attached | host: Bos | place: Iran: Karaj | collected 2018-10
CCCTGTCAGCTTTCCGGAAACCGTGAGGGGCAGATGATGCTTTCCGGAAAGCTTCAAAAGCTGCTCCTCCAGATAGGGGCTCAGCTCCTCAAAGCAGAGGATCTCCTTCACGCCCGCGAGCTCCTTTAGCGTAAAGCTTTCGGGAAAAGGATAGGCCGTAGCGATACGGATCAGTTTCACTCCGGGATGATCCTTCAAAAACTCCTTTGCGTACTTGTAGCTGACACCGCTTGCAAGCACCGCCTTTTCCGAAGGTCCGCCCTCTGCGGTATTAAAACGGTAGGAGGAAAAATCCTCGCCGATCTTCACATTTCTCTCTTCCATCATCCCGTGATTCCTGTAAGAAAGACGGGGGAAGATCACGAAGCGGCCCGCATCTTTTCGGAATCCTTCATACGCTTTGGGCGTATAGGAATCCGGCGCTTCTATGGCAGCATAACCGTGATCGACACGGGTCGTAGGCCGAAAGATCACCGGTGTCTTATACTTTTCGGAATATGCAAAGGCATCCCCTATCATCTCGAAAGCCTCCTCGGGTGAGGAAGGATCAAATACCGGTATCCTGGCAAAATCCGCAAACCTTCTGGTATCCTGCTCGGTCTGGGATGAGATGGGACCCGGGTCATCGGCCGAGACCACAACAAGCCCTCCCTCTACGCCCACATAGGCAAGGGACATCAGCGGATCGGAAGCCACATTCAGCCCCATCTGCTTCATGGTCACCAGGGCCCGGGCGCCGCTGTAGGCCGCGGCAGCCGCCACTTCCAGCGCTGCCTTCTCGTTCACGGACCACTCCAGGTGCACGCCTTCATGGGGAGCTTTGGAGACCGTCTCTATAATTTCCGAAGAAGGGGTTCCCGGATACCCCGCCACCAGGCGGACGCCGGCGGCGAGCGCGCCCAGCGCAATAGCTCCGTTCCCCATTACGTATTGCTTCATGTGCTCACCTCAGAATTGATGTGTCAGGCAACCGGGTTTGTATGGGTTTTATCTTATCATCCCTGTTTTCTCAGGACAAGAACAGGCAAACAGAAAGAACAGAGAAAAACCGCCGGAGCTTTCTCTGTCCGAGTACTCCGGCGGTCTGTTTCCGGTTGTTTGTTCAGGTTTATTTGGTCAGATATGCCATTGCGCTTTCCGCCGCGATCCGACCGAAAATCACAATGTCAGCCACTGCGTTTCCGCCCAGGCGGTTGCCGCCGTGGACGCCGCCGCAGACCTCGCCGGCCGCGAACAGGCCGGGAATGGCCGCGCCTTCGGTATTGATGACCTCAGCCGCCGTATTGATCTTCACGCCGCCCATGGTGTGATGGATACCGGGAGCGATCTTGATGGCGTAATACGGCGGGGTGGTCAGGTCTTCCTTCATGCCTGTGGTCCGGCCAAACTGGGTATCCCGCTGGTTCTTCACGATTTCGTTCCAGTCTGCCAGTGTCTTTGCCAGTGTGGCTGGATCAATGGCCAGCTGCTCCGCCAGTCCCTCAATCGTATCTGCCTGGACGGTAATGCCGCTCTTCACATATTTTTCAATGGCCTTCAGGTTATCCCTCAGCTTCTGGTCGAAGATGATATAGGCATAGCTGCCTTCCTGCGCCAGTTCCGCCGCGGATACCGCGTCACGGGTCAGCAGTTCGTTGGTAAAGCGTACGCCGCCCTGGTTTACCAGGATGGCGCCGTCGCCGCGGACCGATTCGGTAATCAGGATGGAGGTTGTCTGTTCCACGGTGGGATGGAGCTGGATCTGCTCAATATCCACCAGGTCGGCTCCCAGTGCCTGCGCCATCACAATACCGTCGCCGGTTGCGCCCGGCGCGTTCGTGGTTACCGTGCCCTTCAGGTCAGGCCTGTAGGTGGTATACATTTCCTCGTTGGCGCCGAATCCGCCGCTGGCCAGGATCACAGCCTTGGCGTTGATGGTATAGACCGCGTCCGGGCCCTCCGCCTTCACGCCGGTGATCTTTCCGTCCGCGTCCGCTATCAGTTCGGTTGCCGCGGTTTCCAGCATCACTTCCACGCCCAGCTCATTCAGCTTCGCGGAGAAGCGGTCCACCAGGTACGCGCCGACGCCGGAACCGTCCGCCGGAGCGTGGATACGGTTCACGGAAGCGCCGCCGGAGAAGGAGATCTTCGGCAGTTCCGCGCCGATGGTATCCAGCCAGTCAATGGCTCCCGCGGAGCTGTTGGCCATTACAGCCACCAGGGAGGAGTCGTTCAGCGCGTGGCCGCCCTTCATGGTGTCAGCCGCAAACAGCGCGTTGGAATCCTCAATTCCCTGTTCCTTCTGGTAATGGGTTTCAGAAGCGTTCATGCCGCCGGTGGCCTTGGTGGTGTTGCCGCCCACGTAAGGCATTTTCTCCAGGATCACAAAATCCTTTCCGGCCTGCTGCAGCATGATGGCTGCGGTCATACCCGCGCCGCCGGCACCGATGATCACGATTTCCGTATCAATCGTCTTTTCTTCCTTGGGACCGGCGTCCTTGGTGTCCTTGCGGTTCGCGTCCAGCACCGCAATGTCCGCGCCTGCCTGCTCCAGTGCGGAGGTCGCGGCGGCGATAATCGCGTTACTGGTCACGGTGGCACCGCTCACGGTATCCACGTTCGGAGTCTGCGCGTTCATAATGGCCATGGCCATTTTTTCCGCGGCGATGCCGCCCAGCTCGGGCGTTTCCCCGGTGGCGTCCACCAGCACGGTCTCAATCTCGTTTTCGCTCACCTGCACCGTCACCTTGACCGGCACAAAGATGCCCTGGGCTTCCCCGGTATAGGCTCCGGGCGTAAACAGGGACTCCTCCGGCTGCGCTTCCGCGAATGCCGCGGCGGATACCAGCAGCAGGGCGAACGTCAGAATCAGGCAAAACAGCTTTTTCATCGGTTTTCCTCCATTCGGTCATGTTCAGTTGTCAGTCAGTTTTCATCCGTCTTCATCTTACTATATCCGCCGAATCACTGTCAATAAATGTCAGCAGGTAAAAAAGAGGGGAACGGATCCGCAGACCCGTTCCCCAAAGTCAGGAGATTACCGTTTATTTCATGTAGCGGTCATAGGCAGCCTGATAGACAGCCAGCACGTCCGCCAGGCCCATACGTTCAACCTGAGCCACATACTCGTCAAACTTGTCCAGCGGTTCAACGCCCATGATGAACTTATCAATGGTCTCGTTCATATAGGTTTCGATTTCGGTGTACTTTTCATTGATGATACCCTGTTCATCATTGGTGAACGCCAGCGTCGGGAATGCGTCGCCGATATGGCCTTCCTGCTCGTAGATATCACGGATCCGGTTGACCTCGTCGCTGACGAAGGCACGCTCATAGCGGGCGTCCTGCAGCAGGGTCAGCATGCTCTGGATGCCGTACTGCCGCAGCGCGTCCTGCGCGGACAGGCCGTCCGGGTTCTTCATGATCAGGTCGGAGTATACATACTCGCCGTCCACGATGTTGAAGTGTTCACCCTCCACACCGAAGTTCATCAGGATCATGCCTTCCTCGCTGTAGACGTAGTCCAGCAGCTTCAGGGCCGCCTTCTTCTGCTCCTCGCTCGCGCCGACGAAGATACCGGCGTTCCAGTCTTCATCCACGGTGATGGGCTGCAGCTGGTCGCGGGTCTCGCTGATGCCGGTGGGGCCTTCCGGAGGCACGGCGCCTACGATATTGATGTCGGTTTCCACATCCTTGAACAGGTTGGCTACGTTGTCAATATAGGCGCTCCAGTCATAGCTCATGAACACCTGATTGTTGGTCCAGGCGCTGTACCAGGCGGTCTTGTCCCGGGTCAGGTATTCCTGGTCCAGCAGGCCCGCCGCGTAGCAGCGGTTCAGCCATTCCAGCGCGTCCTTCATCCGGGGATCGGTCGCGCCGAACTTCACCTTGCCGTCTTCCGCGAAGAAGGTTTCAGCAATGCCCCAGTTGTTGATGAAGGGGATCACGTTGCCCCGGTTGTTGCTGCCGTTCTTGCGCACCGCGAAGGGAATTTCATCCGCCTCGCCGTTGCCGTTCGGGTCGCCTTCCTTGATGGCCTTGAAGACGTTGAACAGGTCTTCGGTGGTCTTCGGGGTCTCAAGTCCCAGCTTGTCCAGCCAGTCCTGGCGCCAGAAGTACAGCTTGCCGGCGGTGATGGCGGTCCGCTGGCCGATGAAGCGCATGATGCCGTCCGCGTCGGAAACCTTCCGGCGGATTTCATCGTCGCTGTAAACCTTCCACAGGTTCGGGGTATCGGTTTCGTTGACCAGCTCGTTCAGGGGCGTCCAGGCGTCCTTGTACAGCAGCAGGTCCTTCGCCTTGTACTGCACGATGGTGGGCAGGTCGCCGCCGGCCATCAGCAGGCCGTATTTCTCCGCCAGGTTCTCGGTGGGAGCGGAGATAATCTCAATCTTGATTCCCAGCTTTTCCTGCAGGACGTCAATGGTCCACAGGCCGTTGCGGAAAGGCATATTCTCACGGTCGGAACCCCAGATGGTGATCGTCACGGGTTCTTCCGCGGACGCGGCTGCCATAAAAGACAGCGGCAGCAGGGCAACTGCCAGGAGCAGCGCCAGGAGACGGGAAAAGTGTTTCATGATTCTTCCTCCTTCTGTGATTTGGTAATGCTATCAAAACCCCATCCTCCGGGGGTCAGACCAAAGTCATTACTCCTTCACGGAGCCTACCATAACGCCCTTGACAAAATACCGCTGCACAAAGGGATAGATGCACAGCATCGGCAGCATGGCCACCACGATCGTGGCATACTTGATTCCCTCCGCCATCACGTTTTCCGTACTGCTGGCATTCTCCACAATCTCGTTCAGCAGCACCACCTGGCGGAGAATAATCTGCAGCGGATTCAGTTCCTTGTTTGTTGTCAGGTACATCACCGCCGGGAAATAGCTGTTCCAGTGTCCTACGGCATAGAACATTCCGATGGTCATCAGGCTGGCCAGGCTCAGGGGCAATACAATCCGGAACAGCACGCCGAAATCCCGGCACCCGTCCAGCTCCGCCGCCTCCACCAGGCTCTCCGGAATCTGGCGGAAGAAGGTACGCATCAGGATCATGTTATAGGTACTCACTGCGCCTGGCAGCAGAATCGCCCAGATTGTATTCAGCAGTCCCAGGCCTTTGACCACCAGGAATGTGGGAATCATGCCTCCGCCGAAGAACATGGTGAAGGTGCACATCAGGGTCAGGAAGCGGCGTCCCACCATTTTCTTCTGGCTCAGCGCCCATGCGCCGAATACCGTCAGCACCAGGTTAATGGCCGTGCCCAGGAAAGTATAGATCAGGGTGTTTCTGTAGCTCTGCCACAGCATCGGATATACAAAAACTTTCTGGTAGGCCTTCACATGTGCCCGCACAGGGATGAGGAAAACGTCTCCCCGGAGGATTGCCGTCTCCTCGGAAAAAGATGCCGCAATCACATAGATGGCAGGATACAGCATAATGGCACTGACCAGCAGCAGGACAATGGTATTGATGATCACAAAGGCCCTGCGGCCGGGGGATACCCGGATTCCGGTATGTCTGCGCGTAAGTTCCATACTCGTTCCTCCCCTCACCACAGACTCGTATCACTGTAACGGCGGCTGAGCCAGTTCGCAAAAATGACCATTCCAAAGCCAATCACGCTCTGGAACATACCCACAGCCGTTGCATAACTGTACTCGCCGCCCTTGAGTCCGCGGCGGTACACATAGGTGCCTATAACGTCGCTGGTTTCCTGGTTTGCGCTGTTCTGCAGAAGCAGGATGGTCTCATAGCCGGCGTCCAGCACGTGACCCAGCCGCATGATCAGCAGCACCACAATCGTCCCCGCGATTCCCGGCAGCGTGATGTGCCAGGTCTGGCGGAGATGTCCGCCTCCGTCCACCCGGCAGGCTTCATACAGGTCACCGTTGATTCCGCTGATGGCCGCCAGGAAGATGATGGAGTTCCAGCCGATGTTCTTCCACAGGTTCATGATTGTATAGATCGTGCGGAAGGATTCCGGCTGGGTCATAAAATATTTCCGTTCCCCGCCCAGTGCGGCAATCAGGTTGTTGACGATGCCGCTGGAGGGAGACAGGAACTGCACCACCATACTGGCCAGCACAACGCTGGAAATGAAGTACGGCATATAGGTGATGGTCTGTACCGTCTTCTTGAACCGGCGTTGCTGAACCTCATTCAGCAGCAGTGCCAGGATGATCGCCGCCGGGAAATTGAAGACCAGGTCGTACAGATTGATCAGCAGCGTGTTGCGCAGCAGTCTCCATAAATAGATGGAATTGAAAAACTGTTTGAAGTATTTGATGCCCACCCACGGACTTCTGTCAAATCCAAGGAACGCATTGTAATCCTTAAATGCAATGGACAGGCCCAGCATAGGCCCGTAGCGGAATATGACGTAATATAAAAAGACAGGCAAAAACATCAGATACAGGTATCTGGATGCCCAGATCCTGCGCCAGAGCCGCGCGCCGCGGGATGTATGCATGAGGTCCACCTCCGTTGGCTTGAAGGTAGCATGAAAACACGCCCGCAGGCTATCTGCCATTCTGTGAAACTGGCTTCAGATTTGCTGAAAAGCGATCATCCATTCTGCGAATGCATCGCCTGATTTGACACTCTGTACTGTCCCGGCGTAACGCCCGTGGCCTTTTTAAACGTGCGGATCAGCGTATTCTGGTTTTCAATACCGACCTGCTGGCCGATTTCCCGAAGCGTCAGTTCCGTGGTGGTCAGCAGCCGTTTTGTTTCTTCCATCCGGATATCCGTCAGGTATTTCAGGAAGCTGGTTCCGCCCACCTTCCGGAACACCAGGCCGATATAGCTGGGCGACATGTCCAGTGCTTCGCTGGCGCTGTCCAGGGAAATATCGTTCATATATTCCTTCCGGATATAATCCGTCAGCCGCGTATAATGCTTTTCCTCCCGGCTTTCCTCGCCGCTGCGGAGATCAATCATCGCGTCCACCAGGGCTTCCGCTGCCTTCTCCTTTTCACACACCCGTCCCAGGCCGATGGTGCAGGGGCATTCCCCGAAAACCTGCTCCCGGATGCTCTGCAGCAGTTCTTCTGCCGTTTCAGCCGCAGGCTGCTCATTCAGGTTGAACAGGATCAGGATCAGGCCGTCCGTGCGCCGCGCACACCAGACCTTCATCTTTCCCGGGTCTTTCGCCGCCAGTGTTTCAATCCGGTCCGCCGTATTTTCCCCATTCCGTGCTTCCAGGCGTTCCAGGTCCCGCGGTGCCGTTTCCGCCACCGCAATCTGTATCAGGTCATAGGGCAGTGTCACTCCGGCCTTGGCCAGCGTTTCATCCGCGTCCCCCTTCAGTTTGCCTTCCATCCAGTCGTTCAGCAGCCGGTTCTTCAGCAGCCGGTTCACTTCCCGGTTGGAAAGCGTCAGCTCATGGTTCTCCGCCGAAATCAGGTGAATGGCGTCCTCCAGCATCTTGTATTCATTGCCCCGGTTATCATCCGGCAGGCTGCGGCACAGCTGCCGTACGTTGCCCAGCAGCCGTTCCAGCGGAGCATACAGCCTTTTGGATGCCAGCACGGCAGCCAGCAGGCCGGCCACCATGCAGATACCCATCACCAGCATCACCACATCCCGCAGGCGAAGGCTGGGTTTCAGCAGTTCGCTGTAGGGAATGACCGCGGTACAGTGCAGCCCCTCCGCGGCCGTTTCCATGCTCAGCACGCCGTATTCGTTGCCGTTGTAGCGGATCCGGTTCTGTTTTTCCTGTACATACTGCCGGCTGATTGCGCCGCTGTCTTCCGTATCCGCCTGGATTACCGGAGTTCCTTCCCCGTCCGTCAGCAGCAGCGTCCCGGCGTCGCTTTCCGGCAGGCAGGCATACAGCCTGTCCGCGTTCAGCTGGAAGAAAGCGTAGCTTTTCCCGGCCTGTGCGTTCAGCGGCAGGCTGCTGACAAAGACCAGCACCGGCTCCTTGCTCAGGATCCGGCTGACCGTCCCGTTCCCCGCATAGCGGCCCAGCGCCACCGTGCCCGGTACGGAACGCTCTCCGATCATCTTCTCCAGCGTAATGCCGTCGATCCGGCTGTAATAGTCTGCCGCCCGATAGCTGCTTTCCCCGGTAATAATGATGTCCATGCCTTCCGCGTAAATACCGATATCCGCCATGGTGTTGCTGAAGGCCTTCATCTGCTGCAGTTTTTCAATAATCCCGCGCTTGGTCAGGATATCCTTCGGTGTTTCCTCTGTCAGGTGCAGATACTTCTGCACGCTGCTGTCATTGCTGATCTGCCAGGAAAAAGACTTGACCTGCTCAATTTCCCTGTTCACCGCTGCCACGGTACTGCGGAGCAGTGCCTCCTGCTGCTGCCAGGTATCCCGGATCACCTGGTCGGAAGTCCGGTCATAGATAATCCACCCCGTCAGTGAGGTCGTCAGCAGTGTAAAGAGCAGAAGCAAAACAACCATCTGCAGCTGAACCCTGCGATGGCGCGTTTTGTTTTCCGCTCTGTGTATCATGGGCCGAACCTTCTGTCTTTTTTTGTGATGAGAAGAGTATAACACAATCCCTTACGGGATCTCAATGACTGTTTCTGTATTCACCTTGACCTGTCCGGTGATCTGTACGGAAAGGATCTGTCCGTCCTCCGCCTCGGCGCTGACGCTGATCATCCCGCCCGGCTGTTTCACCTGCGTAACCCTTGTTCCGTTTCCGGCCCGCAGGGCTTCCGCCGCGCCGACAGCCGCGCTGCCGCTGCCGCAGCCGTTTTCCCAGACCAGGCTTCCGCTGCCCCGCACGTATACCAGCGGACGCATGTACTGTGTATCCCGGTTCCATTGCAGAAGACCGACAGCCTCGTCCAGCAGTGTATCAGCCGCTTCCTTGAGCAGCTTCTCCGCGGCTTCCATTTCCAGGGGATTGCCCTCCCGGATCAGGTGAACGATGCCGTCCATCCGGACCAGTGTAAAGGACATGCCTGCGATATTTGCCTCCCGGATTTCCTTCACCGGAGGCATTTCCACAGTGCCCTCAAAAGCCTCCCCTGTCCTGCAGATACGGCAGTTCACCGGTTCGGGTGCTCCGGACACCTGCATCAGGAAGGACATTTCACTGCCCACTGCCAGTTCATCCCGGACCAGCCAGGCTCCGGCCGCCATGGCCGCGTTGCCGCAGAATTCACCGCCCATCAGGCGGATGGCCGCCACGGCACCCGGCAGCGAAGGCTTCTCCAGGTAGGCTACCTGCTCGCATTCCTTCAGCAGTTTCCGGGTCAGGTTTTTTTCGTCCCCGTGATCCGCCGGATCCAGCACCAGACAGGTGATATTGCCTGTCGGGTCCAGTCTTACATACCGGTATGTTTTCATTTCTCCTGCAGTCTCCTCAGGAACTGAATCGTCCGCTCATGGGTCGGATTGTCAATCACGTCCCGCGGATCTCCCTGTTCCACGATCACGCCGCCGTTCATGAACACCACCCAGTCCGAAACGTCCCGGGCAAAGCTCATTTCATGGGTCACGATGACCATGGTCATCTTCTTCTCCGCCAGTTTCCGGATCACCTTCAGGATTTCACCCGTCAGTTCCGGATCCAGCGCGGAAGTCGGCTCGTCAAAGAACAGGATCTTAGGATTCATCGCCAGGGCCCGGGCAATAGAAACCCGCTGCTGCTGTCCGCCGGACAGCTGATAGGGATAGGCGTCCGCCTTGTCTGAAAGGCCCATTTGATCCAGCAGGGCCATGGCCTCTTCCCGGACTTCCTTTTCCTGCCGCTTCTGCACCAGCATCGGCGCTTCCATCACGTTTTTCAGCACGGAATAGTGCGGGAAAAGATTGAAGTTCTGGAACACCAGGCCGAACATGCCCCGGATTTTCTGCAGCTCAGCGGGTGTCGCGTAAACCGCTTTTCCGTTCACATCCCGCGCGGCATAGTTGCCCAGGTAGATCAGGTCGCCGCCGTCCATGGTTTCCAGGAGCGTGGCACAGCGCAGCAGCGTGGATTTTCCGCTGCCGCTGGGGCCGATGATGGACAGCACCTGTCCCTCTTCCACTGATATGCTCAGGTCCGTCAGCACCTCCGTGCTGCCGAACTGTTTCCTGCAATGATTAATCTCAAGAAGCTTGCTCATCGTCATCACCCGTAATAACTCAGTTTCTTCTCAAACCGTCCCATGACCCAGCCCACGATTGCGTTGAACAGGAAATAGAACACACCTGCGATCACAAAGGGCATGAAACTGGTCTGGGAATTCGCGATCTGCTTGCCGATGGTGAACATCTCCTGATAGGCCACGGTAAAAGCCATGGAGGTGTCCTTCACCAGGGTTACAATCTCGTTGGTCACCGAGGGGAGGATCCGCTTGATCACCTGTGGCAGGATAATCCGGATGAAGCACTGGAATTTCGTGTATCCCAGCACCTCCGCCGCTTCATACTGGCCCAGGCTCATGGACTCAATGCCGCCGCGGTAGATCTCCGCGAAGTATGCCGCGTAATTCAGCACAAAACCGACGATGATCGCCGGGAATCTCCAGTTGCCGATATTCCAGCCGAAAAGATAATACGGCCCGAAGTACCATACCAGAAGCTGCAGCATCAGAGGCGTGCCGCGCATTATTGATATATAGGCTTTGATGAAGCCGCGCACCGGTGCAAATCTCGACTTTCGCAGGAGCGCGACTATCATGCCTAAAGGGAGGGAACCGATGAGCGTGAGCGCGAAGATCAGGAAGGTCTTCAGCATGCCCGAGCTCATCGTGGTTAACATAGTGGAAAATGCCATAACTCTCCTTACGGGAACAGGGGCTGATAAAGTCTTCTGCGCAGACACGCCGGTCTGCGCATCACACTTTATCAGCCCCCATTCATTTATTTATCAAACGTTATTATTTGCCAAGTGTGATATATTCTTCGATTTCAGGATAG
>JAEEGJ010029368.1_pt1 | contig 10852 bp, 12 predicted proteins | sample 8958761 | NCBI WGS metagenome assembly JAEEGJ01 (sample SAMN16246546, study PRJNA631951) | gut metagenome | biome: gut microbiome; feature: rumen; material: RS-attached | host: Bos | place: Iran: Karaj | collected 2018-10
CCAGCGTCCCCAAGCTTTCCGGGAAGCTGCGGCGTGGGTCCCTCCGTTACCAGGAAGCTGTGGAACTGGCTGACGCGCTTGGCTATGATCTGGTCTGGCAAAAGCGAAAGGAGCGTAGATGAGCCATAATCCCCGACAAACGGAGCAGCGCCCACCCGATTGTGTGACGATCATCCACAAGGGAAACACTGTCTTAACCGTGTCCGGCTTCTACAAGCAGGATGCCACCGAAACCGCCGCTGATAAGATGGAAAAGGCCATCAAAGCGGATGAAGACTGGCATGGCTAGTATCGGCAGTCCATATCGTTCTTAACAATTCGGGTAAATCAACTATGCTATGGATAACAGCATCCGGGACTTGAGCGTTTCCGAAACCGTATGCCGCCCAGATAAATGGGATGCCTGCAAACCTCGCTGCTTTCTCATCACCATCGGTATCACCGACATAGCAGGCGTTGTCGATACCGTTTCTATCCATAAGAAGCCTGATGTTCCGCCCTTTTTCCATTCCTGTGCGTCCTGACATTTCGATATCCCTAAAAAACTGACCCATATCATGAGCCTCTAGGAACGCTGGCACATATCCGTCCTGACAGTTGCTGACGATGTAAAGATCGTATTCCCTCGTCAGTTTGCAGACAGTATCCCTCATTCCAGGATACAGGATCGCTCCATTCTCACGAAGATACTGAACTTCTTCATAGCCGAATTCATCAGTTATGGCGCGGCGATTGGCAACCGACAGGTCCGGAAACAACACATCCCCGATTTCCTCCATCGTCTTACCCATCAATCCCGCTGAGATTTTCTGCGTCATGCTAAAGCTGACTTCCTCATGCTTATCGAAGACTCGGTTCCAAATATCGCAGGAACATCCTGTTGCATCCCACAGTGTTCCGTCAAGGTCAAAAATAACAGCATAACGCTTATCAGACATATATGCGCTCGCTTTCTATCAGAAATCCAAAGTTATGTGTCCCAGTAAAATCATCCCATACCTGCGGTTCTGTATTTTCGGCACAAATATATTCCTGGACCTTGAAATTTGCGGCTTCGCAATATGTACGAATTGCGTCAGCATCTACCTTCGGGTCCTCCAGATAGTCGATAATGATGTAGTATCGGCTTTGTATGGAAAACAGATTCTGCAACAGGTTCTGAAAGCTATTGCCGAATTTGCTTGCTTCCCCAAGGAGCAAATGGGCCACAAGCAGATCGTAATGAGCGGGAATCGGCGTATCACAAATATCCCATTCTACCACATTTACCTTATTAGACTGCATATTTCTGATCGTTTTCAGTTTCCGCTCATCGCCTGGATAGACAATGGCATCCGTGCTTGCTTTTGGGAAACAGGAAACGATTGTGGACAGACTGGTCTTGCCGCTTCCTGCATCCAAAATATGACTGATATCCGAGATAGAAGGGTCCGACAATAATTCTCGCAGAATCGTTTTATGGCTTTGTTCAGTCACAGGCCGATAAGCCCCATTTTGTTCACGAATACACCGATGGAGGTATTCTTTCAGCACCGCTGTATCGCGGGCTTTAAGGTATATCTGTTGGTTGGTTTTCGGTTTTCCATTTTCGATCAAGGATACCATTTCTCCCAACGTACACCACATCAGCTTAGTTCCTACGTCGATTTCTTCGCTGGTAAAGGTGGGTGCCATTGAAGGGCCTTTGGTGGTTACCATAAAGAAGTAACTGTATTGCTGCAGATCGCAATAAGCCCGGTTTTCATAAATATACCCAAGCTCATAGATTACATCACACGTGCAGCCGGTTTCTTCCAGCATTTCGCGCTTAAGCGCAGTAAGTATATCCTCTCCGCTTTCAACGCTTCCTCCGGGAAGCGAATACAAACCTGTGCTATCTTCGAACATGACGGCGTACTTGCCATATGGGTTTCGCAGAATCGCTCGTACTTTGTATCTTGGTGCAGAATGAGCTTCTCCCATCTGGCCAAGCAGGTTCATGTCCGTTAGTTCCGCAATCTTCTTCATTCGATCTAAACCCTTTCCTTTTAGACGAAGAGACAAACCTCTATCGGCAATTAAATGATTTCCTTCAAGATAAGCTTCAAGCGATATTCACAGTGTTATCCAATACCGCTGAATGATGCCGCTTTTTTCGATTCCGAAATCATCGGTTACTTCATTTTCCAGCCTCCCACCGTTTTTCAAAATCGTACGCTTGGAAGCCTCATTAGTTTGATCACAGGTCAGAAGAACCTTTTCTTCTCCATACTCCCGGCAAACAGACAGCATCAGTTTTAATATCTCGCTGGCATATCCTTTTCGGCGTTCCGACGGCAACACACTATACCCAATATTTCCACCGTATTGCAGAAGGAAAGGGGTTAGGGGGTGTCTATAGTCAATGATACCGACGACTTTATCATCTTCGGAACGGATGCCTAGGAAGACCTCTGAAGGAACGTATCCGTCTCCGTATTTCTGCTTCAACCGGTTTTCAAAGTCGATCCATTCCTCAAAAGAAGTGACATCTTCAAGCCCTGCACATCCGTCAAGATTGTCGTGATTGTAAAGCATTTCTGCCTTATATTCCATGACTTGCTCAGCATATTTCAAGGCGGGTCTGATTAACTCCAACGCCATGTGGTTTCCCTCTCAAGTTCCGAAAACAGAGACTATTATTCAGCCGCTGGTTTTCTGTGTCGGTGTAATGCTTTCCATAACGAGCAAATCAGAGATTTCTGTCCGTCCACGTTCACCGAAGTTCGGCTGCGCTGGCTCATAATCGAAAACCATCAATCCTTCCTGGCCGCGTTCCATTTCCGCAAGGACGGTGCCGGTATCACTCTGAAACGCCGATAAGCGGTATATCCTGGGATTCGCCGAAATAGTCTTCGATCCGTTTTTTGAATGTGGCATCTATTTGGCTGACGCGACCCTGATTGCGCACAAGAGGGTCGATATACCGCTTCTTCGCGTGTACAGTGATCCCACCATCCCCATGGATAATACCTCTGTATTGCCTGTAACGCTGCCATTCCCCTGCGAATCGTTCATCCTGGCAAAGCTTTCCGATCAGATATGGTTCATTACGCCAGAGATCGGCCATCGTGATTACGCCTGCGTCTTTGGCTCTTTTCAGCAATTCCGCCAACATTTGCATGGAAAACCGATCCGCTTCGGAAACGTATATTTCCCCCATGTCCATTGCCCCATTGGCGAACGAAACTGCTTCATCCATTCTGACAAAACCCAGTTCTTCATGACCATATTCATCTCGTAAAACGGCCAGCGCGTCCAATATCAGTCCAACTGTATCCCGCGTGATTACCTGATAATTTACCAGATTGCCCAGCGTGTATTCCAGCCGGTCAGCCGAAAGCTGCGGGCTGTCATTATCCGCGATAGGATATCGGTGGTAATCGGCAACATCATCAGTTGTTAGCCCATTTTTTCTGAGCAGCGCCTGTATGCTGACTGAGCGCTCGATTAAGTCCCGTGTTCCATTTTCCGTCGCCACCTGGTCCATGCTGTCTCCAAGCATGAAGTCTACCACGTGAGCAAAGCATGGGGTTGCAATATCATGAAATAATCCGGCCAGCGTCTGGCGAATATCACCCGTGAATCTCCATATGAGCAGCGCTACACCGACACTGTGATCGAAACGTGAATATGGTTCATGGATTCTGCGAAACAGCGGGAAGGATGTGTATTCGCACCCGCAATTCATCCCCACATGCTGAAGGCGGCGCATCTCCGGCGCGGCCATGGCCTCTGTGATAGACGGAGGCATGTCCGGAGAATAGATATCCCACATGCACGTCAATTCCAGCCTCCCCTTTCCCGTTCTTCGCGCATAGCGATCTCGTTGAGTACACGATCCAGAAGATCTTCGACTGCCAGCAGAATAATCAATACGGCAAAAAACCCGGCCAAGCCCAGCGAGATGCGGGCAGCTACCTTATGATCATCCCTTTTTGAAAACAAGCTAAAATCAGTGCGAAAGCCAAGACAGACTATAGTGCTTTTAGGAACAAGTAAACCGGACGATTCTTTTTGTTTTTGTACTCATAACGGTCTGACTCAAAACCGAGCTTTTCGTTGAGCCGGATACTGGCGACATTATCAGTCCCAACTTGATTCTGAATGACCTTGTATCCAAGCTGCTTTGCCCTGTCAAACAACAACAGGTTCGCCTCGTATGCGAAACCTTTACGTCTGAAAGCAGGGTATATTTCAGCGCCAATGGATACAACGCTTTTGCTGTGTTCATACAGGGAAACGGCTCCGACGGTTTTCCCGTCGTGAACAACTGCGAACATTTCAAAAAATCTGCCGTTTTGAGAACCAGAGTTCCAATCATGAATCATGCTGCGGATCTCATTTTCACTCACATCTGGATATTGATTGGTGCGGATGGTATCGACATCGCTGTCAGTAAAGTGCCTGATAGAAACCATAATTACTCCTTTGTGTTCTATTTGATGATGCTCTTGACCCAATCCATCAAGCCTTCCGTTTCAAAGACAACCAACTCCTGCCAGATGCCGCTGTAGTATAATCCACGTCCATTTGCTGCGTTTTTCCTTTTGCCGTATGTATTTTGCGGCATGAGGAAATCGAGCTCCTTCCAGGTTCCTCTGTTATGATTCTCCAACGTCAACACCCGATCATCACGATAGTCGAATACACCATACCCCTGATAATCAGGAAGAAAAGATAGCCTTTCCGTCGGCAGGTATAAGGTGTTGCTATTGATTTCCTCTCGCTGCGATGAAGCGTGCGGATGCCAAGGGTATTCGGAAATCCTGTCTTTGCTCGTTAAGATTTCGCCGATTTGCAGATAACCGTAGATGACGTGCAAATCAGCTCCATGATAGAAATCGTTTTCCTCTTTTCGGACGTATCGGTATGCTCCGTTATACTGTTCGATGCGTCGAAACCAGCCAAAGAACAGGAACAGGTCACCGACCTCTACCTTCGCGTTGGAAAGAAGTCCCTGCGAGGCCCCGATCTGTCCAAAGGCGGGCTTCCAGGAGGAAGGCTCTTTGAGCCGGGCGCCTTCGCGTATATCCGGGTCCAAGTGGCAGGTGGAATATGCTTTTCTGGGGTTGAGCTGAGCTAAAAGCTCTGAATACTTAAGTCCGTGATAGCCTAATTCATCATAACTGACACCGTCATCGGAGGGAATAGGGAAGGAGAGCAATGTGTTGTCCGGCATGATGGGGCTGGGACAACCGCCGTTGGATGAATCGAACCCTTTCCTTGACAGAATGACCTTCAATACCGGCCCTCCTTGCCCCTGGATACTGCGCGTGTTTCCTGTGCTGCTGTTCGCGCTCCAATATCCTGCGCTTGTAAGCTGTACCCTATAAACATCCTTGAAGAAGCCTGTCCTATATGGTAAAATCAAACTGGATTTATAGACCAATGAGATAAAAGCGTCAGGCTCAAGAAGGAAGAATACACAGCGCCTTTTTCCTTCATTTTACCATAATTGCCATGGCAGAGCAATCGAACCGAAACGCAATGAAGTCAGAACAATGGGATAGAATATAGAACACAGAGAAAAATGTAGGAAACACGACCTGTTCTTTGAATATATGCCACTACAAACAGCAGGTAAGAGAAAACGGAAAAAGAAAAGGAGTGAGAATCATGTGGAACAGTAAGCGGGTATTCGAATATGAGGGCATGATCGCCGAGACGGTGGGCATCACCGGCCACGACGGCAAGCCCATCCACGCTTATTATTCCCGGCCCCTGGGAAAAGACAGCTTCCCCGGCATCGTCCTGATCCCCCACATGCCCGGCTGGGACGAGTGGTGCCGGGAGACTTCCCGCCGCTTCACCGCCCACGGCTATGCCGTGGTGTGCCCCAACATCTATGAGGAATATGGGGACGGCACCCCCGCCGAGGTCTCCCAGAAGGCTATGAAGGACGGGGGCGTAGCCGACAAGGACGTCATGGGCGACGTGGACGCTTCCCTCCGCTTCCTGCGCAGCCAGGCAAACGCCAATGGCAAGGCGGGCGTCATCGGCATGTGCTCCGGCGGGCGGCATACCTTCCTGGCGGCGGCCACCCTGAAGGGCGTGGACGCGGCGGTGGACTGCTGGGGCGGCAGCGTGATCGTTCCCCCGGAGCGGCTCAGCCCGAAGCAGCCCGTGGCGCCCGTGGACCTGGCAGACGGCATCTCCTGCCCGCTGCTGGGCATTTTCGGCAACGAGGACAAGTTCCCGACGCCGGAGGAAGTGAACGCCCTGGAGGCCGTGCTGAAAGAGAAGGGCAAGGACTATGAATTCCACCGCTATGACGGCGCGGGCCACGGATTCTGGTATTATGACCGGCCCATGTACCGGCAGGAGCAGGCCATGGACTCCTGGAACAAGGTCCTGGACTTCTTTGACAAGCATCTGAAAGGGACCTGACATGCGGTCGGAATGGCCGGAAGCGCCCTTGGCCATCATGGCCAAACCCGTGGGCTCCCGCTGCAACATGCGCTGCGCCTACTGCTACTATCTGGAGAAGGGAAAATACTCCGAGAACCCAAAGCAGACGCGCATGAGCTTTGACCTGCTGGAAAAGCTGATCCGCCAGACCGTCGCCGCCTCCCCCGGGCCGGTCGTGTCCTTCACCTGGCACGGGGGCGAGCCGACGCTGGCCGGGCTGGATTTCTACAAAAAGGCGCTGGAGCTGGAAAAGAAATACCTGCCCAGGGGCTGGGAGGCCTGGAACAACCTCCAGACCAACGGCCTGCTCCTCAATGAGGGCTGGTGCCGCTTTTTGAAGGAGAACCGCTTCGACGTGGGCCTGAGCATCGACGGGGACATGGAAGTCCATGACTTCAACCGGCGTCTCCCCAATGGGGCGGGGACCTATGAGCGGGTGCGCGCGGCCATCCGGCGCCTGCGGGATGCCGGCCTCGAGCCGGACCTGCTGTGCACGGTCAACGCGGTCTCCCAGGAAAAGCCTCTGGAAGTCTACCGTGCCCTCCGGGACACGGGCTGCATCTGGGTGCAGTTCATCCCGGTGGTCATCCGCGGCGCGGACGGCGCCGCATCCGCCGGTTCGGTGAGTCCGGAGGGCTACGGGCGGTTCCTCACGGCGGTCTTCGACGAATGGGTGCGGCATGATCTGGGAAAACTGGATGTGCAGCTGTTCGCGGAGATGGCCCGGATCATGGCCGGGGGCCAGGCCAGCCTGTGCTGGATGAGCCCCACCTGCGGCCACGTGCTCATTGCCGAGGAGGACGGGGCCGTGTATTCCTGCGACCACTTCGTCGACCCGGAGCATCGCCTGGGGACTCTGCGGGAGGGCAGCCTGGCCCGCCTGGCCGAGGGGGCGTTCCAGCGCGCCTTCGGGCTTGCGAAGCGGGAAAACCTGACAAGCGAATGCCGGGCGTGCCCGTATCTGCGCTTCTGCAACGGGGGCTGTCCCAAGGACCGCTTCGGCCTCAGCGCGGAGGGGCAGCCGGGGCAGTATTGGCTCTGCGCCGGTCTCAAGAAGTTTTTTGCCCACGCCGAGCCGGTCCTGAAAAGGGTCATGGACATGAGCGCCGAAGGAAAAACGCCCCCGGAGATCATGGCGCGGCTGAAGGAACCGGCGGACACTTGAGAAACCGGAAAACGTCCTGAGAAATCATGCGATTTCTCAGGACGTTTTTTGCTGTACGGATACGCGGCTTTCCCGGAAGGGAACTCCCGGAAAGCCCGGAAGCGGTCATTTGCCGGAGCCGAGGAGGCCGGAGAGCATGGAGGCGACGTCGACGCCGCCGAGCATGCTGCCCATCATGCTGCCCAGGGGATTTACGTCCGCGTTTGGCTGCTGCTGTGCGCTGCCTGCGCTCTGCTGCTGCGCGCCGCCGAAGAGATTGCCCAGCAGACCGCCGATGCCGCCCTGCTGGGAAGGAGCCTGCTGCTGCGCGCCGCCGCCGAGCAGACTGCCGAGAAGCCCCGCGCCGAGACCGGACTGCTGCTGGACGGGAGCCGCCTGCTGCTGCGTGCCGCCGATGGGAAGAAAGCCCTGCGGCTGCGCCTGCACCTGTGTCTGCACAGTCTGCGTGGCCTGCTGGCCGAGCAGGCTCATCAGCAGGGGAGCGGCCGCGCCGAGAATGTTGTTGGTTGCGCCCGCCTTGAGGCCGGCGCGTTTGGCCGCGGCCTTCGTAACGGCGTCCTTCTCGTCGCCGAGGAGGTGGCCGACGATCTTTTTCCCGTCCTTCAGATCAACTCCGGAGAGAAACGCGGTGATGTCGCTGGTGTCGTCCAAGGCGTGGGAATCGAGCGCTCCGGCAAAGCCCGCGACGGTGTCGTCGCCGTTGGCCTGTCCCTGTACGCCCTCGAGCATGGCGGGCAGCGCGGAAAGAAGCACGTTTTTGACCTCGTCGGTCGTCGTGCCGGTCTTCTGACTCATCTGCGCGATGCTGTCCTCGCTGAGCATGGTGCCCAGTAAAGCATTCAAATCCATTAGAGGAACATCTCCTTTTCCTTTGATACTTTGATTATAGAAACCGGAGCGGGGAATGTCAAATCAAAACCGCATATTTTGTGGTATTTTTTGAATTCGACCACAAAATGTCTTGTCATATGCAGGAAAACGATTTATAATACATGCGTCAGAAAAGATATCCCCGCGATTTGGAAGGAGATAGAGAAATGGCGGAAGAAAAGAAAAAGAAGATCATATCTGCGGATACCGGCGAAGAAGTTGAGGCCGGTTCCCAGAAAAAGCCCACCATGCAGGCCGCCAAGCCCGTCGGCAACGCGACCGGACTGCGCATCGGCGCGATCATTCTCTGGGTCGTCGCGATCGCGTTCGAGGTTTTGGCGCTGCTTGTCGTCCTCGGCAAGCTTCGCATCAACTTCATGTCCTCGCTGGCACAGCTTATTATCTTCCTCGTGCTCGACCTTGCCTGCGTGATCATCGGCTCGCAGCTTTGGAAAAAAGCGAATCACATCAAGCCCGCCTCGGAAAAGAACAAGTTCCTCTTCTGGCTCTGGAACAACATGGGCGTCGTGGTGTGCGTGTTCGCCTTCGTGCCGATCATCATCATTATGCTGTCCAACAAGAATCTGGACAAGAAGACCAAGGTCATCGCCACGGTCGTTGCGATTATCGCGCTGCTGATCGGCGGCGTCGCCAGCTACGACTTCAACCCCGTGTCGCAGGAACAGCTCGCCGCCGCGGAGAGCGCGATCACGGACGACGTTTACTGGTCTCCCTTCGGCCATGTGTACCATACGCATGACGATTGCCAGGCGCTCAACCACAGCGACCAGCTGACCTACGGCTCCGTCGAGCAGGCTGTCGCCGCCAACCGCACGCGTCTGTGCTCCTTCTGCGCCAAGCGCGACGAGATCACCGGCGTCGTAACGGACGGCATCGACGTAACGGCGGAGGATCTCGTCTCCGTCGCGCCCGCCGCCTGAACCCGAAATATAGAAAAGCGTCCGGCAGGAGTGCCGGACGCTTTTCTGCTTTTTCGCACAGGAGGGGCGGAAAGTTGTCTGTAACGGATTCATAAACGGGAAAAAGGATACCAAAACCGGACGGCATGTGTTATAACTGGTATTGAGATGATCGGCGAAAAGAGGAGAGACGGTTTGAAGCGATTTGCGGAGATCTTTCGCTCAGAGTCCGGATACAAGGCGTTCTTTGTTTCCATGATTACATTCGGCCTTGCCTACGGACTGTATAAGGGCGTGTTGGACAACTATCTTGCGGAGATCGTGTCCATGTCTGAGCTGGACAAGGGCATATCCGAGTTCTTCCGGGAGCTTCCCGGACTGGCGCTCGTATTCATTCTCGCGGTGCTGTATACCTTCTCTGCGGAAAAGATCTATCAGCTCGGCGCGCTCATCATGCTCGTCGGCATGGGACTGCATGCCGTCCTGCCGTCCGCGCATATCCCGGTCATTCTTGCGATCTTCGTATTCTCGCTCGGCGAGCATATGCAGCTGGGCATGCGCAACACGCTTTCGCTGGAATACGCAAAGGAGGGGCGCGGCGGTGAAGCGCTCGGGCTGCAGAACGCCGCGCATCAGATGGGAACGCTATTGGGCTTTCTTGTCATCATCGGCGTATTCTGGTTTCTCAAGAGCAGCGTGAAGCTGTTCCGCGGCGTGTTTGCCCTGAGCGCGGCGATTATTGCGCTCGGCTTTCTCGCCTGTATGCGCATGAAAGGGAAGAGCGAGACCGATCCGGACAAGCGCCGCTTCTATTTCCGGAAAAAGTACAAGAAATACTATATGCTGGAGGTCTTTTACGGGGCGCGCAAACAGATCTTTCTCACCTTCGGCCCCTATGTGCTCGTCCTGTTCTACGGCGCGAACGCCATGGTCATCAGCATCCTATTTGCCGTTTCCTCGGTCTGCACGTTTTTCGCATCGCCGCTCGTCGGACGCATCATAGACCGCTTCGGCTACAAGCTCGTCATGATCATGGACACGCTGATCCTTGTGATTGTGTGCTTTTTCTACGGCTTTGCGCATCATATCTTTCCGATGCGCGTCGCTTTCCTCGTCTGCTGCCTGAATTACATACTCGACTCGGTCATTTCGCTGGCGTCCATGGCCTCCAACGTCTACGTACAGGATCTCTCCGACGGGCCGGATGAGGTTCGCGCCACGATCTCGACGGGGCTCTCCGTCAACCATCTCGTCACGATCCTGATCGCGCTTTTCGGCGGATGGATCTGGCAGTCGCTGGGCATTGAAACGCTGTTCGTGCTCTCCGCGATCCTCGGCCTGTGCAACAGCGCATACGCGGCGACGATCAAAACGAAGAAGCAATCGCTTCTATAATTGCATGGGATACGATGTGAGTGAGAAATAACCTTTGGGAGGTAAACACATGAGGCTGCACATTCGAAGCGCG
>JAEEGJ010029375.1_pt1 | contig 10850 bp, 12 predicted proteins | sample 8958761 | NCBI WGS metagenome assembly JAEEGJ01 (sample SAMN16246546, study PRJNA631951) | gut metagenome | biome: gut microbiome; feature: rumen; material: RS-attached | host: Bos | place: Iran: Karaj | collected 2018-10
CGGCATTGGCCTCGAGCCGGACAAGGGGGTGACGACGGTGGAGATACCGTTCTCCAAGCTTCCCGGCGGGAAGATGCTCACTATCGCCGTCAGGCCGCTAAGTTCGCTCGGTACGAAGGGCAAGGCGATTGGAACGACTTTCAGATTTTGCAGTTACGAGCGAGTATTGGTTGAGAGAGGCGAGGAAAGCGGAAACTGGTAGGGCGCGGATTCCAGTCGCGCCGCCAGAAATCGGTAGGGCGCGATCACCGAGCGCGCCGCATCATAAGGAAGGCAGTAGCATGGCAACGTGGGTGAAAGAGGAGATTGACATCGAGGGCGCTGGCTCAGATGCCGGTTTGCTACTGCTACGCCGACACCAACAACGCCGCTGCGATGGAGAACTGGAAACGGCATTGTCAACACCCAAGCGAGGCTATGATGGTGGATGATGGGCTCGAGACGAGAGACGTTAGACGCGTCTTTTGTCTCATGTCTCACGTCACTAGACACAAGCCAGTTTCCCCAAGCATCAACAAATCGCCCTCCCGCGTAGACCAGACCGTGCTTTTGGTATAATATAGGCGTTAAAGGGGACGGCAAATGAATTCCACACTGCAAAGTTGATCCGTTCTTCTCGCGAGCATCGGCACTTCTCCCGGAGTGCTGACGAACACCGTATGGGCGCTCGCGCATCAGAAGAAGCCGGTTGTGCATAACACACGAACTTTGGTACAATTAGCATAGATGAAATACGGAATCTTCATATCAAGCGTCCAGCGCGAATTTGCCAAGGAGCGCAAGGCTCTCGCGTCCTACATTCGAAAGGATGCAATCCTCGGCAAGTTCTTCGAGGTGTTCCTTTTCGAGGAGGTCCCCGCGCAGGAACGGAAGGCCGATGGCGTGTATCTTGCCGAAGTCGACGACTGCGACATCTATCTTGGCATCTTCGGCCACACATACGGCAATGCCGATTCCAGAGGCGTCTCGGCGACCGAGCGGGAATATCGGCGCGCGGCGGCAAGACACAAGTATCGCATCTGCTTTGTCGACAAGTCTGCCGGGGAGACGGATCAACGCGAGGCGGCTTTCATCGGACGCGTCAATGACGATGTCGTCCGAAAGGGTTTCGTCGGCTATGACGATTTGCGCACTGCGGTCTACGCAGCGCTCGCCAAGCACCTTGAGGACAAGGGACTCATAAATGTCCTTCCGTTCGATTGTTCTAATTCCGCCAATATCCAACTGAAGGATCTATCCACATCCAAGATGCGCCAATTTGTCAGGGATGCATGTATTGAGCGCAAATGGAATGTCCCCGTTAACGCAACGCCAGTTAAGATTCTGGAAGCATTGCGGCTGATTGATGACAATGGCCATATTCTCAATCCGGCGGCGTTGCTGTTAGGAAAAGATCCACAACGCTATTTCCCTGCGTCCTGTGTCAAGTGCGCATGGTTTTTGACTGACCGTGTTGAAAAACCGATGGCCGATCATCAGATATACACGGGCGATGTCTTCAAGATGGTCGATGACGCGACATTCTTTGTCATATCGCACATCAGCAATCAAATCGGCCCGCACGATGCGGCAGACAGTGCGGCGGCGACGTCGCGGTTTGAACTTCCCGAGCCGGCTGTGCGGGAGGCGATAGTCAATGCGGTATGCCATCGCGACTACGCAAGCGCGGCAAGTGTTCAGGTGATGCTGTTCAAGGATCGGCTGGAAATATGGAGTCCGGGGCCGCTTCCGAAAGGCATGACGCTTGCGAAGATGTACAAGCGTCACAAGTCCTATCCGGCGAATCCGCTCCTTGCGTATGCGATGTTCCTGCGCAAGTACGTAGAGCAGACGGGCACGGGCACGGGCGACATCATTGCCCGCTGCCGCGAATGGGGGCTACCCGACCCCAAATGGCAGGTCGAGGACGGCGAAGACTTTGTTATGGTAATGCCGCGTCCGCAAAGTTCGGTTACGAGTTCGGTTAGGACTGTGGATTGGAGTGTGGATAAGAGTGTGGATTGGAGTGTGGATAAGACATGTGATCAAGTGCTTAGCATCCTGAAAACTAATCCGCGGGCTACGCTGGATCAAGTCGCGAACGTAGTTGGCCTTTCAGTTCGTGGCATTGAACAAGCCATCAAGCGACTGAAGAAAGCCAAGCGGATCAGAAAAGTTGGCGGCAAGCGCTTCGGTCATTGGGAGGTGCTGGCATGACCTTGGCAAGGCGTAAAATTCTCATCGCAGGCATGGGCACTTCTCCGGCGGTGCTTACAAACGCCGTATGGGCGCTTGGTTGTTCACAAAAGCCTGTCAGTAAACGATACAATTTAAAGCCATCCAAGAAAGGAGTGTTAAAATGACAGATAAGGCCTTTGAGACGTTTAAAAGATTAGTTCCTTATTTACGAGGAGCTCTCTGGTGGGCGCAGAATGATTTGATTAAGGATCGGCATTCAACATTCAATCAAGAAGATTCCCGCGAGGGACATCCGCTGCTTTCTGTCTGTCAGCGAGAAGTTAAGGGGGCCTTTGATGTAGTCCCGATGTTGGTTGGAACGTCAGGGACTAAAATGGATTTCATTGCGCGATCCAAGTGTGTCCTAGTTGTTGGAATGACCAAACAGTCACCAGAACACAAAACTTATTTTGGTTCCATTGTTATGCCAGGAAGGTACTCTTTTGAAGATCTGCTAACCGGGGTTCGTCCAAGCAAGGTTGAGGCCGTCGAGTATGATAGACATACGGTAAAACGCCGAGATGACGAGCGTGGTGTACTGCGCAAAGATAAATGGTATGCAGTGCGAACCATGATTCCCAATTGGGACAAGCCAATGGTTTCCAAGACCGAGAGTCAGGCATTGAATAACTGGTGTGTAAGGCATGGGATATAATAAAGGAGCGTCATGAATTCAAATACGGATCTAACCTTATTCTGGTTGGCGTGGCAGAAAACATGCTCTGTTCGTCTGTGTTGCGCAGGGCACGATCAAGAATATCTTGAAAAGTGTTCTTCAGATCGGAAATTGATCGAGAGTATAGAGCAGATACAGGGTCTTGCTTCGGAGGTTATTAATTCGATGAACAGACGCTTTAACATGCTTCTAGACAAAAACGCAGGTATGCGCCTCTCGGATTTCTCGGCCGAATCAGAGAATTGGGATGGCCAAGGAGCGGGGAGTGCGTTTGAATTATTGGAGTCGTATCTGTACAATAAGCAATACCTTAATGGCAAACCTTTCAAGGCATATCTCTTTGAAGATGCTGCCGAGCGCCCTGGCGGAATGAATCGGAATCTGTTTGGCTATCTCCAGCGTGTCTTGGCGACAATGGTTGCTGAAAGTTATGGGGAGAATGTCTATCGGCCATTGAAGGATGAAGATGGGAGAGAGGTCGAACCAGCGGAGGTGTCTATGGATGGACAAAAAGTGCTGGCTTCACCATATACGCCAGAGGAGGGTGTAGAGATTCATGAAGTGGAAGAATCTTTTCAAAGATACTTGGCCGAGAATGGACCTTCATGGGATTCTGATCATTGGCTAATCCTGTTTTGCATGTTGAATTTGCTGCGAGTAGGGAGTGAAAAGGTGAGGCCGTTGTTCGCTAAAGGCCATCAAACAATCAACGTTTGGTTCTCCCAGATGCGGAGTGAGTTATTGGCTTGGCTTCGCAATGGGGTTTCAGACAAGGCGATTGGCATGTCCCTTGACGGGAACCTCCAATCTATATTGGACGATAATGTGCAAAAGATGCCTTGGTATTGTGAGATAAAGCGTGTTCTTGCAGAAAATCGCAAAAGCACTGGAAAATGAATTGCACAACACCTTATTATGGGTGTGGAAAGGACAAGTTGAAATGAAAACCGATTTTAGCGTGTATGCCTCGCTTCTTTCCTCGACGCCGTCCGACGCGCAAAACATCGCGTCCTGGTTGGCTGATCGCGAGGCAGCAAGCGACGTAATGAAAATGAATGTAGATGAGACAGTTCAAGACAGTACGCTGATGGCGACAGCATCAGGCGAGTACGACGAGAACATCGCCGTTGCGCAAATACGTATATTGTCAAAGCAATATACGACAGAACCTGATGTGATCCCATATATAGCCGTTGTGGACAAATGGGATGATGACATGTGGCTTATTGTGCCGTTTTCACCATACAAGACCCCCGCGACCCCGGGGGAAATGGAGACGGGGCTAGACGTCTATGGGCTTCATGTGCTACAGGCTTGGAATGGGCGAACGGTTCAAGATGCAATTTTAAAGAAGAGTTATCTTTTCGGAAAACTTTCGGAGAAGGTTCGTAACGATGCGTTAGCTCTGTTTAGACATGAATTCGGCGGCGTTTCGCTACCATCCGATTTCTCAGCGAGTCTAGGGAGTCCGATTGTCGAGGCGGAAGATCCACGTCGAGAGTATTTGGATGAGTGTGTCAAACGTCTTAATCCATTGGCAAAGGCAGTGATAGAGATGGCGGAGCATCCATCTATGGCATTTCGCGTTATTCACGATCAGTTGTTTGATAAATACTTGCCTACCGGAACTGATTATGCTCTGGCAGCCGCCACTGATGATCTCAATCCCAAGGTGCCAATCTTAATGCACAGGGGTGCGTGGGACGCGATGATGGAAGGCAAGGAGGTAAGCGGATTTAGCGGGTATTCCTCGCTTGGCGGTGGCCAGACTGGGTTGACATTTTACCTATGTGGCGATATTCCACCAGAGTTTGACGGAGAGAACGAATTGTCCGTGGTGGCGTATAAACGCGAGACGAGGGAACTTGTCGGCAAGGGTAGTCTCAAACGGCTTGATGATGGGCGGTGCAGAATCAGTATCAGGCTCGGTGAGGGGTGTGAACCTGTGGATGTGGACGAGGCGGGAGAACTTGTGCTCGTTGCGGAGTGAAGATGAAACTGTTTAAAGATTACATCGCCGATTATGGTGGTCTTTATGAGTCCGCAAACGTGATTCATTTCTGGAATCGTGCAGATGACGTATACGAGTTAGAGGAAGATCCGGCGGCTGAAGGATGTGAATCGTATCGCATCATTACGGCAGAACGCATTCTGTATAGGCGTAGGATTAAAGACCTTCCTGTGCAAGAAGCGTTTTTGGAGCGGCAGGCAATACTTGATCAACCGCTAGTCCCAGACGGCCCGACTTTACGTGAGCTACTTTCGCCCGAAGTCCATGTCGCCGTGACTTTCGTCCCCCTTGCAGGTCTTCACGGGGCAAACTCGTGCCTAGGTCGTTTGTATTGTATTTCGGGGTTGTTGTTTCATGCTTGCCCATTTGAGAACGGGGCACCTGCGGAGTCCGGTGCTTATGGATGGATGTTGCTGGGCGTCCCCGAGAACATCCCAGGGACGGGCGAATCATGGAATCTAGCCGCGAATTTGCTGATAGAGGCATTGGGGGCTACAAATGCTCAACCGTTGATACGTGAATTATCTACGCGAATCGTGACGGGACGAGTTGATCAGTCGGGTCATGTGCGCAGGATTGATAAACTTGAGAATAAAATCAGATTCGTAACATCAAACAAGTGGCTGCGACAACTGAAGTGGATGGTACCACACGAAAATCGAGAGGAAGCAGTTATGATAAATGCAGACATGCCGGAAACACTGGAGGAGGCTCTGAAAATGATAGAGTCGAATCGTAGTCGTTCCACTGAGGCACTGATGTCGGCGATTTCTTCGGGCTTGCTGAACAATAAAGTTATAGCTGCACAGCTTTATAACGGTGCTGATGTATCGGTGGAAAACTCGGTAAGCCATGAGAACCTTGCCCAAATACTGAAAAGGCGAACGCGTGGGTTGTTGCTTGATATGGATTCGTTGTGTGATTTGGAAAATCATAATCACATTGTGGATGCCATAACGTCAGAAATGACGGCTATATTTGACTCGTACGCCAGTACACAACGTATTTTATCGTACTACGCCGATTTGCCACAGATGTTTTTTACGCTGGCACGGAGGCGGGCGGATGAGGCGATTGACGCCATGTTGAAGTGTTATGGAACAGATGCCATCAATGCAACGGACTCTGACGGCGAGACAGCGCTTGATTTTGCGCTAGAGTATGATTCTGCTGCAGCCGGTGTGCTGAGGAAACACGGGGCCACGGTGCGTGGCATTTACCGAGCCGGAAGCCGAAAAATGCGCGAAATGCTTATGCTGGGGTCCATCAATTTTTCTGATGAGGTCTACAAGTACTTTCTCGACGCCGTTGGAAGTGGTTTCCTGGATGTGAATGCAATGATTGACTTCGGGCCAGAAGGGTTGAACTCAGCAGTATCTTTGCACGAAGAGGATGAGCATAATGAATATGTGACTACGGGTACAATTTGTCGCCGCCATAAGACTAACGTATTTCTAGAGGCGATTTTACTTGATACGACGGGTGAACTGGTCAAGAAGTGTTTAGATTGTGGGGCTGATGTGAATATTCCGATTGAGTTTAGCCGAGACAAAGATGTCGACTGGGAATGTGATAGTGACGGATGCCCAATGTTCTTCAAGGGATTTAGAGATGCAGAGGTCATAATGCGTACACCTCTTGATTTGTCAGATGTCTCTTGCATCAATGTCGTTAGGAAACTCCTGAAAAAGGCGGGGGCGAAGAACTATTTCCAGATAAGGAATGATAGACGTGCTAAGATCGTAAAGGTCGATTGAGGTTGAAATGACCACACTCTATTTCTATAAGGACGACTATATTGAAAACCCTCGGGACACCGAAGGTTCCAATAAGGTCGTTCGTTTGTGGTATGATGAGAGAGTGCGATATGCCGACGAGGATATCACCGATAGTCAATGTATGGGAATTGTTGCCGAGAGATTGATCGTGCGACGCCTTTTGGGTCTTGAAGCTCTCGATATGACGTATCTGCCCAAGACTGCGCATGCGAAACCATTTGGACACGCGTCGCCGATCTTGGCTGAATTGCTCATGCCGAGTGTGTTTATTGCGATGGCACTTATCCCTCTTTCGCCCCCTGGACAGCAAGGTCGTCCGATTATGGCGCGGCTATACTGCGTTTCTGGCTTGCCAAATCGTTACAGAATAGCGCTTGATGGCAATGAAGAAACTGCGTTGCAAGGTTTTTCGTGGTTTCTTGCTGGTGTGCCCCAAGCGTTGTTGAATAAAGGTATAGTTGGACGTTCTTGGTTATTGGCGGCAAACCTTTTGTCGCGGATTGTGGAAACACGAGATGCCAAGACGGCGCGTAATCTTGCAAAACATTACATTGTTACTGGAGATGTCTCCAACGGCGTAATCCGTCGAGTGGAGATTCTACGCAAGCCGGAACTTGCAAAGCAGTTTGACGATTTCAAATGGATTATACCAAAGGAGAATGACATGGACATCCCAAAGAGAAAGATCGAGAAACCTGAAAATCTTGAAGCGGCCTATCAGATGATAGAATCAATGAGAAGCACGGCCACGAGGTCGTTCTTCAGGTTCTTGCGCGAATGCAACCTCGCAGGAGTTAAAGAACAGTATCGCATTGGTGCTGATATCTTTGCGCGAGAGGAAAAGACGGGCCTGACGTGCCTTGAAGTCGTAGCGGACATGAAGGCGCAGTTATATGCAGCGGAGACGAAAGGAAAGAAGGTGGATGAGGATGTTAAGGTCGATCGAGAAGTGTTTAAGAAAAACATCAGAGAACGAATAGCTACGCTCGATAAGCTGGATCAATGGCTGCGGTTACAGGGCGCGGACTCGTCTATGATGTTTTACTTGATGGCGGTTAACGGGGATGAGGCTGGCATTGAAAGATGTCGTGAATACACCCCTATTAATTCATGTAATGAAAAAGGAAATACTGCAGTTGACTTAGCGCTTATAGGCGGGGACCTTGAGACGGCAAGGTTGCTCCATCGGCATGGTGGATGCCCCAATCCTCGTTTGGGTGCAAATCGGAAGCTCGCGGATGCAATCCGTCGTTTTTGTGATCCAATATGCTCTAGCAGTAAGGAACAGGATAAGTTGATTGTGAATGCAATTGATCTAGGATTTTCTTTCAAAACTCCTTTAGAAGTCGAGGCCATCCCGTACTACGATGTTTTGGGTGGGCAGAAGAGTAATTGTACATTATATGCGGTCGCTGTAAGCAATGCTAACTATGAAGTTCTCGAAGCATGCTTGCGGAATGGTGCAGATGCTAATAAGAAGTTGTCTTGGTCGCATTTTGAAGTAACACTCGAGGGCGATGTAGAAGAAATTGTTGATAAGTGCGGTACCCCATGGTCAATCTTGTCGGGGCGTGGCGACATGAAGGGGGATATGCGGCAAAAGTTCCGAGAATTGTTGCAACGGTATGGCGCCTGTATTGCCGAGGAGTGAATATGCTCAATAGTCATTCAGTAGAATGTCGTGATTGTGAGTAGTTGCATCAGTTAGTTGAAGGCTAACTTCAAGGGAGTAATTCGAAGATGTGGTTCGCTTTCGTAAAATAGAAATTTCAAGATCAACTGGAAAATGAATTCCTCACGCCCTTATTACGGGTGTGAGGAATTCATTTATGATAGTCAAGCAAAAGAAGATCGCTATATTCGACATGGATGGGACGCTGGCGGATACGGATGCTGCCAATTCGGCGGCGTATCGCGCGGCGCTGGCGTGGGCGGGTGTCAGGAATATGTTCGGCCTTGTTGGTCGTGTTACGGTGGAGGTCGTTCGCGCGGCTATGGGAGAAGGGGCGGCTGTGTCGCTTGATGATATCGTGAGGATGAAAGTCGAGGCCTATTGCGGTGAGCTTTGGCGTGCGAGCTTGGGCCCGGCGAGCGACGCCTTTCATTGTGTGCTTGTGAACCGCAGCATGTTCGACAAGGTTGTGCTTCTCTCGGACGGAAGCGAGCGGCGCGTCATGGAGACGCTCAATCACTTCGGGTGGAAGAATCTTTTTGACGAGATTGTCTGCAATGGTGGCAAAGGGGATAAGTACGCCAACTATTTTAGGGGCTTCGCTTCCGACCCTGCGGCGTGTGTCGTGTGGGAGAACGAAGAAGGGCAAATCATGTCTGCCATCGCGGCGGGTGTCAAGATGGAAAACATCAGAAAGGTAGGTTGATCATGCTGCACGGGAAAATTGGCAACGATGCGTTCCTCGATAGGGATGTCGATCTGTATTTCCATGCCCATTACTATGGGTTCAGTTCTACGGAAAACACTATCAAGTACATAAACTATCTTAAAAACGATCGTCGCACTTTCGACGACCGGATCGCAACGAGCGAGGAAAAGGCGGCGATGGTTCTGGCCGTCGACCTGTCGGAGCTTGTCAACCTGTATGGACCGCTCACGGTCTGTGGCATTCCGCGCTCAAAGCGTGAGGATGTCTATCCCTCGGAGAAGATGGGGCTCAAGCGCGCAATCCGCAAGGCGATTGCCATGAATCCGCTTCTTTCGGATGGCATGGACTACATTGTTCGCCACACCAATACTCTGTGCACGCATCGCAGCTATTGGGGATACGGTGGAGATGGGGAAGGTCCGCGCCCTGGCCTGATTCGGGACACGTGCCATCTTTCAAGTGAGATAGCCGGTAAGAATATCGTCCTGGTTGACGATATCTACACAGCCGACGTTGGCATAGATGAGGATGGTGTGCAGGCTTTGTTCGATGCCGGGGCTAAAAGTGTAATCATGTATACCTTCGGTTGCACGGCCAGCCGAGGTTATCGTAAGTGCGCTTGAGGGTAGGTTAAAATTTAATATTCTGTCAAAGGAGGAAACCAATGCTGATTTGCGATAATGTGCTAAACGTTCTTGCCGCATGTGAGTATCGTGGCATCGGAAAAGCGTGGATCAACAAGAATCTGCGCGGCGGAGAGAGTGTCGCCCAGATAGTCGGCCTCATCGTGGACAAGGATGCGTCTGCCGACGTAGAAGGGTTCGAGAGGCGCAGGGCCGCCATTAAGGCGGAAATCGCCGCGCTTGGTGATGCGATAGATGGCGTGGTCGCCATCGGAGATGCCGATTTCCCTGTCATTCAGCAAGGGGTAAAGAACGGCGATCGCCCGATTGCGCTTTTCTATAAAGGTGACATCTCGCTGATTAAGAGGGCGGCGGGGAATGTGGCGGTAATCGGTCTTCTTACGCCATCGCTGCAGATTGAGGAAGATGAACGAGAAGTCGTGCGCAAGCTTGTCGGTCAAGGGAAGTGCATAGTAAGCGGCCTTGCCCTCGGCTGTGATACAATAGGTCACCGCGAGACGCTTGATTTTGCTGGTAAGACGGTCGCCTTCCTGTCGAGTCCGCTAACTGAGGTGAATCCTCCGTCAAACCGTCCTCTGGCGGATGAGATTGTGAAGCGAGGCGGGCTTATTGTGTCGGAGTATTTTCGTGGCGCCCATTCAAAGCGCGAGTTCATCGGACGCTATGCCGAACGTGATAGGTTGCAGGCAATGTTTGCAGAGGCTGTCGTGCTTGCCGCAAGCTATTCGCAGAAAGACTACGGCAAAGACAGCGGATCTCGGTTCGCCATGGGTAAGGCTGTTGAATATGGCGTACAGCGGTATGTCATATACGACTCAATGCGTGACAGCGAGAATCCGATGTTCAATCTTTCGAGGGAGGCAATCGCTGCCGGGGCGGGTATAATAAAGCCGGGTGGCAACGTCAAGATTGTTGGAGTGGCTGTCAGTGGATCTCAACTTGAATTTTCCATCTGAAAGGAGGTGCAAAAATGTACAATCCCGATGACGAGCTGTTCGAAGAAGGATTCTGGAATGGCCATGATGTCTATCGTGACCATGAGGACGGCGGCATTTGGTACGACGGGTACTATTGCGCTGATGCCACGGACTATGAAGAGGCCGAAACAGAGTATTGGAATACGCACTAACATGAATTTCAGAG
>JAEEGJ010029378.1_pt1 | contig 10848 bp, 7 predicted proteins | sample 8958761 | NCBI WGS metagenome assembly JAEEGJ01 (sample SAMN16246546, study PRJNA631951) | gut metagenome | biome: gut microbiome; feature: rumen; material: RS-attached | host: Bos | place: Iran: Karaj | collected 2018-10
CGCTCAAGTAGTACGAGCCAAAGTAAATCGCCACAATCTGGAGCAAAAGCGGAGTGCCACGCATCACCGAGATGTAGAACGATACCGGGTAACGCACAATGCGGTAGCGGCTCATCTTGAGAACCGCCACAAGCAAGCCGAGCGGAATCGAGAACAACAGCGTCAGCGCGAAAATCGCGAGCGTTGTGCAGAAGCCGCCCCAGAGAATAGGGAGTAAGGAATTCAAATCAGACATGAGATTGCGCGCCGACCGTTACTTGCCAAACCACTTGGCAGAGATTTCAGCGAACTTGCCATCTTTTTTCATTGCATCAAGAACATTGTTCACAGAATCGCGGAGAGCCTGGTCCTTCTTGCGGAAACCCACGGCGTAGACTTCGTCGGAGAGGCCTTCTTCGAGCACCGTGTAGTCTTTCGCGTTCGTCACAATCCAGTATTTGGCCACGATTTCGTCGAGGAACACGGCATCGACACCGCCCTTGTCCAAATCCATGAGAGCCGTCTGGTTATCGTCAAACGGGACGATTTCCTTGGCAGCCTTGCCTGCTTCGGAAGCATCGAGCAACTTCTGTGCGGTAGAACCGTTCTGCACGGCAATCTTCTTGCCAGCGAGAGCAGCGAGGTTCGTGATAGCCTTGTCCTTCACCGTGAAAATCATGCGGTTCTTGAGGTAAGCATCGCTCAAGTTCATTGCCTTGGCACGTGCAGAGTCAACACTCATGCCGTTCCAGATGCAGTCAATCTTGCCGGTATTCAGTTCCTGTTCCTTTGCGTCCCAGGAAATCGGTTGCGTCTTGAGCTTGATGCCCAAGCGCGCACAAACTTCGGTGGCAAGGTCGATATCAAAGCCCACAATGTTATTGTCCTTGTCGCGGAAACCCATCGGCGGGAAAGAATCGTCGAGACCCAGCACGAACACGCCTGCAGCCTTGACCTTGTTGAAGGATTCATCGGCAGCAGTCTTCGTTTCAGCCTTCTGGTCGTTACAAGCTGAGAATACAGCGGCGCAAGCAACGGCCGCAATCATCGCAAAAATCTTTTTCATCTTAGATTCCTTTTTTAATTTCTAATGGAAATATAGGAAAGCGAGTGGTTATAAGGCGCCGCAAATGCCATCAAGCTACAATTTCTTTCAGAGATATCTCGAAAAAATGACCTTTTTCCAAGAGATTTGGACGATTGCAGTTTTCATACAAAAAAGGGCCGCATCGCTGCGGTCTTTTTTTGACTCTTTCACGCGGTACGAGACTTAACGCTAACGAGACAGTCCAGCAAGGCACTCGCCAAATTCGCGGGCGCCCTTTGTAAACAGGACCGTTCCCCGGATGTACAGAGAATCCTGGAAATCGCGTTCTTCGTCATAGTTGCGCAAACCGTCCGTGGTCAAGTCTTTGCAGTTATCCTTCGTGACATTCACCTGCCGTTCTTCGTAAGAACATTCCTTGTCTCCGGTGGCCACGCTGACAGCAATCGTGTAGTCCAGCGAATCGCGCGCCACCTTTATCACCTTGAGCTCGAAATCCTTGCCGCCCAGCTTGAATTTCTTTTCGCGCTTGGAGACCTCAAGAACTTCAATATCATGCTTCTTTTCGTATGCCTTTATCTCAGAAGGCTGTCGCGGAGAAAGCAGGCCGTCAAGCGCCACGTCCGCCCCAAAGTTAGAACCGTTTTCAAGGATGGCATAGAGGTCCTGCATAAAGAAAGAGTTCATATAGTCGTCGTATTTGAAATAGGCCGGCTTATATACGAATTCTTCCTGGAACTTGCTTTCCGAAATGGTCAGGACAACGTCCCTATACTGGGCACTGAATTCACGCTCCTCCTCGTCGCTACAATACACCTGCCCTTCAAATTCACTGCATTCCAGGTTCTTCCATTCACCGTAAATTTTTTCGGTAGAACCGCCGATGTAATAGTGCGGATCGTCGGTATTGCCGTTGAAATAGACGACAAGGGTGTCGCCGCGGGTAACGTAACTACTCGGAACCGTTTCCGTATATTCCTCAAACGAGACATCGCCCCACGTAAAGGCACCCTTATGTAAAATGCAAAATGCCTTGGTAGTGGAATCCGAGCTGACGGTAATTGTACGCTTGTCCTTATTGACTGCCACATGTTCGGCACTTCCGGCGCTTCCGAGAATTTCTTCGTTTTCGTTGGCGCTAGATGCGTCATCACTACATGCATAAAAAACGGCAGCAGAAACCAGTAAAAAACTAAAGAATCTCATTTTTCTTCTCCTTCAAAAAGTCTTTGAGATGCTTAAAAAATAATTTATAATTTCATAGAAAGTAAAAAAGGGCCGCATCGCTGCGGTCCTTTTTTAATGACTTGGATCCTATCGGGGCTACGCCCCTCCAGGATGACATAGGGAGCGACGCTCCCTACCTAGCATTAGTCCTTTCCGTACACCTTTTCGGCGTAGGTGACTGTTGCGCCGAGGTATTCGCGGTTCATCTTGGCGATGTAATCGACGGTGATACCCTTCGGGCAGGCAGCCTGGCATTCGTAAAGGTTCGTGCAGTTGCCGAAGCCTTCCTTGTCCATCTGAGCGACCATGGCCAAAACGCGCTTCTTCGCTTCAACCTTGCCCTGCGGCAAGAAGCTGAGGTGAGCGACCTTCGCAGAAACGAAGAGCATCGCAGAAGCGTTCTTACAGGCAGCGACGCAAGCACCGCAACCGATGCAAGCGGCAGCGTCAAAGGCGCGGTCGGCATCAGCCTTGGGAACCGGAATCACGGATGCTTCAGGAGCGGCACCGGTGTTGACGGAAACGAAACCGCCAGCCTGGATGATTCGGTCGAAAGCGGTACGGTCAACGGCGCAGTCACGGATAACCGGGAATGCGGCGGCGCGCCACGGTTCGATCACGATGGTGTCGCCATCCTTGAACTTACGCATGTGAAGCTGGCAGGTAGTCGTTGCATGGTCGGGACCGTGCGGCATACCGTTGATGACCAACGAGCACATACCGCAAATACCTTCGCGGCAGTCGTGGTCGAAGGCGAAGCCTTCCTTGCCCTGCTTCATCTGTTCTTCGTTCACGATGTCCAACATTTCGAGGAAGGACATGTCCGGGGAAACGTCGTTGATCTTGACAGTTTCGAACTGTCCCTTGGTCTTGGCATCCTTCTGGCGCCAAATTTTCAATGTCAAATTCAGTCCGCTCATTATTTGTAGCTCCTAGTTGCAAGGTGGCAGTAATCGAATGTAAGAGGTTCCTTGGAAAGTTCCGGTGCGATACCATCGCCCTTGTATTCCCAAGCACCGACGTAGCAGAAGTTTTCGTCGTCGCGCTTTGCTTCGCCTTCCGGAGTCTGGCTTTCTTCACGGAAGTGGCCACCGCAAGATTCTTTACGATGGAGAGCGTCGAGTGTGAGGACTTCGGCGAATTCGAGGAAGTCAGCCACGCGGCCGGCACGTTCGAGGTTCTGGTTGAAGGAGCCTTCGGAACCGACGACATTCACGTCTTCCCAGAATTCCTGGCGGAGGGCCGGAATCTTTTCGAGAGCGGTCTTGAGGCCGGCTTCGTTACGGGCCATGCCCACGTATTCCCACATGATGTTGCCGAGTTCGCGGTGGAATTCGTTAACAGTGCGGTGGCCGTGGACGTTCAAGAGCTTGTGGATGCGTTCTTCGGTCTGCTTCTTGCAATCGTTAAATGCCGGATCCGTTTCGGAGACCTTTTCGAGCTTGGTGCCAGCAAAGTAGCCGCCGATGGTGAACGGAATCACGAAGTAACCGTCGGAGAGGCCCTGCATAAGAGCAGAAGCACCGAGGCGGTTTGCACCGTGGTCGGAGAAGTTTGCTTCACCGAGGACGAAGCAACCCGGAATCGTAGACATCAAATCGTAGTCAACCCAGAGGCCGCCCATCGTGTAGTGGATGGCCGGGAAGATGCGCATCGGGACCTTGTACGGGTCTTCGTCGGTGATCTTCTCGTACATCTGGAACAAGTTACCATACTTGGCAGAAACACCTGCAACGCCCATGCGCTGGATAGCGTCGGCGAAGTCGAGGTAAACGGCCTGCTTGGTGGACCCCACGCCGAGACCTGCGTCGCAGACCTGCTTGGCGTTACGGGAAGCCACGTCACGCGGGACGAGGTTACCGAAGCTCGGGTACTTTTCTTCGAGGTAGTAGTAACGATCTTCTTCGGGGATCTGGTCCGGGCTGCGGGTGTCACCCGCCTTGCGCGGGACCCAGATACGGCCGTCGTTACGGAGAGATTCGCTCATCAAGGTGAGCTTGGACTGCAGGTCGCCGTGGCGAGGAATGCAAGTCGGGTGGATCTGCGTGTAGCAGGGGTTAGCGAACAGGGCGCCGCGCTTGTAGGCACGGAATGCAGCCGTCACGTTAGAACCCTGAGCGTTGGTAGAAAGGTAATAGACGTTACCGTAACCACCGGTGCAAAGGCAGACAGCGTCACCGACGTGGCTTTCGAGTTCGCCAGTGATGAGGTTACGGACGATGATACCGCGAGCCTTGCCATCAATCACGACGAGGTCCATCATTTCGCGGCGGGGGAACATCTTGACCTTACCGGCGGCAACCTGGCGCATGAGGGCCTGGTAGGCACCGAGCAAGAGCTGCTGACCCGTCTGACCGCGGGCGTAGAACGTACGGGAAACCTGCGTACCGCCGAAGGAGCGGTTGTCGAGGAGGCCACCGTATTCACGACCGAACGGAACGCCCTGAGCGACGCACTGGTCGATGATGAGGTTGGAGTTTTCGGCCAAGCGGTGCACGTTGGCTTCGCGAGCGCGGAAGTCACCGCCCTTCACGGTATCGTAGAACAGACGGTAAACGGAGTCGCCGTCGTTCTTGTAGTTCTTGGCAGCGTTGATACCGCCCTGAGCAGCGATGGAGTGAGCACGACGGGGGCTATCCTGGATGCAGAAAGACTTGACGTTGTATCCAAGTTCAGCAAGAGAAGCGGCAGCGGATGCACCGGCAAGGCCAGTACCCACCACAATCACGGTAAACTTACGCTTGTTAGCGGGGTTCACAAGCTTGAGTTCAAACTTGTGCTTGGTCCACTTTTCTTCGATAGAACCACCAGGAATTTTAGAATCAAGAATCATTAGTGGTCTCCTTACTTTTCAATGTTGAGAGAAACTTGAACTTCGCCAATGGACGGGATGACGAAAGAAGCCTTCTTTTCGGCGTCCATCTTGGCCTTCTGCTGTTCGTACTGCGGCTGGAGGGCGCGGGACTTTTCAATCAAAGCCTGCGTTTCGGGCTGACCGCTGAGGTAGAATGCGGCAACGGCGGTGATGCCAAAGCCGAGAGCGACAACGACGCTATAGACGATGCCGGCGATGTCGATAATCGGAGTCCACTTCTGGTGGGCGATACCCATGGTCTGGAACGCAGAAGAAATGGCATGGAACAGATGAACGCCGATGACGAACATGCTGATAACATAGAAAGCAGCCCAACCCGGATTCGAGAACATTTGGATAGTGGTGAGCCACATGTCGCGGACGATTTCGCCCTTGTCGTTCATGTAGAGGTAGTGTTCGCCGAACTTGAGCATCATGAGGTGCTGGACGAGGAAGCCGAGCACAAAGAGGCCGGACCAAATCATCGTGAAGGTGGCAAAAGTCTTCTTGCCCTTGCGAGCGTTGACTTCGTAACCCACGTTACCGCGAGCCTTCTTGTTTTCAATCTTGAGCGTCACGGCAAGGAAAATGTGGAGAGCAAAAGCAGCCACCAGCACAAGTTCCACAAGATAAATCATCTTCACCGGGAAGTGAAGCGGGTTGAAACCCGTCAGGAATTCGGTGTAAGCGTTGTAGGACGCCTGGGCCGAAGCCTGATCGAAATTCAACAACTGGAAGTTGCCGCACATGTGACCGAAGATGAACAAGGCGAGGAAAGCGCCCGTGCATCCCATAATCTGCTTCTTACCGATGGAAGAAGTAAGATACGTGATGATCCATTTCATTTGAGTCTGTCTCCTTAGAGAGGGATTTTATTGTTTTATTGTTAAACTTCTTTTGGACTAGAGAACGCAGCAAGCCTTGAGGCAGGGCATTTCGTAAGCATAGCGTTCGTCTTCCTTGAACCAGAAGTCGAGTTCACGCTTGGCAGATTCAGGACTGTCGGAGCTGTGCACGACGTTTTCGGTCATGGAAGGGGCAAAATCGTAGCGGAGAGTACCGGGTTCCGCCTTAGCCGGATTGGTAGCGCCGTTGATAGCGCGAACCTTTGCAATTGCATTTTCGCCACCGAGAGCGAGCATCACGGACGGGCCCTTGGTCATGTAGGCTTCGAGTTCCGGGAAGAACGGCTTTTCCACGTGTTCGGCGTAGAAACCGCGTGCGTCAGCAGAAGTCATCTGGTGCATCTTCACGGCGCAGACGGAGAGGCCCGCAGCGATGTAACGGTCGATAATGCGCCCGATGAGGCCGGATTTCACGGCATTGGGCTTGATCATTGCAAATGTCATTTCCATAGTAGGTACCTTTTAGTTTAAGATGTGAGAAATATAGATTTTTTACTCTTCCGCTTCGATTTTCTTCATCAAATCGTCGGCAAGTTTTCCACCGCTTTTGATGTTGTTGACCAGCCAATCGACAGATTCGTTGAGTTCGCTCTTCGGATAGAGTTTCTTGAATTCATCAAAGACCTCTAAAGCAAGAGTATCCTTGTGCATGTTCTCAGTCAAGATGAAACCGCGGCTGAACATTGCCTTTTCGGCATCAGGAGAATCAGGCCATGTCTTGTAGAACGCCCTATATTCTCTCTGAGCCTTGTCAAAGTCTTCCTTGTCGCTCAAGATATGCGCAATTTCAAAGGTCGCCTTGCGGGCAACGGAATCGATATCCACGTAGCGGTCGCGAATGCCAGTCCAAGCGACATAAGCCTTTTCAACGCTCTTGGCCTTCGTATAGAGGGAATCCGCCGAAGCCATGGCGACATCCACAGACCATTCCTGCGGCAACAATGTAATGTTGTCTGCAAACAATTCCACCTTGGCCTTGCTCCAAGCGAAAACGACTTCCCTATCCCAGCTATCATAGCGGTAACGGGAAACCACAGCTCCGAACACGTTCTTCTTTGCTTGTTCGTAGTCATCCGGCAAATAGTCTTCCAAAGCGTAATAATAAGTCCTCTTCATGAGGTTTTCCGGCACTTCGAACCAGTCATTCAAATCACGACGGGATTCCTCGTAAGTGGCATTCGGATGGGCCGGGTTCCCCATGCGTTCGAAAAGAGCCTTGAGGGAATCTTCGGGAACAGAAGTCTGCTGCAAGAACTTCTGCCTGTAAATCTTGACAATATAATCGACATCACTTTGACGGCACAAGGCCCTGTATTCCCAGGTGTGGTCAAGCCCTATTTCGCGGGCTTCCGAAGCAAACGCCAACTGAAGGGCAAGCGTGCTCACGATCTGCTGATGTGCCTTGCGGGAACGAAGCAGCATCGGATTGTCTTCATACGTAGCAAGGACATCCTTTTCACGAATGGCGGGTTCTCCGTTTTTCGTCACGAGGACATAGGACGAATCCAGTTCGTAATTTGCTGTTGTGGCAAGTTCCTTTTCGATACCTTTGCGAACTCGGTCCAGCGGTTTCTGTTCCGGAGCGACGAACGACTCGCGATAAAACACATGAAAACGACCCGTCGATTCAGAACGGACAACCGGAGAAACAAAGCCATCGGGCTGGTCACCAAATACTTTGAACATGTCCGTCACAAAGCCGATTCCATACGGAAGCGGGTGTCCATAGATGACCTTTCCGACATAACCCTTTGCCTTTTTCGTCTCCTTATTTTCGCTGTACTTTGATGCAGCATTCATGAACATCGGAAGATCGACTTTTTTACCCTTAAAAACTTTCTTTAAGCGCTTGGCAAGAGCAGCGGAGTCCGCAGCTTCAATATGATACACGACATAGCCGAACTCCGTCTTGTAATTATCCTTGTGCTTTTCGTAATATTCCTCTACCGAAGGCATCTGGATTTCGGTTTCCTGGATATTGTACTTTTTCAACAAGGCAGGTCCCGTTTCGCGAACAATCCTTTGGCGATGGTCAGAGATAAATCTTTCCTTGATATTTTCCGTAATTTCGACTTCTTCAGACAGCTTGGACATATCCCTATGCTGGAACGCATATGATTTAAGGGAATCCTGGTTCGCTTCGAGGAACTTCGCTTCTGCCACCTTGTCACGCACATTCATGTAGGTAAGAGAATCGTTAAAAAGCTCACGATGCTTGTTATAGTAGAAAGCAAGTTCGTCATCGCTGTACATCAGCCTATCCATGGAGTAGAGGCGCTGATAAACAAACGTGAGCAAATAATTCTCGACAAATTGGTTATGGAGGGCTAGCTGTTCCTTGAATTCGGGATGTTTCTCAAGAGCAACTGTATAAAGTGCCTTGCGGCTAAAAAGGGATCCCGAGGCCTTTCTCATCTGTTCCGTATTGGGAACGATATTCCCCACACGCATAATGAAGGCGTAATCTTCCTTGTAAATGGGTTCGCCATTGACTTTTGCAACAATGGATTCCTTGTCACCAATGGAATTACACCCGGCAAAAAACAGGGCACAGGCAGAAACAATCGCAAGCAAAGCGTTTTTCATAAAGTCCTCATGGATATGTGAGCGAGAATATAAAAAAATAAAACACAAACATTATCTATATTATAGCCACTTGAAAACTTTATTGACCATTTTCGCGATCAAAGCCGCCATAACGACGGCAATTGTAGGCGCCGTAGCTGTCGGCGTCTGGTATGGTCATTTTGCTATCGAAGAACTTCTATCGACACCGCACACGTTCGGCGATGTGACAATCACCCCGTACGGGCATCACCAGAACAACCTACTCGACCACTACTACGATTCCATCCTGGTCCAAAAAGGTCCCTCCACCTACATGATTCGCGGTCCGCACCTGGACATCACGATATTGAGCGAAAACCCCGGAGTCGTTCTCGAAGTCAAGGAAATTTCAGCAAACCAGGTGGTGGATACGACAGCGGCCGCAACAAAGGCCCCCAAGGACTCCTCGAAAGCGCTCGGAGCCATTGAATTTCCGGACAATCTGCGCCTACCGCTCCCCGTAAAGGTCAACATCGGGAAGCTCGACTTTACGATGGGTGATATGGGCTGGAGCGCAGAAAACATCAATGCGCAAAACATCGGTCAAAGAAAAGTCGCACTCAGCGCCGACCACATCGCGGGTACGTTCGTCAAGGATACCGCAGCACTGCGAATCGAGGCGGACTTTACCGACAAGAACGTCCTCATCAACGGGAATATCAAAACCAAGAACGACAACATCACCATCAGCGCAAGCGCTCCCAAGAAAGACCTCACCCAGCTAAAGGCCTCGACGAGTATCGCCGTCAAGGATCCGCTCCAATGGGTCCCGATGAAGTTGCCACCCTCCATTCCCGCCATCACCAACGTGAGCTTTAGCGGAAACGTATCGGCATCACTCCTCAAAATGAACAATTTACAGTACAACTTCACACTGAAGTTGCACATCGGGGAATTCTGGCCGTTCCTGCCGCTCGACGGAACCATCAAGGTCAGCGGAAACCCCAAGCGCACGCTTGTCGAAACATTCTTCAAGAACAACGAAGGCGGAACCATATTCCTGGAAGGCAGCCTCAACGACAAGCTGGACTGCGACTTCTCCGGCGAAATTGCGAACATGAGCGCCATGTACGGTCCGCAGATGATGCCGATGGACATGGACATCCAATCGCTGACAAAAAACGGGGACGACATCGAAGCCTCCATCGAGACTCGCGAAGGTTCTGTCATCAAGGCCCGCGTAGCGATGAAGGATAGCCTCAAGGTATTCTTCGCCGCGAACCTCGCCACCATGGAACCTTGGGCTCTAGACTGGGTCAAAGGGAACATCGAATTCGGGCAGAGGCCTAAGCTGATTGGTACATTTGAAAACGGCAAGTTGAAAGCATTCCTGAAAGCGGATTCCATCATCAACGCCTACCACCTGAAAGCGGACTCCCTCCGTTTGGCACTTGTCCTCGACGGACACGGCATAACAATTCCGAAAGCAACCTTATACGCCCCCAAGGATGTATTCTCCATCTCGGGCGATGTGGACTGGAAAGACACTAAAAACATCAAAACAGGTTGGCAGCTCTCTCAAAAGAACGGCGGCACAGCCAACGCATCCGTGGAACTCGGCGACTCGCTCCTCATATGGGCAAGAACCGATCACTTGGAACTATCGACAATTCCTCTGGCAGATATCAAGCTGGGTGACAACCTCAAGGGAACGATTTCAGGTTCCGTATTCTACAACCTCGACTCCAGAGTCGGCGAAGCGGAACTTGACATCGATGCAGACGTAGATCCTTTCGTTGTCCACGGTTACACCAAGATAAGGGAAAACGGCGACACGGTCATTATCGACAAGGCCTTAGTCACGCACAACAACAACAATGTTGCCATGGAAGCCTCGATCGTACTCCCCAACGACTCGAACCCGGACTACAAGCCCACGGCCATGCTTCCACTTCAGCTTCTGCATGCAAAGATTTCCATCGACAATTTCAACATCCCGTTCTTGCTGGAACCGCTTGGCGATACAACGCTTTATTCCGGACGGTTTAACGGAGAAATTGCATTCGAAGAAGAAACAGGGCTACTCGGAAGCATCGACTTCAAGGACTTGAGCTTCAACAATATTCCGTCGGAAGTGCTGAACATCAAGCAAATGAATCTGTCGGCAAAGAAAGACCGAATCGAGTTGCTCACCAACTTCGACATATCGAACGGCGTCTGGACCGGCGACGCGAACATTGTCGTCGATAACATCTTTGATCCGACCCGAAAAATCAGCTTGACATACAAGA
>JAEEGJ010029380.1_pt1 | contig 10848 bp, 7 predicted proteins | sample 8958761 | NCBI WGS metagenome assembly JAEEGJ01 (sample SAMN16246546, study PRJNA631951) | gut metagenome | biome: gut microbiome; feature: rumen; material: RS-attached | host: Bos | place: Iran: Karaj | collected 2018-10
TAGACGGTAGCATAGCAACCTGGATTTTGGGTTATGCTGTCTGACAACATAACTTGCTGGGCAAATCCTACTAAACTTGTAAGGAAAAGGATTTGAGCTAAGATAAAATATTTCATGCTCGTATCATGTTTGTTGTACTATTTCTCTACCACCCTTTAATTTGAAAGCACACTCCGACATTGATTCCCATACTATGAATCAGCTTGCTTTTGTAGTCATTCCTATGAGTATCAAACACATTTACGAGATAAGCTTCATCGCTTATCGAAGCCATGATGCCGATGTTTGGTGTGATGTGCATCTTTACGCCAAAGCCAGGCGACATGAATAGGCTAATGTCCTGATTCTCTTTTGATAAAGAATATTTCTCGCTGGTTCCTACATTCTTTGCGTTGAACAGGGCGAATCCTCCAACGCGCAGATTAACAAATGGTGAGAACTTACGATCTAAAAAGAAATAATGTGTGCTAAAATAAACAGGTATTGCAGAAAACTTGTAATTCTTGTGATAACTATACCCAATTCCAACTCCTATGCTGAAGTTTTCGTTAATGAACTTCTCGTGCAGATAGTTTGCGGAAATACCACCGTCACCATATTTGCCAATGCCTTGTGCATAAGAAACATCAACGACGTTCAGACAGCCTTCTCCTGGGTCAAATGAGGTCTGAGCCATTCCGATTGTTGCCGACAAAAACAAGGTTTGAAGAAGCAAATATCGTCTATAGTATCTCATTTCGTTTACTTCGTTTTCTTGTTATTTCAAGTAGAAAAATTCACTCTCAAATCAGTTCACAAAGGTACAAAGAAAACTCCAAACCACCAAATATTTTATTTCCAAATAACTTTCAAAATCATCCTCCCATCGTACCATAGAGGGCTAGAATGCCTATATACAGGGCTATTGAGCATAGGAGGATGAAGGCGATCATCCTCCCGTCAACCTCCCATGAACACCTGAACTGTAGTAAGCGTATCCGCTCTGACGCCTTGCAGGCTTTTCTGAAAGTGCTTACCTTTGCATATTCATTTTTTATCTGATTATGCAATATGAGTTACAGTGTATTAAGTTCCCGCAATGAAAAGGTTTGGGATGACTATTTGTCAGAACTGGCGCTGAATCCCAGTCTTAGTCTTGCCCGTTTCCTCAGGACGCGCCATGTTGGCGTACATAGTTATGAAAATTGGATGAGCCGCAAAGGCTACAGTGCCCGTGAGGCCAGGGCCCGTGCTGCAAGTTTGCAGGCGGAGCCGCTAAGGAGGGAGTCCATGGCACCTGAAGAATCATTTGTTCCTGTGGTTGTTCGTGAAGGCTTCCGTCCTGAGTCGAATCCCGGCGATATCCTCACGGGTATCAGCCTGACGCTTCCAGACGGGACGGCGATCAGCATCCGCCGTGGCAGTGCGGAGGCTGTCGTCTCGTTTCTCAGACTTTATTCGGGGGAGGGTAAGCCATGTTCGGATTAGAGGATAGCCGCAGGTACTACGTCTGCCAGCGCTATGTGCGGATGAACACGGGCATCAACGGACTGTCCAAGATTGTGAGTAACGAGCTGAACCGTCCGCTCCTGAACGGCGATGTCTTTATCTTCTTCGGCAAGAACCGCCAGATGGTGAAGCTGCTTTGCTGGGACGGTGACGGTTTCCTGCTTTACCAGAAGCGGCTGGAGAGAGGGACCTTCGAGCTACCCCGTTTCAGACCCGGCCTGAAGGCTGCAGAGATGCCCTACAGGACGCTTTCTGCCATCATGCGGGGCGTGAGCCTCAAGAGCGTGAGATACCGCAGCAGATTAAGAATAGTCAAGTCTTGTATTTTACAACCTGCTGATTATCAATAAAATAAATCAAAAATAACCTGTTTTTTATTTGGTGGTCTCGTTTTTTTTTTGTACCTTTCCTCTATAAAACCGAAATAAATTCTCTCGCCAGAGTAACTAAAATCAAGGATATGGTTAAGAATGGAGCATATAATTACATAACAAACCACAATAGGCCTGTTTACACACGTGATACTTTCCTCTACGAGTACTACTCAGACTGGGTTCCATCGCCAGCCATGCCGTTGGTTAATTTGTAGACGGGGTCTAAGCCACCACAAAGGTAATAGCCTTGCCATAGCTGGTATTTGTATGATTCATTTATGATATCCCACGTTCATAGAAGTCCTGATAAGGAACATTCTTGCTAAGTATATGCCATGCACAAATAAGCAGTTTTCTTGAAATGGCAACCTGTACTTTCATCTTTGTCTTCTTTCTGACTTGAGTTTGATGATAAGAGAAACGGCTGAAGAAGCATCCTTGAGTTCTGCTTGCAGCCCATGAGCATTCAATAATGGTTCTTCTAAGATATCTGTTCCCATGTGTAATCCGTTTGGACTTGATAACTTTATTGGATTCGTCATTCCTCGGCTTCAGACCGCTCCACGATGCAAGGTGATTGGCTGTCTCAAAATGGCTCATATCTATTCCAATTTCTGCGATCAAAGATGTAGCAGCCCTGAGTTTCACCCCGGGTATAGTCTGCAGGTTTCTCAGTTGGTCTGAGTATTCCTTCTCACAGATTTCCTGCATTTTATCAATACACTCCTGCTTATGTCTCTCGGCAATATCTATTTCCTCTCGGATCTGTCTCATCATATCAGAATCAGCTTGAGTAATGACTCCTGTGAGTGCAGCAATAATAGTCTTCCGCCCATGGCGATTGATGATACGTCCGTGGATTTCTTCCACGAGCACCTTAGGGTCGGTAATGCCCTCAGATATACGGGCTACGACTTCTTTATAACTTTTGCTGTCAGTATTGGAAACATAGTTGCTCAATCTGATATTGCATCGCTGCAGTGCAACGTCCAACTTGGACAGTTTCCTGTTAATCTCATCGTCAAGGTCGAAGATGCGCCTGTCATACTGTCGAAGCTGCTGGATTCGTTCTGGAGGCACAAAGCTTCCACGCACCAGTTCTTTCAGCATGCACTCCGCAATCCACTGAGCGTCCTTTACGTCACTCTTATGACCTGGCAACTGCTTGATGAAATAGGGATTGACAAGCTTCAGTTTGAAATGAGGTTCAAGGATTCGCCAGATGGGAATCCAGTAGACACTTGTGCTCTCCATCCCAACCTCCTGAACGTGATGCTTGAGCATCAAATCACGCATTTTTGCCAGTTGGAATGTTAAAACACCAAAAACTTTCTCAACAATCTCGCCCGTGCTGCTCAGAATACAAAGATATACACTATCTTTGTGCACGTCAAGGCCACATACGATTCTCATAAGCCTACATACATTTGAGGATTAAACAATGATTCTTAATACCTCTCAAAGATAATAAAAATTGTGCTTCGAGCACTCATAAAGGACAGAAAATTGCATGTGCGCCTTGATTTTCTACCCGATTCGAGAGAATTTATTTCAGTTTTTTATCTTGACTGGCTTATAATTCGAGATTTTTATATACATTTGTACCCGTCAATTCTAACCCGAACCGAAATGAGAAAGATCTTTTTATCCATCATCGTGCTACTTACGGCCGTCAGTATGAGTGCCAGGACGACCCTGATAAACTCGGATATAGACAGCCTGTGGCGACAGACGACCATCAGCGTCAAGAACGGTGGTCAGGCTCCCGACGTGATGACACTGCTCCGCGCCTTTCATCAGGCACTGCCCACATGGGTGGTGGGCGAGGTGCTGGATCAGCAGAAGAAACCCATCCCAGGCACCAAGCGTAACGGCACGACACTGTTGTATGAGAACAACGAGGAGGATGAACTCCGCATCCTCATCGACCCGAAGAACGGCTTTGCCTGCTACGAGTCGCTGACGGACATAGACCAGATGTCATGTTGTGTCTGGCGACGCTCTAACGGCCACCGTGTCTTCGCCATCAGCCTCTACGAGCAGCATGTGATGCCGCAGAACCTGCTCTGTTGGTACGACTACGACCCTGAGACGCAGACGATGAAGCCCGAGCGCAGTCCGCTCGATGACTATCAGAAGCCATCCCCCCTCGTGCAGATAGGCTGGACACTACCTGAGAAGGGCACCGACTTCATCATCAGCGAATACTCACCCTTCTATCCCACCCTCAGTCGCATCTACACATGGGACGGCATGAATCCTCAATTCTCGAAGATACAGTTGGAGGACTTTGAGTATCAGGAGTTTGGCGACGGCGAGTGGACGAAGGCCAGCGGTGAGGATTTCAAGGAGGTGGCTTTCGTGGATCTGGACGGCAAGGGCTATCCCCTGCTCTGTCTGAGGAAGGCGAAGGAATCTGAGGATCAGGAACGCGACGACATGCTGATGCTGGCAGAGTTCAAGGGTAAGATGCAGACGGTGGCCATCAGCGACATGTTCCACCGCATCCGGGGATTCTTCCACGTGAAGCCCGAGCAGGATGCCCCCTGGACGGGACAGGAGGTCGTGGCCTATACCAGCGACTTTATGCACATCAGCTATTACGTAGTGATAAAAGACGGCTTCATCAGGTATTTCGTGACGGATTCGCCTTTGACTGACGAGGATGGCGAAGAGATAGGCAGGGAGCCGCAGATCACCGGCTATGGTTCGAAAGACGAGAGCATCCACATCATCCATGCCAGCGTGGCAGACCATGTCGAGGTGGATCCGCAATGGATGCCATTCGAATTCTGTGGCAAGAAAGAGTGAAATGAATTGATTATTATCAATTTCCGTTCAAATTAATTGCACAAATCGGCCAAAGTGTGCACAAATCGGCTGATTTTGTGCAATTTATTTGGCTGTGTGCGCAAAAAGCAGTACCTTTCCTCTATAAAACCGAAATATATTCTCTCGCCAGAGTAACTAAAATCAAGAATATGGTTAAGGATGGAGCATATAACTACATCACAAGCCTCTATTTGACCTGTGTATACAAGTGATACTTTCCTCTACGAGTTCTACTCAGACTGGGTTCCATCGCCAGCCATGCCGTTGGTTAATTTGTACTCGGGGTCAAAGCCACCACAAAGGTAATAGCCTTGCCATAGCTGGTATTTGTATGATTCATTTATGATATCCCACGTTCACAGAAGTCCTGATAAGGAACATTCTTGCTAAGTATATGCCATGCACAAATAAGTAGTTTTCTTGAAATGGCAACCTGTACTTTCATCTTTGTCTTCTTTCTGACTTGAGTTTGGTGATAAGAGAAACGGCTGAAGAAGCATCCCTGAGTTCTGCTTGCAGCCCATGAGCATTCAATAATGGTTCTTCTAAGATATCTGTTCCCATGTGTAATCCGTTTGGACTTGATAACTTTATTAGATTCGTCATTCCTCGGCTTCAGACCGCTCCACGATGCAAGGTGATTGGCTGTCTCAAAATGGCTCATATCTATTCCAATTTCTGCGATCAAAGATGTAGCAGCCCTGAGTTTCACCCCGGGTATAGTCTGCAGGTTTCTCAGTTGGTCTGAGTATTCCTTCTCACAGATTTCCTGCATTTTATCAATACACTCCTGCTTATGTCTCTCGGCAATATCTATTTCCTCTCGGATCTGTCTCATCATATCAGAATCAGCTTGAGTAATGACTCCTGTGAGTGCAGCAATAATAGTCTTCCGCCCATGGCGATTGATGATACGTCCGTGGATTTCTTCCACGAGCACCTTAGGGTCGGTAATGCCCTCAGATATGCGGGCTACGACTTCTTTATAACTCTTGCTGTCAGTATTGGAAACATAGTTGCTCAGTCTGATATTGCATCGCTGCAGTGCAGCGTCCAACTTGGACAGTTTCCTGTTAATCTCATCATCAAGGTCGAAGATGCGCCTGTCATACAGTCGAAGCTGTTGGATTCGCTCAGGAGGAACAAAACTTCCACGCACCAGTTCTTTCAGCATGCATTCAGCTATCCATTGGGCATCCTTTACGTCACTCTTGTGACCAGGCAACTGCTTGATGAAATAGGGATTGACAAGCTTCAGCTTGAAATGGGGTTCAAGGACTCGCCAAATGGGAATCCAGTAGACACTTGTGCTCTCCATCCCAACCTCCTGAACGTGATGCTTGAGCATCAAATCACGCATTTTTGCTAGTTGGAATGTTAAAACACCAAAAACTTTCTCAACAATTTCGCCCGTGCTGCTCAGAATACAAAGATATACGCTATCTTTGTGCACGTCAAGGCCACATACGATTCTCATAAGCCTACATACATTTGAGGATTAAACAATGATTCTTAATACCTCTTCAAAGATAATAAAAATTGTGCTTCGAGCACTCATTTAGGACAAAGAATTGCATGTGAGCCTTGATTTCCTACCCGATTCGAGATAATTTATTTCAGTTTTTTATCTTGACTGGCTTATAATTCGAGATTTTTATATACATTTGCAGTATGAAAAAGGACGAGATTATCAGCATGCTCCAGCAGCAAGTAGCCTTCCTGCAGCAACAGCTCGGGGAGGCCAACGACCGTCTCGGGGAGGCCAACCGCAAGGTGGATGAGCTTCTCCGGAAGGTGTCGTCGCTGGAGGAGCTGCTCGTGCTGAAGAATCAGGAGGAGCAGAAGCAGCGCAATGTCATCAGGGGCCTGGCGAAGATACAGCAGAACAAGTCTGAGAAGCAGGCTCCGTCAGCCGCATCTGGTCCGGATGCTGCGCCGCGGACAGAGCCGAAGCCAAGGGCGAAGACCAACTACGGGGCCAGGCGCAAAGACCACTATGAGGTAGAGGTCGAGGAGGAGGACGTCTATCCTGACGATTCCCGCTTCGATGAGATGAAGGCCCGCCTGATAGACACCCATGACGTGGTACGCTACATCCTCGTACCCATGCGCTTCATCAAGAAGGTATATCATGTACGCGTCTATACGCAGGACGGAGCCGTCATGGAAGGCAAGGCTCCCGTCGCTCCCCTGCTGGGCTCGAACTACGACGGGTCCTTTATCGCAGGCATTGCCCAGCTGCGCTACATCTACTCCATGCCCGTGGAGCGTATCGTGAAGTACTTCTGCGAGAACGGCTTCGACATGGACAAGGGCACTGCCCACGGGCTGCTGCGCAAGACGGAGGCCATATTCGAGAACCTGTACAGGGCAATGGGGCTGGCCGTCAAGGAGGACGACTACCTGGCAGGCGACGAGACATACCATCGCGTACTGGTCAAGGTGCCTGGCGGGAAGGGCTCGAAGAAAGGATACATCTGGGTGGTGACAGCCATACATACAGGACTGGTCTATTATTTTTACCACGACGGCTCAAGAGGCCAGGACGTTATCCTGGATTATATAGGTGATTATGGAGGCGCCTTCCAGTCAGACGGCTTTGCTCCCTACAGGAAGATGGCGGCAAGACTGACGAGGCTGGCCTGCCTGCAGCATGTGAAGAGGAAATTCCTCGACTGCGGCGACGACGGAGAGACACAAGGCATGGTCGGGCTTATCAACGGGTTTTACCGGAACGATCATAAGCATACCATAGGCAAGGACGGATGGACAGTGGAGAAAAACCTCCGCTGGAGGCAGAAGTATGCCCCAAAGATACTGAAGGAGATACGCAGGAGGCTTGAGCGGATGGCGGCAGACCCGGAGATACTGCCCAAGTCGGACAAGCATACCGCCGTGCACTATATGCTCAATGAGTGGGAGGCCATAGAGAATATCTTCACCAGAGGAGACTACCGTCTGGACAACAACCTCGTCGAGAGGCTCAACAGGTACATATCGCTGTCAAGGAGGAACTCGCTCTTCTTCGGATCGCACAAGGGAGCACGGCGTGCTGCCATGTTTTACTCGCTGGCATGCTCCTGCAGACTCAACAGCGTCAATTTCTTCGAGTACATCTCAGACGTCATCAACAGGACGGCACTGATGCAGCCAAATACAGACATCAGTGAATACAGAGCCTTGTTGCCTGATAAATGGAAGAGCTTATAGCCTGCAAGGCGTCAGAGCGGATACGCTTACGAACTGTACCCCAAAAGTTGGAGGTGTGCCGATGTTGGAGGATGAAAAACGAAAATGGGAGGATGATAGGAGGATGACGACGCGCATCCTCCCACGGTTCAGCCCTTTGTACATCGGGGTTTCAGCCTCCTATGGTACGATGGGAGGATGATTTAGATGAAAGATTAAAAATTAAGGCTGCGATTAAGCGAGAGCAATGGTGCTTGCACCGATTGCCGAGCGTGAGCAGGCTCGATACGAAGTATCAAAGTTTAAAGTTTATGGCGGCGATTGAGCGAGAATAGTTCTCGCATCGAACGAGCCGTACTCTCGTGGGCAACGAGCCGTACTTTCGCAGGCGACGAAACGTACTTTCGCCATCGTCGAAACGGCACTTTACCAGCGACAAAGCGGCACTTTGTTAGAGGTAAAAAAAGAAAGCCCTGAATCATTGCTGACTCAGGGCTTCCGGATAAAAGTAGAGCAGATCAGGAGACTCTTATTCTTTCTTCGGTTTACAAGCCAGGTTCTTCATCGTCGAAATCTTCAGGGTCACCAAGACCTGGCCCAGAGGTTGTTTCGGCTTCTCTGAAGGGAGAACCTGCCAGCAGACTATTATTGATCTCTAGCACATCCACCTCAAGAGTGGGATTCATATATGTCTTTTTCATAAGCTGGTCCTCCTTATTTTAATATTTTACGACCGTTTACGATATTCACGCCCTTCTGCAGAGTTTCTATCTGCTGACCGCTTACATTATAGATACGGCCGTTGTACTTGCTCTCTTGGAGCAGGATATAATTGTCGCGGATTTCTGTAGGTGTCAATTCGTCCTCGAAAATCATTGACATCTGACGGGCACTATTGCCAGATACGAACGATGTTGGCAACTGCAGATAGGCCTTCTTTGCACCAAGCGACATTGTGCCTTCTCCCTTATGGTTCCAGACATAATCTCCTTCATTCTTCTGCAGGATAAAGTTTGTATAATCGCCTTCTGTTACAGGCACTGCATCGGCAGTAGTATGAGCCTTCAGCATATTGACAAAGTATGACTGGGATGTGCTGTAAGGAATCTTATAGGTATCTCCTTGTGTGCCCTTGATAACCAAGCCAGTGTTGGCAGGAACGTCATATACACGTACCAAAAGCACTGTATTTCCGTCCTTGCTGTAGCCTGCGGCAATATATGCCTTCAGTTCAGAGCCAGTGAAGTTCAGGTCTTGTGTGCAGCTGAAGGTAGCGATGTCAGAACCCAGTGTAATGAACTCCTTGGTAGAGTTCCATGTAGCCACAACGCTGACGTTGCCTGTCACACCGCTGATGGTATAATGGTTTTCAACGATACTGCTTGTCACATCATTGCCGTTGACGGTCAGTGATATCAGTTCAGCATCAGGATCGTCCATGATGGTCAGCACCACATTGTCGCCATACTCAGGTGTCGTGTTGTCGGCAGTTACGCCACCACCTGTAATCGTTACAGTGTAGGTTGCTTTCGTCCACTGAGCCACTACAGTCATATTCTCGGCAGGCATCGTTGCAGGTACTGCAGGGCTCCAGCCATCGAAGTCGTAGCCTGTACGTGTTGGATCTGCAGGAGGAGTGATAGTAGTACCATAGTCCTGAGTGATAGCATCTACCGCCGAACCGCCATTGCTGTCGAAAGTGATTGTATATTGGTTCACCTGCCATGTAGCAGTGTAAGCCACATCACCAGTACTGCCAGTCGTAATAGTCACAGTCATCTGAGCCTCGCCCACTCCATTGAGTTTCCAGCCCTTAAAGGTGTAACCCGTCTTGGTAGGATTGTTCAGTGTAATGTCTTCGCTCTCGATAGTGTAAGTAGTAGGATTCACTGCTGTACCGCCATCCAGTGTAAGCGTGATGTTATATTCGGTCGGCGTCCATGTAGCGGTATAACTGCGGATGCCTGTACTGCCGGCAGCAATTGTTACCTCCGTAGTTGCAGCGTCAAGATCAGTTCCTGTCCATCCTGCGAAGGTATAGCCCGTCTTGGTGGGGTTGTTCAGCGTGATGGCTGAGCTCTCTATAGTGTAGGCTGTAGGGTTAGGTGTTGCTACTGAACCGCCAGCCAAGTCATAGCCGATGGTGTAGCTGATAGCTGTAAAGCCTGCCACTACCGTCTGGTCTGCTGACAAATCTTCTACGGTATAGCTATTGTCCGTTAATGCGGCAGCCTTACTATTTACAGTAAAGGTAGTAGTTTCATAACCAGTGGCAGGTGTCACGGTGAACACGGCATCTTCACCACGGTCAATGAGAGTTGTCTCCTCCACACCGCCTGTAGATTCGATTTCGCCTACTGCCAATGTACCATGAGCAGAACCTGTGATGCTAACTACGAAGCTGGAGAACTCCATGTTAGCGAATTTCTTCCATCCGTCTGCAGCCTCATAGGTAGCCTTGGTGCCGCCTGGAATCCACAGAGTAGCATCTTCGAAAGTCTCATCGGAGAATGCGTCATCATCAATAGTTTTAGGAGAGCTCCATGGCACGATAACATCTGTAATCTCATTACAATAAGAGAACATGGCACCAATACCGGTCACTGCATCACCAAAGGTAAGTTTCTTAATACCATTTGCCATTCCTCCTGTTAAATTAACATTGCGATACATGTTAAAATTAGTAGTACAAGCAATATTCGCTGCACAATTCAGTGTAGTATTACTTGCCTCAAAAGTGAAATCTGTCAGATTGTTGCAGAAATCGAACACCGTAGAGCCGATAGTTGTCACGCTACCCGGGACACTGAATGATTCTAATGAACTACAATAATAGAAGGCTGAATTTCCAATACTTGTCAATGTACTCGGAAGCGTGATGGTAGTCAGGTGATAACAATAACTGAATGCTGATTCTCCAATCGATATAACCTTCGTATTACTCAGATCAACAGTGGTTAAATAA
>JAEEGJ010029382.1_pt1 | contig 10848 bp, 8 predicted proteins | sample 8958761 | NCBI WGS metagenome assembly JAEEGJ01 (sample SAMN16246546, study PRJNA631951) | gut metagenome | biome: gut microbiome; feature: rumen; material: RS-attached | host: Bos | place: Iran: Karaj | collected 2018-10
AAGTCAAAAGTAACCTTTATTGCTCAGCTCATGGGTGTTTCATGGGGTGCTCTTTCTGGTGCCTTCCTTGCTCCGTTCCTTTATGGTCTCTACTGGAAGAAAACTTCAAAGGCTTCTGTTGCAACTTCTTTCTGTTTCGGCGTTGTTATGATGCTCATTCAGTTGAGTATTTCACTTGGCCTTGTTCACGTAAGCGGACCAGTTCTCGGATTGATTTTCAAGAACTCGCTTTACTCTGGTGTATTCAGCATGCTCGCATCACTGATTATCGTGCCTGTAGTAAGCTTCTGTACTGCAAAGACAAGACCTGTTGAAGTAGAAAAGATGTTCGACTGCTACAACACAACAGTTACTGTTCATACTACTGAGGCACTTACCGAGGAAGAATAATTTTTTGTCATTGCGAGCGCAGCGAAGCAATCCATTACTTGTAGATTGCCACGTCGCCCTTCGGGCTCCTCGCAATGACTCATTGAAATAAGAAAAAGCCGACTCATATGAGCCGGCTTTTTTATTATTTAATAGACGACAAATTAAACGGCGTAGCCTGGTAAACGTAGTAGTTCAGCCAGTTTGAATAGAACAGATGAGCCGTAGCCCGCCAGTAACTGGTTGGCATTCGGTTTACGTTATTTGTAGGGAAGTAGTTCTTTGGAAGTGGAACCTTCATTCCCTTGTCTGTATCGCGGTAATATTCCTGAGCCAGGGTCATTGTGTCATATTCAAGATGACCGGTCATAAAGATTTCGCGGTTATCTTTTGATTTCAAAATTGTAACACCTGCTTCTGCACTTTCTGCAAGAATCACAAGTTCAGGATGTTTAATCAAATCTTCTTTTACTAAAGTTGTGTGGCGGCTCTGTGGAATAGGGAAGGTGTCATCAAAACCTCTTAAGAGAGGGTCGCCTTCAACGGCACGTTCATTCATAAAAATGCCCGACATCTTTCTTTCAAGCGCGTGCTTTGGAACTCCATAATGATGATAAAGGCCTGCAAAGCATCCCCAGCACAAATACAGTGTTGAGTAAACATTCTGGCGGGCATAGTCCATAATCTTACACAGTTCATCCCAGTAATCAACATCTTCAAAATCAATCTGCTCAACAGGGGCACCGGTAATCAGCATGCCGTCGAACTTCTGATTGTAGAGCTCGCTCGAAGGAATGTAAAAACGGTCGAGGTAGTTCTGATCTGTATTTTTGCTTGCGTGATTTTCCATATTAACGAGGGAAATCTCAATCTGAAGCGGTGTGTTTCCAAGCAGGCGGAGCAACTGAGTTTCTGTTACTTCCTTGTTTGGCATGAGGTTTACAATCGCAATTTTAAGCGGACGGATATCCTGTTCCATCGCCCGTTTCTCCGTCATGACGAAGATGTTCTCTTTTTCAAGTGTTGCGCATGCAGGCAAATCTGACTGAATCTTAATAGGCATCGTAAACCTCCTTTGGTTATATTGTGGCATATTCTAGCAGAAATCATATATCTTTGCTATAATATTGCACTATGGAAAACAAAAACGACCGCAAAGGTGCAATCAAAAAACTTAAACTTCTTACCTTTGGATCAAAATCAAATGTAGATACTTTCCGCGCAAAACTTGATGAAGGCTTTAAAACTGTTTTTCTGCCTAACGGGGTTGAGCGTACCGAATATAAATATGGAAATACAGAATGTGATGTGCTTGCGCCAGAGATTTATGCTTCTAACCGCGTAATGCTTTACATTCACGGAGGCTCTTTTGTGGGCGGTTCACGTGCCGCTTATGCAAGCTTCTGTGCTTCCCTTGCAACAAAATGCTTTTGCCGTGTAGTTGTACCAGAGTACCGCCTGGCACCGGCTTTTCCTTTCCCTGCTGCAAATGAAGATATTCAGAATGTCTTTAAATCACTTTTTACAGAAGAACAGATTGCCTGCTCTCTTAATGCAGAAAAGGGCGCAAAACCACAGCTTCCGGAAATCATCATTGCGGCAGACAGTTCGGCAGCTCCTATTGCCTGCTCTTTGATTTTTAATCTTCGTGAGAGATACCGTACCTGCATCAAGCAGATTATTCTTTTTTCTCCATGGCTTGATGTTTCAAACTGTTCAAAACTGATTACAACCAAAAAGATAAGTGATGAAGTTATGAGCGGAGACGTTCTTAGAAAGAGCAGCTCTGTTTATACTTTTGAATCTAATACTTCCAGTCCTATGGTTTCACCTCTGCTTGCCGGAGATGATGCATTGCAGAATTTCCCACCGGTATTTATTCAGATGGGAGAAAAAGAAATCCTTCTTGATGATGCAAAAGAATTTGCGGAGAATCTTCGTGCTGCCGGTAATGAATGTGTACTGGATTTCTGGCCAAATATGATGTTTATGTTCCAGATGGCAGATGAATATCTTCATGAGTCACACCTTGCGCTGGATAAGGTTGGTAAGGTTGTTACAGAAGGCACAATGGGTAAGTCAGCAGTTCAAATTGAAAACAAGCCTAAACTGGAACAGAGTCTTCGTTCGGAAGCGTAGGAGACATTTATGGAACTTTTATCGCCAGCTGGCAATGTTGAAAAATTATATTATGCGTATGCTTATGGCGCAGATGCTGCCTATATTGGTCTTAAGAAATTTTCACTTCGCGTAAAGGCAGACAATTTTTATGAGGACGAATACAAAAAGGTTGTGGCTCTTAAAGAGCAGTTCCCAGGACGTCGTCTTCACTGTGCGCTAAACATTTCTTTTCATGATGAAGAAATTGATGCACTCAAAGCAAATCTTGATTATTTTAAGCAGTATCCGATAGACGCTTTTATTGTTCAGGATATAGGTATTGTTCCTCTGCTTCAAAAGGAGTTTCCTGGGGCGCAGCTGCATTTAAGCACTCAGGCGAGCTGTGTTAATAGCGAGGCGGTTAAGATGTACAAGTCTATAGGATTTTCGCGCATTGTTCTTGGGCGCGAGATTTCCATTGACCAGATTCGCCGTATTAAGGACTCGGTGCCTGATATGGAGCTTGAGACTTTTGTTCATGGTGCGATGTGTATAGCCTACGCAGGACGTTGCCTTATGAGCGCATACCTTACAGGCCGTAGTGCACAGAGCGGTTTCTGTTCTCACACCTGCCGCTGGAACTTCAAACTTGCAGAAGACCGTGATTCTGGAAACGACAGTTCGGCTCCTCATATCATAACTGCAGAAGAAGCACGCCAGATGGCACAGAGTGGTCTTCTCACAATCGAAGAAGAGCAGAGACCTGGCGAAAAGTTTCCTATTTTTGAAGGTGAAGATTTTACTGCAGTGCTTTCTTCAAAAGATATCCGCATGATTGAGCACCTTGCAGACCTCCGCGATGCCGGAATCGACTCTCTGAAAATCGAAGGCCGCATGAAGAGTGTTTACTATGTTGCTATGGTAACCCGTGCTCATCGTAAAGCTCTCGACGCCCTCGAAGGAAAAATTACAGACGATGAAGCGGCTCCATATATCGCAGAACTTGAAAATGTAGCCCACCGCGAAAGTACTACGGGCTTTTACTATAACAAGGCAGATGCCGACAAAACTACTACCGGTGCGAGCGACAGTAAATATCAGCTTGCAGCGGAGATTGGAAGCGAAATTACAGGTGCTGCCTTTGATTCAGTTTATTCAGAAGGTCAGAAGCGCGGCGCTGAAAATCAAAAGGTTCTCGACGAAATGCATCCTGCTGCCCGCGAAGCCCGTCTTAAAGATTACGAACAGCATCCGGACCGCCGCATAATTCCGTTTGAGAAGAAAGACGGCTGGTATATGTACGAATGCAATGCCATGAACATGATTCGTATTGAAGATGATATTGAATTTGTTTCACCTGAATTCTGTTCTCTTACAATTCCTGCTGGTGAATGGGAAATCATTGATTCAGAAACAGGTCTTAAAATGAACTGGACCTGCGACGGCCATCCAACCTACATCTATGTTTCGCATAAACTTCCTGCTGCAACTTTGCTTAGAACTCTGGACCCGGATTATGTTGAAGGCAAAATCCGAGACACGGGCCGCTAATACTTTTGGGACAAAATCATGCAGCATCGTGCAGTAAGGCTTTTTCTCGCAATTCTGATTTTTTCACTTTTCAGTTTTTCTCTGAGTGCGGACATTAACTTGTTTACGGGCGGAGCCCCGGCCAGTTCCATTCAGTGGGCTGTAGATTTTCCTATAATCCGGGACTTGAGGAACCCGGCCCCCGCGGAGGAGCTTATCTTGGCGGTGGATTATGGGGAGCTCAGAGCAGATTCTGGAATCAAATATCAGTGTAATCAGTTTGATTTTACAAATCATATTTCTTATATGCCAACTTTTAATCACAGCTTTCAGGCGGGCTTTGGTGGTACCTGGCATTTTTACCGTTACTTAAAAGAGTTTACCGAAAACGACCTTATAGTTACTGCCCGTTTCCGCTGGATGCGCGGTCCTGTTTTCTCTTTTGAAAATGCGGCAGGTTTTCTTTTTAAGTTTACGACAATTGATGTAATTAGAGAATATAAGCCTTTGATCTACAATTTTTCATATCATTTTTCTCTTTTGTGTAACTGGCATCTTTTTAATAAAACTGATTTATGGTGCGCGCTTAATCTTCAGGATTATTTTGATTACCCGCTTGCTATAAGTCCTTTTTTCAAACTCGGTTTTAATTTCTATGCCGCTCCGGACATTGTTCTGGGACTGGACTATTCTTTGAAGTTTGTTGATATGTTTTTCAGCGCGATTTATCTGAATGATACTGTCCTGCGTTTTTCGTTTAAGGTGTTAATATGATTTTCAGAGCTGCCAGAGTTTTTGTGATTTCAATCTTTCTCTTTTTCTTGACTTCCTGTTACGGCAGCTGGAATTTCTTTTATGAAGGAAACAGTGTAGATGAACGCACTCAGGAAATGAAATGGATTTCAGATTCAAATGATTTACAATTTGAACAGAGCGGTGTTTCAAAACTTGGCGGAACATATACAGTTCTTGTTTTGTCTGATACTCATTTTGGAAGCAAGAAGAAGCCTGTAAATCCACAAAAGCTTTATAACTGGCTCGACACTAAAAAGGGATCACCTGATTATCCGTTCTTTGCAATCTGCCTTGGAGATGCAACTGAATTAGGCCGCCGTGATGATTTTGATCTTTATCATGATTTTTGTAAAACTCTTCAGACAAAATATAATCTGTCCCTGATTTTTAATGCCTGCGGAAATCATGACATCTATCAGAATAACTGGGAAAACTGGGAACGTGAATGTTATCCGTATACTTCGTTTTACAGATTTCAGACAACGAATTTTTCATGGTACTGTCTTGATACTGCCTCGGGAGCTGTAGGATATGAGCAGTACAAAAAGCTGATGGCAGTGTTCGAACTTGATCCCCGACCGAAAATTGTTTTTACACACTATCCTTATGTGCGCTTTAATATCAACTGTTCGAATATGGCAGAGACAACAGAGCGCAATCTTATGATTTCAGATTTTTATAAGAACAAGGTAAAGTGCCTTCTTGGCGGACATAATCACACTGCAACCTACGACAATCTTGGCTTTAATGATTATGGCATTCCATCTTATGGTTATGTTGAAAAGTGGGGACTGCTGTATGTTGATGAAGCAGCCGGCACTGCCGAACTTATTTTTTGTGGTGATAATTAGTCATCCCACTGAACTTCTACGCTGCGTTCTTCTTTATGAGGAATGCGCTGATAAATGAGACAGTCGGCGCGGTGAATTGAAACACCCTTAGTTCTTGTTACATAGCCCGCAATAAGGTCTGGATATTCCGGATGGCAGCACTGTGCAATGTTGTAAAGTACACGGCGCTCGCCCTGTACCAGAACTCCGCATTTTCTTTTAGGCTTCTGTTCAACATTTTCCTGCTTGCCTTTTTTAGGGCGTGATTTCTTTACTCTGCTGAAATGAGTACCACCAGCACCCGCAGTACCAACCGTGCCCTCAATGCCCTGAGCCGCGGCGGCCTCTTCAGCCTTAAGCGCAAGCCGTTCACTGAAAGTAGGGTCATTAGCCATGAGCCACGAGTGAATCTTCTGGTGAGCCTTACTTGTCTTTACCAGCTTGAGCTGTGCCTCTGTAGGATGAGCCTGAGGATTTGTGATTACTTCAATAATCTGAGTATTTTGAAGCGCCTTAGACAAAGGAATGATTTTTCCGTCTGCCTTAGCCGCAATTATTTTTTCACCGATAGCTGAGTGAATTGAGTATGCAAAGTCAATTGCAGTTGCTCCCATCGGAAGCTTTTTTACATCACCCTTTGGAGTGAAAACGTAAATCTCATCACCAAGGAGTTCGTTTTTGAGAGTTTCAAAATTGTTGCCTTCTGTGAGGCTGTCTTTAAACTGCTGCAGCTTGTTGTAAATGGCAAGGCGGTCTTCTTCAATGAGCTCGCGTGAACTGCCTTTTTTATAAAGCCAGTGTGAAGCAATTCCGTGTTCGGCCATGTTGTGCATGTCGTGGGTGCGGATCTGAATCTCAAGAGGCTTTCCTTCACACATTACAGTTGTATGCAGCGACTGATAACCGTTTGCCTTAGGCATGGCAATGTAGTCTTTGAATCGGCCGTCGAGTGGTTTCCAAAGTCCGTGAACAATACCAACAAGAGTGTAGCATTCAGCCGGAGTATTACAGAGAATACGCAAGGCAAGTAAATCAAATAGTTCTCCTGCTTCCTTGTTGCGCTTTCTCATCTTCTGATAAATTGAGTAAAAGTGTTTTGCACGGCTTTGAATCTCAATCTTCATGCCCATTTTATCTGCAGATTTATAAATGCTGTTTACAGCCTTTTCGAGGTAGCTTGAGCGCTCGTCTTTTTTCTGAGAAACAATTGCCTTAATCTGCTGGAAAACTGCCGGGTTTGTATACTTAAGGCTCAAATCTTCAAACTCATTTTTTTCTGCCTGCATTCCAAGACGGTCTGCAAGAGGAGCCCAGATTTCAATTACGGCAGAGGCTATCATGTGTTGGTCGGCAGCTGTAAAACTCTTGATGTTGCGGATGCGGTCCAGACGGTCGGCCAGGGTAATAAGGATAATGCGCGCATCATCACACATTGCAAAAAGCATATTGCGGATGGCGTCTGACTGATGCATTGTTTTTGTGTTTATAGGGAGATTGAGAATCTTATTTACTGTGAGAATAATATTGCAGACATTTTCACCAAACTGAGCCTTCAATTCCTCTTCTGAAACATCAAATTCTGTAATTGAGTGAAGGATTGCTGCTACAAGAGTAGGGCTGTCGAGCTTGCTTTCTGCAAGAATGTTTGCAACTCTGAGTGGATGAACGTAGTAAGGCTTTCCGCATTCACGAACTTTGTCGCCTGCTTTTTGTACAAGAAGAGACCATGCCTGTGAAACTGCCTGTTTTTCTTCCGGAGAAAGATATTCGTGTTTAGAAAAAAACTCTTCCAGAAGGGCAGCTGGATTTTTCATGTCGGAAACAAAAATTTTATCGCTGCTCATAATTTTACTATCGTCATGCTGAACTTGTTTCAGCATCATAATTAAAAAATAACAGATTATTCTAAAAAATTACAGTAATTTTCTATAAAATTTATTGTTATTTTATTATAATTTAAATGGAAAACTAGTATGAAACGTTTGATTTTAGCATTATTTGTTACTGCGTCATTTTCGCTGTATGCGCAGGAAACATTAGAAAAAGTTAGAAAAATTACAGTTGATGATGCTGTTATTCTGGCAGCAGATAACAATATTTCTTTGAAGCGACAGAGAATCACTCTAGATGGTCTTGAAAGAAGAAATAAAACTGCCTGGAATGGTGTGAGTCCTTCTGCATCTTTAAGTGGTGGCTTTACAAAACCTCTTGATGGTATTGTAACTGATATGGAAGCACAGATAAAGTACACTTATAACATTGGTGCTTCTGCAAGACTTTCCCTTACCCCTTCACTTTATACTTCAATTAAAGATGCAAGCCTTAAATACGAAAGCGGAAAAACTTCCTATGAAGATGCAGTTCGTCAGGTTGAACTGAATGTACGAAAGCTTTTTTATAATCTGCTTTACACACAGGAGAGCATGAATCTGCAGCGCCGAAATATGGAAACTGCAAAGCTCCGTTATGAAAATAATCTTGATAAATATAACCGTGGCCAGCTTTCTGAGCTTGATTTACTTCAGTCACAGTACAGTTATGAAAGTCAGCGCCCATCACTTGAGTCTGCAGAAATTGCATATCAGAACAGTATTGCATCTTTCAAACAGACTCTCGGTATTCCTCAGAACGAAAAAATTGAACTTTCCGGCTCCCTTGCAGAAGCAATTCCACCGGAAAGTTTTTCTTTTACTCAGTCTGTAGATGACCTTCCTTCTGTAAAAAAGATTGAAGCAAGCATTGCACAGCAGAAAAACTCACTTTTGGCAACCCGCTTTTCTGCTTACGGTCCTTCAGTTACTGCATCTTATTCATGGGGTATGAACGGAAATGATAAGGTTGAAGAATTTAAGAAGATGCAGGAAAATCATTCACTTTCTCTATCTGTTTCAATTCCTTTAGACGGCTATCTTCCATGGTCGACAGGCTCGCAGAATGTTGCAAATCAGAAAGCAACTTTGAAAGACCTTGAACTTCAGCTTGAAAATGAAAAAACAACAGCTTCCCTCAATCTTCAGAACAGCATGAAAAATATCCTTCAGAAGCAGAATCAGATGGATATGCTTAACCGCAATGTTGAGATTGCACAGAAAGCTTATGATATGACACTTACTGCCTATAATCACGGTTCGCGCGACCTCCTTACCCTGCAGAATGCTTCAGACTCACTTTTGAAAGCAAAAACAGACAGAGAGTCGCATATCTACAATCTGATTTGCGCAGTTCTTGATCTTGAAAATACACTGGGACTTCCGTTTGGTTCCCTCGGAAAAGAATAGGAGATATAAATGAGCAGAAAAAAAGGTACAACAGCCATTGTTGTGGTTGGAATTCTTGCAGTAACAGCACTTGCAGTATTTTTGATTATGGGATCTGCAAAAAAGAAAAGAGCTGCAATGGGCGGCTTTGGTGGATTTGGTGGCGGCAGAGGCTTCCAGCAGTCAGCAACCGCAGTTCGTACAGTAGTTGCTAAAAATCAGACAATTACAGATTTTGTTTATACAAACGGTGAAATAGAAACCCAGAAATCTATAGAAGTTTTCCCTTCAATCGGTGGTAAGGTTGTTGAGATGATGGTTTCGCTTGGTTCTTCTGTAAAGCAGGGGGAAGTAATTGCTTACATCGATCCTTCAGAACCAGGAAGCTATTATGCAAAGAGCCCGGTAATTGCTCCTATCGACGGAAGTATCATTACCTCTCCGGTAAAAATCGGACAGAAGGTAAATGCCAATTCGGTAATCACAAAGATTGGTGATATCAACAACCTTCAGATTACAGCAAAGGTTCCGGAGCGCTACGTTGCAGATATCGCAATCGGACAGAAGGCAGAAATCACACTTCAGGCTTACGGCGAAGAAAAGTTTATTGCTTCGGTTGTGCGCATTTCTCCGGTCGTTGATCCTGCAACCCGTACAAAAGAAATCATTTTGAACTTTGATAAAAACTACGACAAGGTTAATGCCGGTATGTTTGCCCGCGTTAAACTTTTTACTGTTGATTTTGGAGGCTACCCTGTAATTCAGCAGGATGCCTTTGTTGAAAACAGCGACGAATATTATCTGTACATCGTAAAGGATGACAGCACTGTTACAAAGCGCAAGGTAACCCGTGGTAAAAACGTAGACGGTTACTATCAGGTAATCGACGGCGTTTCAAACGGTGAAGTTGTTGTTCTTGAAGGTATGCTTTCATTGTTTGAAGGTGCAAGGGTTCGTGATATCAGCGGCAACGTTGAGTTTGTTGAAGCAGCGCCACCGGCACGAGAGGGTAAAAAATAATGAGTTTAAGCCGAAGAACACTTGAACATCCGGTATTGATTCTGATTGTTTTTGCCCTGCTTGGTATGGTCGGAATCTTTACATTGAGCAATGTTTCAATTGCCCTTATGCCGGAAATGGAAAATCCGTCTCTGTCTATCAGTACTTCGTATCCGAATGCAGACCCGGAAACTGTTGAAAAAACAATCACAAGATCTATAGAAAGTGCCGTTATGAGCGTAAACGGTCTTAAAAATCTTACTTCAACTTCAAACGAAGGCTCTTCAAATGTTTCGCTTGAGTTTGAGTATGGTACAGATTTGACCGAAGCCATGAACGACGTTCGCGATAAGCTTGACCGTGTAAAACGCGGCCTTCCGGACAATGCCGGTGCTCCGACAATTTTCCGCTTCTCCGGAGACTCGGGCGAAATCATGCGTATCCTTATCCGTGGTAACCGCTCTGTAGATGACCTTAAATCAATTGCCGAAAGCAATATTGTAGGCATTCTTGAACAGGCAGATGGAGTAGGAGAGGCTACAGTAAACGGTGGTCGCAATGCTCAGGTAAATGTTCGCCTCGATCAGAACCGCATGACAGCCTATGGCTTTACCGTTCCAACTGTTACCGGCGCGCTTTCTCGTCAGAACCTTGAGCTTGGCGGTGGTAAGGTTCAGGAAGGACACAAGAACTACATCGTTCGTACAACCGGTGAATATACAAGTCTTGATGAAATTAATGATACAGTAATTTCTACAATCAACGGTTATGCAATCCGCCTCCGCGATGTTGGTGAAGCGACAATCGGTTATGGAGACACAACACAGGAATCGTTTATCAACGGCGGTAAGGGTGTTTACATCAGCGTGACAAAACAGTCTGATGCAAACTCTGTAACTGTTGCAAATAATCTCTATAAAAAAATCAAACAGGCAGAACAGAATCTTCCGCCTGATGTAACTCTGGAA
>JAEEGJ010029383.1_pt1 | contig 10847 bp, 8 predicted proteins | sample 8958761 | NCBI WGS metagenome assembly JAEEGJ01 (sample SAMN16246546, study PRJNA631951) | gut metagenome | biome: gut microbiome; feature: rumen; material: RS-attached | host: Bos | place: Iran: Karaj | collected 2018-10
GTGGCAGTCAAACCCGGCGGCATTGCTATCATCATGCTGGAATGCCCGGACATCAAGGAACCGGCCGTGTTTACGGACTGGCTGATTAAGAGCGACCTGCAGAAGACGGAACAGGAAGTCCGGGACAGTTTTTATATGGCTGCCTTTGTTGCCTATAAGAGCCGCTGCATCATTGAAGCCCATACCGTGTATCTGGTGACCCGCAAGGAAAACTTTGATTTTGTCCGCCGCACCGGACAGATTCCGGTGGAAACCGTGGCGGAAGCCTGGAAGCTGGCGCAGAAAAAACTGACGGAGGAAGGCAGGACAGACTATACCATTACCCTGATGGGACATGCGCCGGTTACGCTGCCGGTGTTGACTGAATAGTTATTGCAGGTTATGGAGGCGTAAGGAGGAGAAATGGGAACGGCTTTACCTTATTGCGGTTTTTTGTAATAATTGATAATAGTTTGATTTTGTAATCGTTTGAACTTCAGGGAAGGGGTTATTCGAATGGAATATAAAATTCCATATGGAAAAGGAGAACAGGTTGTTAGCTTGCCGGAAGAACATGTTTCCCAGGTGTTACTTCCGCCGGTGATTGATAAACCTCAGACAGTAGCGAAATTGATGGAAGAAGCGCTTGCCCATCCCATTGGTACGCCGACGCTGGAGCAACTGGTGAAACCGGGCGAAAAAGTTGTGTTGCTCGTCAGTGATATTACCCGCGCCTGGGCCCGTTTTGATTTGTTTTTGCCGATTCTTGTTGCCAGGTTAAATCAGATCGGCGTGCCGGATGCTGATATCAGTATTATCATCGCAACCGGAAAGCACCGGCTGAATTCAGCGGCGGAGAAAGAAGAAATCATAGGGAACGAACTGTTCCACCGTATTAAGGTGTACGACCATAATCCGGCGACAGAGGCCTGCGTGTATTTAGGAACCACAAAGCGGGGGACACCCGTGTGGATCAATAAACAGGCTGCTGCTGCCGATAAGGTCATCCTTACCGGCGGACTTTCTCCCCATATTTATGCCGGCTTCGGTGGCGGACGGAAAAGCGTGCTGCCTGGTATCGCCGGCGCGGAGTCCATCAATCACAACCATAATTTGGCCCTGACGGATGAAATCGGCGGCGGGGTAAATCCGGATACTTCTATCATGCGTCATTTCGGCAACCGGCTCAGCGAAGACATGTGTGAAGTCGCTTCTTCTTTGAATCCCTGTTTTATGGTCAACGCCATCATGGACGCAGAGGGAAACTTCTTTAAAATTATGGCCGGTCACTGGTATGAGGCCTGGCTGCAGGGAACAAAAGAAGTTATGAAACTGCAGGGCGTGCCCCTGAAAGAAAAGAGCGACGTAGTCATCGTCTCGGGAGGCGGGTATCCCAGGGATATCAGTTTATATCAGGGAATGAAATGCTATGCGCCGGGGGCCGCTGCGTTAAAAGAAGGCGGCATCCTGATTGCCGTATTGCGTTGTCAGGATATGACGGAACCTCCTGCCTTTTTCGAAAGCTTCCGCTATACAGACCTGAAGCAGATGGAACTGGATGTGCGGGCGGACTTTACGGTTCCGTTCTATGTTGCCTTTTATATGTGCTGTCTGGCACGGCATTTCACGATTATCCTGGTAACGGAGCCGGAGAATTTTGCCAATGCCAGAAAGACGGGAGCGACTCCGGCGGCCACATTGCAGGACGCATGGAAGTTAGCGGAAGCCAAACTGAAAGAGCAGGGAAAAACGGACTACACCATCAACATCATGCCCTATGGAGGCGACACGCTTCCGGTTTTGGCAGAAAAAGAATAAAAAAGTAAAACGCTGGTTCATGTACCTGCAGATACGTGTGCAGACACATGTGACCAGCGTTTTGTATTATCAGTTTATGCTGTAACAATTCGGGAAAAAGAGTAGCAAAGATAAACCTTAAAGATAAAAAACAAATTGGATATAAACAAGGCAGACAATTAAGGCAGACAATTCCTGATTTTCTGTCTTGTGTATTCAGGTACACCACTATGCGTGACTGGCTTTCCATTCGGAAATCGTGAAGACCAGCAGGGCCATCCAGATAAAACCGAACGTGAAAAGCTGTGTTGTGCCAAAGGGTTCGTTGAAAAAGAAAATTCCCAATAGCAAGGTCATGGAAGGACTGATGTACTGAAAAAAGCCCAGCACATTTAATGGCAGAAGGTTTGCACCATAGGAAAACAGGATCAGGGGAACCGCAGTGGCTACACCGCATCCGGCCAGCAGCAGGCTGAGCGTGGGAGTTTCCGGACCAAAGTGGGCGGCTCCGGCTGCCGTGAGGTTTGCCACATAATAGAATGCAAAAGGAAAAAGCAGCAGGGTTTCCAGTGTAATACTGGTAAAGGGATCCAGCTTCAGCTTCTTCTTCAAGGCGCCGTAACTGCCAAAGGTCAGAGCCAGCGCTACTGAAACCCAGGGCAACTTGCCAATCTGCCAGGTCATGAGGAAAATGCCGACAGCTGCCAGCGCGATACTAAGTTTTTTCGGCGCAGAAAGGGTCTCACCGAAAATCGCTACGCCGAAAAGGACGTTTACCAACGGGTTGATGTAATAGCCGATACTGGTATCGATGACATGATTATGATTGACGGCCCAGATATAGGTAAGCCAGTTCAGACTGATGATAATAGCGGCGGCCACCAGCATGGCGCCGCGTTTTTTATTTTGCCACAGTTCAAGGCAATCCTTTTTCAAGGTATGCCAGCGCTTTGTAGCAACTATGACGATCAGCATAAACACGACCGACCAGAGGATGCGGTGGCACAGAATTTCATTAGCCTCTGCATCAGCCATTAAATGCCAGTACAGGGGAAGGATTCCCCAAAGAACATAACAGCCTAAGGCAGCCATATATCCTAGATTTTTGTTTTCCTGCATGATGTTCTCCGTTCTGCCGGCAGATTCTATTCACGGCCGGCTGTATAAAACGTAAAGAAAGCAAAGCGTTTTCATACGCATTTTATAAATTGTACTGTTCTTGATTGCAGTTAGAGGAACTTGCATGGGTTTCTAATTACAGAGAAAAAATTAGTAATCTGATGATACTATTATTTTAGTTTATTTTAAACTAAATTTTAAAATATTAGGCGAGTAGTTGTCAACATAAATCAAATCGGATGATTTTACGTTGTCTGTTGATATCGAACTACTTATTTTTATCTGGGAAGATTGCTGGCATGGTCACCCCTTAATTTGGTATAATAATCTTATAAAAGAAAAAATGAAAAAGGATGAACAAAAATGTTCCGGGTATTGCGGTACGATACGCAAGAATCCACAGGTAAGGGAGAAACAAGTTGAACTGGGGAAATGACAGGGGACCGACAAATAAATTAAAAACCGCACTGATGATATCTGTGTTTATCACGCTGGTGTCCGTAGCAGTGTTGCTACTAGTCGGATATCTTCTTTCATACATGCGGGCGAGTTAAAACGATGCGTGGCGGGACATTTGAAAGATATACGGTTGAGAGGAGCGAGGAACAAAATGCTTATCAAACTGGATGTAGTTACTAAGCAACATACCGAAATGCAGGATATCACCCGACTGATACAGAAAGCTGTATCTGACAGCGGTGTGAAGGACGGGATCTGTACGGTGTTTGTCCCTCATACGACCGCGGCGGTCACCATCAATGAAAATGCGGATCCCGATGTGGTTAAGGACTTTACAAAGGAAATTAACAAAATCGTACCCTGGGAAGATGGTTACCTTCACATGGAAGGGAACTCGGCGGCGCATCTGAAATCCAGCATGATTGGATTTTCCGAGCAGATCATCATAGACAACGGACGGCTTGTACTGGGAACCTGGCAGGGAATCTATTTCTGTGAATATGACGGCCCGAGGCATCGGAAGGTTTATATAAAAATACTGCAATGAAAGGACAGGAGTGTACGAACATGGAATTTAAAGATGTAGTATACTTCCCCGGCGGCAAGCGGTGCCGGACCGTTGCCTAATCATATGACCAGGAAAAGTTTGGAACAGACTGTTAGCTTCATGTAAACGTCTTACACTGATAAATCGTGGCGTTAAAAGGAGGTCTGCGCATGGCCGAAAAAATGGATTACGTTTATTTAGTCAAAATTTATGATTCAACCGGAAGGCTGTTACCTGTAGTCACCGCATTTGCTACAAGGCAGGGGGCAGAAGCCTATGTCCATGATTTTTTGCCTACAGGGAAATATCAGGAGGGCGCCGCCGCATGTAAAGCTGAAATCGTGAAAACGGAAATAAGAGAATAACCCGGGATTTCAGTTAAGAAAAAGCACGGAATAATGTATAAGAGATTTTTTCGACAAAAATATAGCCCCTACATGATTTTTCAAAAATGTAGGGGATCTTTTTTTGTTTCTTAACATTCGATTCCATTTCAGATCATTATAATACGATACTCCGAAAACGAAGCAGACTACTATATTGATTTTTTTGTAATGCTTATTGTCAAGCGTTACCGGTTTATTATATAATATTAGAATCAAATGCAGGCATGTGTTGCCGCGATTCATACATGATTTAGTGATGGTTTAGGAGATGAATATGTTGTCAGAACAGGGAAAACGGTTAGTAAGCATGGCCGTCACGGCAACGTTGTGCGCCGGCTTGTTGCAGGCGTCCGCGGTTATGGCTGCACCGGCAGGACCACCGGGAGCGGGAGGACCGCCTGCCTCTATACCTGGAGCAGGGGGACCACCGCCAATGTTGAATTGGACGCCACCGGGAACGTATCCTAATGTGATTCCCATGCAGAATATGACAGCGGGGTCGCCTACTGCAGGCAGCATCCGCTCCAGTATGGCGCGGAAAGCCGTAAGGGTAAAGGGACCGCAGATTTTATTATTTGAAATCCATGCCCTGGGACGTCTGGAAGACATCGTCATTCATAATAAAACAAGCATCCATGAAGGAGCAGTCCTGCGGCAACTGGCCTTTCTAAAAAAAGGAAAACCCATTTCGGCAAAAGATGTGCAGCGGGCGGCCGGTCTTGTCACCGACCTGTCCGGTGTGATTGCCGATGTGGTATCCGAAAAGGGCAGCGCGCCGGGAATGGCAGTGCTTCACGTGACTGTATACCCGGATAAAAGCCCTCAGGGTGATTTCTCGATAGATAACTACGGCAACCGCTATCTGGGTTACGGGGAAGAAATGCTGAATTACGATATCCGTAACCTGACCCATGAAGGGGACAGTCTGTTCGCCCATATTGAAACCACCGGGCGTAAATACATAAACGGTACCATTATGTACCGGCGGCCCGTGGGGAAAAACGGGCTTACCATGCATGCAGGGTACCGTCATCTGCATTATGCCCAGGGATCGGAGTTTGAGTATTTAAAACCCTACGGCGCGGCAAAAACCTATACGATCGGTCTGGAATATCCGATCCACCGTTCCCAGACCCATGACCTGAAAGTGGGGCTGGATTACGAGTATCTGGATTTGAAAGATGAATACAAGAGAGACGGAATTTATTTCCAGCGGGGGGGGCCTTTCGCCCCTAAAACGTATTTTGGAACCTGGAATGACAAGCACGTAAACTCCGCAACCCTTTCCCTGTCGGAAAAGAATCTGGACAAGCATGGCATGACAACCTGGACACTGGCCTATACATACGGCAATGTCAGCTTTGACAGCCCGCTTACTCATACGTTCTTTGACGAGACAAATTGCGAGGGGGCGTATTCCAAAGTAACGGCTGTATTTTTGCGGCATCAGAAAATGAATAAACGTCTGGCCCTGCAGCTTTTTGCCAGGGGGCAGCTGGCCAGCCGCAACATGGATACGTCGGGACGTATGGGTATCACCGGTATTACCGGGGTAAAAGCGTATCCCATCAGCGAAGTGGCCGGGGACAATGCGTACTTTACCCGGGCGGAATTGCAATGGGACCTGCCGTTGCAGGCAAAAGAACAGAAGCTGCAGCTGCTGACCTATCTGGAACACGGCGGAATGAAGATATTTAAAGACCCTGTAGATGAGAGGAAAAACAACCGCCATCTGCAGGACATCGGTTTAGGCCTGCTGTGGTCGAAAAAGGATGCCTGGTGGGTGAGGGCGGATTACGCCTGGAAGTTAGGTTCGGAAAAACCGGAATCTGATCCCAATCACAGCAACGGGCATTTCTGGATCCAGGGCGGATTTTATTTCTGATACACACCGTATCAGAAACTGTATGGGCAGGCCCGCCAACCGTTTTTGAAAAGAGCCTGCCGAAACAAAATTATAAAGGAGACGAATTAATCAGCGTTTCCTAAAATAACTTGACAGGAGTGTAATAAATTGACAGAAGAAACCTTGCAGGAAGTTCAGAAACCGGAAAAGAAAAAAAGTATTCTCAGCGGTATCCAGCCTACGGGCACCTTTACCCTGGGAAATTATATCGGCGCAGTGCGTAACTGGCAGCAACTGCAGGAAGACTATCAGTGCGCTTACTTTATTGCAGACCTGCACTCCCTGACCGTGCGTCAGGAAGCGGCCAAACTGCGCAGGCAAAGTCTGGAAGCGTTTGCGCTGCTGCTGGCCTGTGGCATCGATCCGCAAAAGAGCCTGCTGTTCATTCAAAGCCACGTGCACAACCATGCGGAACTGGGCTGGATTTTGGCCTGTAATTCCCTGTTCGGGGAATTGTCCCGCATGACCCAGTTCAAAGACAAGTCCGCCAAACACGCGGATAACATCAATGCAGGACTGTTTACTTATCCATCCCTGATGGCAGCGGATATCCTGCTGTATCAGGCAGACTATGTGCCGGTGGGGGCCGATCAGACACAGCATCTGGAGTTTACCCGCAACGTGGCGCAGCGCTTCAACAATCTGTATGGAAATACTTTCAAGATTCCGGAAGCCTATCTGCCGCCGGAAGGGGCCAAAATCATGTCCCTGCAGGAGCCCACGAAGAAAATGTCCAAGTCGGATACCAATCCAAAAGCATTCATTTCCATTCTGGATGACCACGACACCATCATCCGCAAATTCCGCAGCGCGGTTACGGACAGCGAAGCCAAGGTTATGTTCAAAGAGGGAAAAGACGGCATCAACAACCTGATGACCATTTACTCTGTGGTGACAGGCAAAACGTATGAACAGATTGAAGACGAATTCAACGGCAAAGGCTACGGCGATTTCAAACTGGCGGTAGGGGAAGCGGTTTCCGAAGAATTGCGTCCGGTACGGGAAAACTTTGCCCGCCTCATGAACGACAAAGCCTATCTGGAAGAAACGTATAAAGCCGGTGCGGAAACGGCCCAGCGCATTTCCAACCGTACCTTGACGAAGGTTAAGAAGAAAGTAGGGCTGCTGGCAAATCCGTTCCAATAACGGTAATGGTAAAATCGGGTCGATAGAAGCCAATTGAAGATTATAAAATAGCGAATATAAAAAAGAACAGCCTGAACCGGCTGTTCTTTTTTCATATAACCTGATTATTTTTGTTCTGCTTTCTGCCGTTTTTTCTGCAGGAACAGTACCAACGCAAGCACCGCAATACCGATGATGTCGGTTTCAAAACCGGGCTTCATCAGAAGCAGTGCGCCCGCAGCCGCAATCACCCGGAGCCAGGCAGGCATAAAGGTGAAGATGTAGCCTTCTACCGCAGTACCGATCAGGAACACGCCTACGCAGGCCGTGCCCGCTGTCAGCAGGCCTTCCACCAAAGTGGTATTAATCAGCATCAGCTGAGGCGAGTACACGAACATGAAAGGTACGATGAAGCCGGCAATGGCCAGTTTCACCGAAGCCACACCCGTCATCATGGGGTTGCCTCCCGAAAGACCGGCCGCTGCGAAAGAGGCCAGCGCAACCGGCGGGGTCAGGTTGGCGAACATGGCATAATAGAAGGAAAACATGTGGGCCGCACCGGCGGGGATGTTCAGCTTCGCCAGAGCCGGCGCCGCGATGGTCGCCGTAATGATATACGCCGGAATCGAGGGAAGGCCCATGCCCAGGATCATACAGGTGATCATGGTGAATACCAGCGTAAAGAGGATGCTGGTTTTGCCAAGGGAAATGATTGTGTTGGCCATGGTCAGGCCGAACCCGGTCTTGGAACATACGCCGATGATGATGCCGACACAGGCGCAGGCCACGGCTACGGAAACGGTCTGTTTGGCCCCGTCAGCCAGAGCATCCAGTAAATCCTTGAGAGACATGCGGGTTTCTTTCCGGATAAAGGATACGCCGATGGTGACCAGGATGGTCAGCACAGCGGAGTAAATAACCGTGGTGCCGGAGAAGAACAACATGTACAGCAGGAAGATTACGGGGATCAGCAGATGGCTGCGTTTTTTCATTACGTCGCCTGTCTTGGGCAGCTTGTCCTTGGGCAAGCCTGTGAGGCCGTCCTTGCAGGCACGTAAATGTACCTGGATGATAATACTTAAATAGTACAGCAGCGCAGGGATGGCCGCCCAAGTGATGATGTTGGAGTAGGGCACGCTGATCATTTCCGCCATGATGAAGGCTGCGGCGCCCATGATGGGGGGCAGCAGCTGTCCGCCTACAGAAGCGGAAGCTTCCACCGCGCCGGCGAACTCTTTAGAGTAGCCGGTCTTTTTCATCAGGGGGATGGTAAAGGTACCGGTGGTCACTACGTTGGCCACGGCGGAACCGTTAATGGATCCCAGGAAACCGGAGGCGATGACCGCTACCTTGGCGGGACCGCCTTTGGTGTGACCGGCCAGGGCCAGGGCGATGTCGTTGAAGAACTGCCCCATACCGCACTTGTGCATGACCGTGCCGAACAGGATGAACAGGAAGATGTAACTGGCGGCAACACTGACCGATGTGCCGTAGATGCCTTCCGTGTTGGCAAAGAAGTGGTTGGACAGGGACGGCCAGTCATAGCCCCGGTGCATGAACATGCCAGGGAATTCGCGGCCGAAAAGTCCGTAAATGATGAAGATGATGGACAGGACCGTCAAGGCGTTGCCCGTGACCCGGCGGGAGCATTCCAACACCAGCACCACCAGCAGGGTGGCCATGTAAAGGTCTGTCTGGTTAGGATTACCGGCCCGTTCCACCACGCCTAGGTAATCACTCCAGATATAGATGGGGATGGTAAAACAGAGCAGGGCCAGGATCCAGTCGATAATAGTAGGCTTGGTGTGGTCGGAACTCTTGAAGCAGGGGTACATCAGAAATCCCATGGCGGTAATCATCGCCACGTGGATGGAACGGTGTACCAGCGTCACCGGCGGGCCGAAAGCCGCGGTGTACAGATGGTATCCGGAAACCAGCAGGCAGACGATGTAGAAGAATTTGGCCATCTTCCCCGTGAATTTGCGAGTGGCGGATTCCTTGTCCAGCTTCTTCACGATTTCATGAGATTTGGCTTCCAGCTCCTGCTGGGTATTCTTGTCTACAAATTCATGTTCTGTTGCAGAATTTTCATTTCCAGTATTATTGATGTTTTTCTCTTCCATCAAAATACCTCCTTTTCACGATTGCCAGATTGACACGTGTATGCTCGGGAAGGGTTGCCCCCCGGGCGATGAGCTGACCGTTCAGCTTGATGTCGCGGGTGGCAAAGTGTGAATTGATCCAGGTAAACTCGTGGAATACCTGGTTTATATTGCCCATATAGATCATGCCGTTTTCGATCCAGACTTTGGTTCCCTTGTTCTCTGGGATGCCGGCCCCGAAAGCGGGGAAGGCAATGGTGTCCAAAATCAGATCGTGGCTGGCATCAATATGGTAATACTCGTGCCAGGGAATTTTCTCCCATGAATGAACCCAGCCAAAGAAAAGCTGGTCGCCTTCTTTGGTTGGAGTTTCAACATATATTTCGTTGGTCTTGTAGTCGTAAATCAAAAGCACGGTTTGCGCCGTTGCTTCGTTGTAGCCGTAAAGCGCCAACCCCGCCAGGAGCACTGCGGCGAGGATAGCGCCCGCTTTCCGCTTCATGGCTTACTTCAGGATGCCTTTGTCCTTAAAGAACTTCTCTGCGCCCGGGTGGAGTTTGACCGAGGTGCCCTTGATGCCGCGCAACGCCGTCTCCAGCTGGATCTCGCGCTTCGCTGTGGCATGGGAGGCGCCGATGGTCTCCAGACCCTTGGGGGAATAGATGCCGTCCAGGAGGTCATAGACCACATCATCAGACAGTTTCTTCGATACCAGCATGATGTTCATGACGGCCGCTGTCGTCGTGTCGGCGTCGGTGCCGTAGGTGTCCTTCGGGATCTTCCACTCAACGTAGAACGGATACTTGCCAATGAGTTTCTTCAGGGCTTCGCCCTCGACCGGAACGAACACGATCTTCTTCGCGGTGCCCAGTTCTTTGATGGTTGCGTTTCCCAGGCCTGAGGTGACGAAGGCCACGTCGCACTGGCCGTTTTTCATCTGGTCGATGGCCTCGCCATAGGAGAGGTAGTCCACTTTGGCGTCGTTGTACGACATTCCGTGAGCTTCGAAAATCATGCGAGCGTTCAGTTCGACGCCGGAATTCGGAGCGCCCACACCGACGCGCTTGCCCTTGATGTCAGCGAAGCTCTTGATACCCGAGTCCGCCGTGGTGACGATTTGCACGACGTTTGGCCAGAGGCCCATCATAGCCCGCAGGTCCGTGGCTTTCGGCTTGCCGTCATAGGCGCCGAAGCCCTCGACCGCTTGGATGACAGAGTCCGACATGGCAATGGCAAGCTCACCCTTGCCGGTAAGGATGGCGTTGATATTCTCGCCGGTTGCGCCGGTAGCCGTGGCTGAGGTCTTGTAGCCCATCTCACCGATGACCTTCGAGAATGCGCCGCCGATTGGGAAGTAGATGCCGCTGGTGGGGCCGGTCAGAACGGTGATGAACTCCTTGCTGCGATCCACTTTGGCCGGCGTTGCA
>JAEEGJ010029385.1_pt1 | contig 10847 bp, 5 predicted proteins | sample 8958761 | NCBI WGS metagenome assembly JAEEGJ01 (sample SAMN16246546, study PRJNA631951) | gut metagenome | biome: gut microbiome; feature: rumen; material: RS-attached | host: Bos | place: Iran: Karaj | collected 2018-10
AAAGCGCAACAGCTCTTTATACCTGCCTTATGTTGTAAGCGCCATGGCGCAGATAAAAGGTATTTCAGAGGAAGAAGTAATAAGCATCACAGAAGCTAACGCAAGAGAGATGTACAGGCTAAAGGCCTAAGAGAGGATCATATGGCATATTTGGGAAACAGCGCCCGTACCAAGGAAGTACTTGCAAGGTACAACATGAGCGCCAAGAAGAAGTTTGGACAGAACTTCCTGATAGACGGAGGTGTCCTTGAAGGAATTGTAGAGGCTGCAGGAGTTACCGATAAGGACTGCGTCCTGGAAATCGGACCGGGTATCGGAACACTTACCCAGTATCTTGCAGAGGCAGCAGGCAGAGTCGTTGCTGTGGAGATTGATAAGACTCTTTTACCTGTTCTTGCTGATACACTATCTGAATACGACAACGTTACTGTTATAAATGAAGATGTACTCAAAGTGGACATAGACAAGATCATTGAGGAGTATAACGAGGGACGCCCCATCAAAGTGGTGGCCAACCTTCCATATTACATAACCACTCCGATAATAATGAAGCTCTTTGAGAGCGGAGCTCTTATAGAGAGCATTACGGTAATGGTCCAGAAGGAAGTTGCCGACAGAATGGCAGCAGGTCCGGGGAATAAGGACTACGGCTCTTTGTCACTGGCAGTTGGGTTCTATGCGGAAGCAAATACCGTGATTGACGTTCCGCCCAGCAGCTTTATACCGCAGCCGAATGTGGGATCGGCGGTGGTAAAGCTCACCAAGTACCCTGAGCCCAAGGTAAAAGTGAAAGACTCCAAGTACCTGTTTGAGATCATCAGGACCTCTTTTAACCAGAGGAGAAAGACACTCTCAAACTCCCTTTCAAATAACGCATCACTGGGTGTTTCAAGGGATAAGGTCAGTGCTGCTCTTGTAAAGATGGGGATCGATGAAAGAGCAAGGGGTGAAACGCTCACACTTGAGCAGTTTGCAGAGCTTTCTGACATTTTACAAAGCTAGGGCGCTATGTTAAACTTACTACTAGATATTGTATTGTTGGTTCCAAAGAGGTGGATATTTTGGATAAAGTTGAGTATAGAATCAGGGCTGATGAAATCAAGGCTTTGATAGGGGAAGGCAGATTTGCCGAAGCAGTTAAGATTGCAGATACTATAGACTGGAAGCGTGTTAAGAGCGTTCAGATGCTCTGCACCATCAGTGACCTGTACAAGATAAACAGGCGTTTTCAGGAGAGTAAGGACGTTCTCCTGATGGCCTATGACAGATACCCTACAGGAAGGGCGATCGTTTACTCACTGTGTGAGCTTGCCATCAAGATGGGTGAGTTTGTTCAGGCGGTTGAGTATTACAAAGAGTTCGTAAGGATCGCGCCAAGGGATACAGGAAGATACATCCTTCAGTACAAGCTCTACGAGGCACAGGAAGTAAGCCTTGAGGAGAGAATCGCTGTACTTGAGGAGTTTAAAAAGCACGACTACAGGGAGAGATGGGCATATGAACTTGCTTACCTCTACCACAGAGTAGGGCTTACCACAGAATGTATTGAGGAATGTGACGAGATGTTCCTCTGGTTTGGTGACGGCAGATATGTCATGAAGGCGCTTGAGCTCAAGGCGCTTCATGAGCCTCTTTCACCGGAGCAGCAGGACAGGTACCTGAGATACAAAGAAAAGCACGGCGGAGCAGTGGATCCGTCCATCGTTTCCGAGAAGGACGAAGTAGGCAAGGATGAGACCAGGACTGTTGAGATCAAGCAGCCCACCAAGGAGATGCCTCCCGTAACCGAGTCCGTTATTAATTCTTACAATGAAGGAACTCTTCCCGAGGAGCTTAAGCAGCCCGTGGAGGAGGACCTTGGAGAGACCAGAGAGTTCGACAGGATTGTCTACCCAAGTATCAGCGAGATAAAAGAGCCTTCGGTAGATGTCAGTTCATACAACACAGTTAACCTTCAAAAGGCAATCGCAGCAGGTCTTCAGGAGATCATCGGAGATAAGGACGATGAAACCAAGGAAGAGATCACCAAGATCTTTGAGCCTGTAGAGGCAGAGCCTGCCCAGAACACAGTTCAGCCCATCACTGAGGAAATCTACGAGGATGAAGAGCTAGAAGAGCCTGAATATGTGCTTCCTGAGGAGATCTCAGAGGAGCTTCCTGAGGATGAGATCGTAAAGGCAGCAGAAGAGGCTGAGGCTACAATAATCTATCAGCCTGTTGATCCAGATGCTCTGGCTACGGAAGAGGCAGCACAGGAAGAAAATCCTGAGAGTGCTGCTGATATCGACAGCGATACAAGAGTATTCGAGCCTGTAGCTTCCGGCATGCAGGAGGTCTTTTTCGACACTGATCCCAAGATGGGAATCGAGATCAAGTATGGCGGAAACGGACCAATCCTTGGCGAGGAGAAGGTTATAACTCCCGAGGAGCCGGCGATCATGGCAACAGCAGCTTCAGAGCCTGAGCCTGAAAACTACGAGGAGCCTGACGAGGAAGAAGAGGCTAAGGAAGAGAATCCCGTTATCCAGCCTTTTAAGGCCTTTAACTATGAAGAGAAACCACTCGAGGATGAAGTTCCCGGTGCTGTAATACATCCCAATGCAAGTTACCAGATGCACAGCCAGTTCGAGACCATGCTGGCACAGGAGCCTGACGGACAGATCAGTATGGCTGTTGAGCCCGAGCCCGAGGTTGAGAAGCAGATCACAGGTCAGATCAGCATACAGGAATATCTGGACAACTGGGAGGCCTTTAAGAAGACCCAGCAGCAGAAGCAGCTTGAGAGCGTAAAGAAGAGAGTTCTTGACGAGACCGGCGACATGTTCGCTGAGTTTGATTCCAAGACCAGAGAAGGTCTTCAGGAGAAACTTGAAAAGGCCATCACAGATGCCATCAATAAGGACAGCTATGCCAAGGCATCCGGCAGAGGCGACTGGAGCGTCAAGAGAGAAGACGTTATAAATGCAGCTGTAGAGGAAGTTATGGACGAGGAGTCCCGTCCTGAGCCTTCAGAGGAGCAGCTTTTAGAGGAGATACCGGAGGAGCTTCCGGAAGAAGTCGATGCAGATACAGCCACAATCGATGCAGAGATGGTGGCAGCAGAAACGTCAGAAGAGGCAGAGTCTTCAGAGGAAGAATCCGCAGAAGAGCCTTCTGAAGATGAGGTAAAAGAGCCTTCAGAGGAGCCTTCAGAATCTGATGAAGTTGATGAAGCTGAAGATGAGGATGATGACGAAGAGGGTGAAGAGGAAAAGGAAGAGCCGGCAGCCAAGACAGAACCGGCACCTGCGCCTGCTCCCAAGAAAGCCCCTGCTCCTACAGAGAAAAAGAAACAGCATCACATCGGAAACAGAGAGCTTGAAGAGCGCGTAAGGAGCATGACTCCCGAGGAGAAAGAGCTCTTTGGACCATATATACACCACAAGAAATCAAGAAGACAGATCATCAATGCCATTGATAATCTCAGCATGGATCCGTTCTCCGGAAACGCCATCGTTACCGGTGATGAGGGTGCAGGCACCGTAAGTCTTGCAAAGGGTCTTATAAAGGCCATGCAGGCTTCAGACTCCAACTTCAGCGGTAAGGTTGCCAAGATCACAGCCAACACCCTGAACAAGAAGAGCACAGCCAGCATCTTTGATAAGCTTGCAAACGGTGCTCTGATCATTCAGAGGGCAGCAGATCTGACACAGGAGACAGTCAGCGAACTCCTCAAGATCCTTCAGCAGGAGAACAAGGGCCTTGTGATCGTCATGGAAGATACCAAGGAAGACATGGACAGATTCCTTGATAAGAATCCGTCCCTTAAGCAGAGCTTCAACGTCAGGGTTGATATCGAAGCCCTCGATGACGACTCCCTTGTAGCATACGCAAGGCAGTATGCTCTTGAGAAAGAGTATGCCATTGATAACCTTGGAATTCTGGCTCTTCACACAAGAATTTCAGAAAGGCAGACCCTGGACCACGACGTTACCGTATCCGAAGTAAGAGATATCGTGGACGATGCCATATATTACGCGGAAAAAAGAACCGTCGGTCATTTTGTTGATGTAATAGTTCACAAAAGGTACGATGAAAATGATATGATAATACTTAGAGAAAAAGACTTTATGCATGACTAAAATTTTCTTTAGGGGGCACAAATGAGTCAAAAGGTATTTATTTCAGAAGACGACGAGTATTTATTTGGACAGGGTACACATTACGAGATATACGATAAACTGGGAGCTCATCCTTCAGAGGAGAACGGCAAAAAGGGATACTTTTTTGCTGTATGGGCACCTAATGCTGCAGATGTTCACGTAGTCGGAGACTTCAACGGATGGGATGAGAATGCCCATCAGATGCACAGGTCTAAGACCGGCAACATCTGGACACTTTTTATTCCCGGAGTTGGGATAGGCGAACTTTATAAATACCTTATCACTGCTCAGGACGGAAGGAAGATCTACAAGGCAGATCCTTATGCAAACTTTGCCGAGCTTCGTCCCGGCAATGCATCAAGGACAACGGATCTGTCCGGCTTTAAGTGGTCTGATAAGAAGTGGTACGACAGTATAAAGGGTAAGGAAATGAAGCGCATGCCCATTTCCATTTACGAGTGCCACATCGGTTCCTGGATGAAACATCCTGACGGAACAGAGGACGGTTTTTATACCTACAGACAGTTCGCTGACAGGATCGTGGAATACTTACAGGAGATGAAGTATACCCACATCGAGCTCATCGGTATCGCTGAGCATCCTTTTGATGGCTCCTGGGGATATCAGGTAACCGGCTACTATGCACCGACTTCAAGATACGGCGAGCCTACAGACTTTATGTATCTTGTTAACAAGCTTCATAAAAACGGAATCGGAGTAATCCTTGACTGGGTACCGGCGCACTTCTGCCCGGATGAGTTCGGTCTTGCATGCTTCGATGGCACCTGCATCTACGAGCATCCGGACCCAAGGAAGGGAGAGCATCCTGACTGGGGAACCAAGATATTCAATCTTGAGAAGCCCGAGGTCAAGAACTTCCTTATTGCAAATGCTCTTTTCTGGATCCGCAAGTTCCATGTAGACGGACTTAGAGTAGATGCCGTTGCTTCCATGCTATATCTCGATTATGGCAAGAAGGACGGACAGTGGGTTCCCAACAAGTATGGTGACAACAAGAATCTTGAGGCCATTGAGTTCTTCAAGCACTTCAACAGCGTTGTAAGAGGAACATATCCTGAGGTTCTGACAATTGCCGAGGAATCAACAGCATGGCCTAAGGTTACAGCTCGTCCCGAGGATGACGGACTTGGCTTTGCTTTTAAGTGGAATATGGGATGGATGCATGACTTCTGTGAATACATGAAGCTGGATCCATACTTCAGGCAGGGAGCTCATTACATGATGACCTTTGCCATGAGCTATAACAACGCAGAGAACTATATCCTGCCTCTTTCTCACGATGAGGTTGTTCACCTTAAGTGTTCAATGGTTGAGAAGATGCCGGGATACAAGGTTGATAAGTACGCAAACCTCAGAGTTGGCTACACATACATGTTTGGGCACTCCGGCAAGAAGCTCCTCTTCATGGGACAGGAGTTTGGCCAGGAGAGAGAGTGGAGCGAAAAGAGAGAGCTTGACTGGTTCCTTCTTGAGAACGACCTCAACAGAGGTATGAAGGACTATGTTGCACAGCTCCTTGAGATGTACAGAAAGTATCCTGCCCTCTACGAAGTAGATGATGACTGGGGCGGATTTGAATGGATCAATGCCGATGACAAGGAGAGAAGCACCTACAGCTTCTACAGAAGAGCATCAAACGGCAAAGACAACGTTCTCTTTGTACTTAACATGACACCGATGGAGAGAAAGGGATTCATGGTAGGTGTTCCGTTTGCCGGAACCTACACCCATATCCTTGACAGCGCCGAGGTGAGATTCGGAGGATCGGGAAGTAACATCGCGCCCAAGATCAAAGCTGTAAAGGGCCTTTGTGATTACAAAGACTACAGCATAACCTTTGATCTTCCGCCTTACGGAGCCGAGGTATTTGTTTTCCAGACTCCCAAGCTAAAGAAAAAGAATTGACCTGCCGAAATAGAAGGTGATGGATGAAAAGTCCATCACCTTTTTGCATGTCACAAATGTTTTTTCTCAACTATATGAGGCGCATATGAACATTAACTTTCAGACTATTACCGGTCAGAAAACCGGCGGCGACAAAATTCTTTCAGGCATGGAGGCGGAAGAAAGGATAGTGTCAGGGCCCTCAAAGTCATCAAATCTTTCAAAGGCAGGCTATGCTCTGGACATAGATGCATCGGGATTTACCGACAACGCATACGCAGGGCATTCCAGATCAGTAGAAGACATTGCAGGTATGGCTCAGAACACGGATGTTCAGAACCGTCATAACTTCATGGCTCTTTTATCAAATACCATGTCCGAGGAGGACTATGAAAAGGCCCTTAAGGACGGATTTGATATCAAAGATATAAACTCTGCAGAGACTGTAAACATCGTGGACAAGATAAAGAGTGTCCTCCTTGAGTCGGGAGTAGAGGTTGCAGGCTACAACGATGACCTCAGCTTTGAAAAGCTTAAGAAGATCACCGGAAGCGATGCTTTTGCCAAAGCTCTGCAGGATAGTTTTCATGAGAATGATATCCCTGTTACGGCAGAGAATGTTAAGGCAGCCAAGACAGCTGTTGACCAGATAGCCGACATCAAGGCTCTTGATGACAGTGCTGTCAAATACATGGTGCAGAACAACATGAAGCCCACCATCGAGAATATCTATTTTGCTTCTCACAGCACAAATGGATTAAATGTCATGGGCAGGGGCTTCTATGCCCAGGAAGCAGGCGGATACTATGCGCAGACAGCAGACTCTTTTGACTGGGAACAGCTCGGTCCCCAGATCGACAAAGTCATCGAGGAGTCAGGACTTGACCCTAAGGATGAGGCCACCAAGGAAAATGCCAAGTGGATGGTATCTCAGGGAATTCCGCTTACAGCAGATAATCTCGAGGCAGTTACCACCATAAAGGCAGCAAAGCTCCCTGTGACTGAAGAGCTCGGAGCAAAGGCAACGGCAGCAGCCATAGCAGATGGCAAGCGCGCAATCGACGGCAATCTCTCTGACCCGACTTCAAACCTTCAGAAGGCCATAGATATAGATCATAAGGTAAAAGAGATCTCGGACGACGATATAAAGGGCGCCATAATTTCAGGGAAAGATCTCACCATCAGAAATCTTTCAGGTGCGGGAACTTTCGCAGAAGTACAGGCCCTTCCGGAGAACGACAACAGACTGGTCCTTGCAAGGATCCAGATGGAAGAAGTTCGTCTTCGCATGACAACAGAAGCCAACAAGCAGCTGCTTGACAGAGGCTTTTCAATAGACACAGCACCCATTGAGGAGCTCATTGAGAGACTTAAGAGCACAATGGGACAGATGGCGGATGAAACTGCAGGGAAGGCCATCGATGAGATAACAGATGTAAAGAGCGTTGGTACTTCTTATATGATGCGCATGACTATGACAAGGGTTTCCGTGATCGCAAACGGCCCTGTCGATATCGTGGGCGATATGGCAGATGAGCTTGAGAGCGCAAGCATCTTTAAGATCAGCCAGAGGTCAGAGATGCTGGCTTCGAAGTTTGCAAAGGCAGGCGAGGGTTATGAAAAGCTCATGACAGCTCCAAGAGCAGACCTGGGCGATAGCATAAAGAAGGCCTTTAGAAATGCAGACGATATCTTAGAGGACCTTAAAGAGGAACTCACCGATGAGAACCGCCGCGCGATCCGAATCCTTGGATACAACAGGATGGAGATAAATGAGGAGAACCTTGAAAAGGTCAGAGGATGGGATGCAAAGCTCCAGGCAGTGATCTCAAGAATCAAGCCCGGTGCGGTCCTTGATCTTATAAGAGACGGCCAGAACCCTCTTTCAATGACCATCGAAGAGCTCTCACAGAACCTGGACAGACATTCATCAAATTCAGGTGATCAGAGAGGAAAGAGCGAAGAGAAGTACGCCAAGTTCCTCTACAAGCTTGAGAAAAAGAACGGAATAAGCAGCGAGGAGAGAACCTCCTTCATAGGAATATACAGACTTTTCCACACCCTTAAGACCACCGATTACCAGGCCATTGGCTCCATTCTTAAGACGGGACGGGATATGACCATCGGAAATCTTCTTGAAGCTACGAGAAATCAAAAAGCTGCAAGACACGGAATGGACTTTAAAGTGGATGATGAGTTTGGCGGTCTTGAAGAGAGATCAGCCGGAGTAAAGATAGATGCACAGATAAGTGCAGCGTTCAGATTCTACAGCGCCAAGGCAGAGGTCGTATATGAGAACCTCGAACCTGAAAAGCTGATGCAGGCTGCGCCTACGCAGGAGACTCTTTTACCGGAACTTGCAGATAACCTTCAGGCAGCCGATACAGATGAGGCGCTTGAGAGAGAATATGTAAAAGAGCAGGTCACAAGAATGAGACAGACTGCCCAGCTAAAGGCAGCAGAGCCTGCCCTTGATGAACTTAAGGCAGCAGAAGTTGAGACCACCTTCAACAATATGGAGGCCATGATCGGCGTAAGGCGCGATCGCAGAAACGGAAGCCTCTGGGAGAAGATGGGTGACATAAAAGAAAAAGCTCTTTTAACAGAAAAAATGGAAGATGATGATTATCAGGAAAATTACGTTAAGATTTTGGGAGATGTTTCCGATAAATTATCTGAAGAGCTAATGACTGACAATGACAGCTACATTGATGTAAGAGCAATATCTCTTTTGCAGAGGCAGATCTCAGTGATGACAAAGAGCGCAGAGAGAGATTCTTACGAAGTGCCTGTTGAGGTTGAAGGTCAGGTAGTTTCAATGCATGTGACGCTAAAGAGCGAAGCAGGCACAAATTCAAGGATGGATGCCAGTGTTCAGACTGATATGTACGGACTTATCACTGTAAGCCTCTACAAGGAAGCGGATGTGATAAGAGGAATGCTTACAACAACGAACAGCAGCAATCAGGAAGAGTCTGAATATCTGGAAAGTGTAAGAAGTAGATTGTGCGGAAAGCTATCAGAGAAGATAGAGGGAGCCGTTGCAGCGGCAGAGAATATAGCAATTCTCTATCACGCACAGGGCGGAGGCGCTTTAGCCACCGTTTCTTCAGGAGCCAGGGAAGGCAGTAATAACTTACAAACAGATACTAAAACACTCCTTACTATGGCAAAGGCCTTTGTTGAGGCGCTTTGACAAGTTGCGACTAAAGAAACGAGGTAGAGATGAAAGTAAATTATAACGTATCCGCAATGGTAGCAAACAACGCACTTCAGAGAAATGATAAGCTTCTTTCAGAATCTCTCGGAAGATTGTCCAGCGGTTTAAAGATTACAAACGCAAAAGACAATCCTTCCGGTCTTGCCATGTCAAGAAGAATGAATTCCCAGATTGAAGGACTTGGAGTAGCAAATAACACATCAAAGGATGCGATCTCAATCGTTCAGGTAGCAGACGGAAGCCTTTCAGAGATCCACGAGGTGCTCCAGAGAATGAGCGAGCTGGCAGTTCAAGCCAGCAACGGAACTCTCACAGACAGCGACAGAGAGGCAATCCAGTCAGAGGTAACACTTCTGAAGGAAGAGATCGAGAGAATGGCGCAGACTACACAGTTCAACGGCCAGACTATTCTCGACGGATCCTTTGATTACCGTGGATATGCAACAGTTGGCAATGATCCTTCAACAGCAGAGACAAATCCCAATGTAAAGATGGTTTCCTACTCAGATGTAGTTGAGGCAGGAAATTACCAGATAACAGGAATTGATGTAAGTTTCATGAACCTCACAGGTACAACCGGTGTTGACAAGAAGGGAATCTTCCTTGAGAACGGCAGTGAGACAAACATCAGCGTTAAGAAGATCCTCGAGGACGGTTCAATGGTTGACTACATGCCAAACGGTATGACAGCAACCGTTAATGAAGACGTGCTCACACTTCAGGATGCAACCGGCAAGAAGATCCAGCTTCAGATCGATGAGACCTTCAGTGGCACTGTAAACCTTGAGCTTACAGGCACAGGTGCAATGACCATGCAGGTTGGAGCAAACGAGGGACAGACCCTTGATATCAGGATCCAGAAGGTTTCCCTCACAACTCTCGGACTTTACAACCTGGACGTTTCAAATGAGGTTGGAGCAAGAGAGGCAATCGAGAGCGTAAAGAACGCCATCTCAGAGATCAGCGGAATCAGATCAAGACTTGGTGCTTATCAGAACAGACTTGAGCATACAGTAAGTAACCTCGATATCTCAGTTGAGAACATGACAGCAGCTTATTCCAGGATCATGGATGTAGATATGGCTGAGGAGATGACAACCTATTCAACACAGCAGGTTCTCTCACAGGCAGGAATCTCAATGATGGCCCAGGCAAACGAGAGACCGTCACAGGTACTTCAGCTTCTTCAGTAATCGCTAAGAGAGGGATAATGTATGACACTGGAAAAGAAACAGGAATTTACACTTAAGATTTCAGAGGCCAACAAGACTCAGATGATCACCATCATCTATGAAATGGTGATGTACTATCTCGATGAGGCCATTGAGAATATCGGAATCGGCAAGAAGGAAGATGCGCAAAAGAGCTTGTTGCGTGCCCAGAACTGTATCGACGAGCTGATCCACTCCCTGAACATGGAGTATGAGCTGGCAAGAAATCTGTTTCAGATCTATATTTTCTCCAAAAAGGAGCTGGTGGTAGCATCTGCAACCTACAGCATCAACCGCATCTGGAGAGTTTTAAAGAACTTTAAGAACCTCCACGAGGCTTACGCAGAGCTTGAAAAAGAGGACACTTCA
>JAEEGJ010029386.1_pt1 | contig 10847 bp, 12 predicted proteins | sample 8958761 | NCBI WGS metagenome assembly JAEEGJ01 (sample SAMN16246546, study PRJNA631951) | gut metagenome | biome: gut microbiome; feature: rumen; material: RS-attached | host: Bos | place: Iran: Karaj | collected 2018-10
AATAACAGGCTTATATTATTGGATTCCGATAAAAAGAAGGAAAAAATAAAACTAAATTGACTGTTTATTTTTTATTTGTTAGAATAGAAAAATTAATTATTCGGGGGAAAATATAAATGTTAAAAAGTAAAGTTTTATTGTTGGTTGCCATGCTTTGTTGCTTTGGCTTATTCGTCGTTGGTTGTTCGCAAAATGAAACTCAACAAAAAGATGAAGATGCCGTTAAGATTTGGCATTGGATGACGGACAGACAGGAAGCTTTTGAAAAATTAGCAAAGGATTATTATGATCAAACAGGTGTAAAAGTAGTTTTTGAAACATATGCTCCTACCGATGTATATAAAAATAAGATAACCGCGGCGGCAAGCGGACATTTATTACCGGATATTTACAATCCTCAAAGTGACAAGAAAGAATTGGCATCATATATTAATGCAGGTTATATCGCGGATTTGACCGACGAAATGAATACCGGTTGGAAAGATGTTTTCTTTGAAAAATCTTTAATAGCAAACTCTTTTGAAGAAAATAATGAATGGGGTGTAAAACCGGGTATTTACGGAGTTCCTTTGGATGTAAGCTCTTTAATGATTTATTACAATAAAGATTTATTTAAACAAGCAGGTCTCGATCCTGAAAATCCGCCTAAAACATGGCCTGAATTTATAGAAGCCGGTAAGAAATTAAGAGAAGCCGGAATTCAACCTTTCGTAAGCGGTTTCGGTGAAGCTTGGCTTATAGGTGCTTTTGCTTCTTCTTATCAGTGGTCTTTATTCGGTAAACAGGGAATAATAGATACTATCGACGGCAAAATTCCTTATAATGATGAAAGATGGTTGAAAATATTTAAGTTGTTTGAAGAAATGAAAGATAACAAAATGTTTGCTTCCGGTATTGTTACAATGGTAAACAAAGATGCCGAAAGAACATTTGCAACAGGCAGAGCAGCAATGACATTTAACGGTTCTTGGGGAGTAAATGTTTATAAATCCATGAATTCGGCATTGAATTACGGAATAATGTATCCGCCTTCTTTGCCTGATGCGAAATATCCTTTATTGGTATTTGGAGGAGACGGATCTTCAATGTTTGTAAATGCTGAATCTCCGAGAAAAGATAAAGCAATTGCTTTCTTAAAATGGTTCACGCAAAAAGATCAACAAGCTTATTTGGCAAAGGAAACATTAAACATTCCGTCAAATAAAGACAGTGCTGACGATTTACCTGAAATATTACAGGAATTTTCCAAGAGTATAGATAAAACATTTGAAAATCTGCCTAAATTGGAAGCATGGCAGGTAACAAATTATATAAACATTAATTTACAGTCTGTAATAATCGGTGAAAAAGATCCGGAAAGAGCAGTAAGAGAAGTTCAGGAAGAAAAAATAAGACAAATGAAGGTGCAAAAATGATGAATGCATCCCCAAAAGAAAAAACATTCAATATGCTGTTTATTTTACCGGCATTGGTGTTGTTTTTGGTTTTTAATTTGTATCCTTTGCTAAGGACTCTTCAACTGAGTTTTTATCAGTGGAACGGTATAGATAAAAATATGGTTTTCGTAGGTTTGGCTCAATATAAACATATTATATTCAATAATCCGGCTTACTGGAAATCAATGTGGAATGCCGCTTATATTACTATTTTATGTTTAACATTGCAGAACGGTTTAGCGCTCCTTTTGGCAATATTGGTTAACAGACAAATAAAAGGTGAAAACGTTTACAGAGTTATTTTCTTTTTACCTCCCGTATTGTCAGGTATAGTCGTAGGTTTAATATGGAAATTTATGTACGACGGAAATTTCGGTATTTTAAATACTTGGCTTGTTTCAATGGGCTTTGAAAGCTTTAAAGATTTTGCATGGCTTTCCGAAATAAAAACAGCATTGTCTTCCGTTGCGGTAGTTCATATGTGGAAAGGTTTCGGTTATGGTTTTATAATACTTCTTGCAGGTCTTCAAACTATTCCCAACGAATTGTACGAAGCGGCAGAAGTTGACGGTGCAGATAAGTGGCAACAGTTTAGACACATTACCGTTCCGTCCATGATACCTGTTTTCACAATGGTAACAATATTAACTATCTTGGGTGCTATGCAGATATTCGATTTGATTTATTCTATGACACAAGGCGGTCCTGCCGGTCATACCGATGTTCCTATAACGAAAATTTATCAGTTTATGAATAACGGAGAATTCGGATATTCTACGGCTATGGCCGTAATATTCGGTTTGGTTTTATTAATAGCAAGTATAGCTCAGCTTTATGCAAGTAAAAAATTTAATAAGTAAAAATAGGAAAATAAAATGAACTCATTTAAAGCAAAAAAGAAAATAGTAGACATAATTACGCATCTTATTTTGATAGCTGTTGCCGTTACTTGTGTGTTCCCTGTGTTTTGGATGTTATCTTCTTCGTTAAAAACAAACGAAGAAATTTTTAAAAGTATTACATTGTTTCCCGAGACTTGGCAATGGAGTAATTATACCGAAGCCTTGTTAAAAGCTAAATTCGGTATGTATTTCTTAAACAGTCTTATTTATACCGTTGTCGGTGTTTCCGCAATAGTACTTGTAACATCCATGGCAGCTTATGCGTTTGCAAGACTTGAATTCTGGGGAAAAACTGTTTTGTTTTATTTGCTTATATCCACATTGTTGATACCTATACCGGGTGCATTTGTTCCTTTGTATCTTTTACTTAAGAGTTTGCATTTGTTGGATACAAGAACAGGTCTTTTATTATGTTATATAAGCGGCGGTATCGCTTTCGGATTGTTCTTGTTAAAAGCTTTCTTTGAAGATTTACCGAGAGAAATTGAAGAAGCTGCATTAATAGACGGTTGTTCTAGGTTCGGTATATATTGGAGAATAGCACTTCCTCTTGCTAAACCGGCCGTTGCAACACTTGTAATTATTCAATGTTTAAATATTTGGAATGAGTTTTTGTTAGCTTTAGTTGTTTTGCAAGATCCTTCAAAAATGCCTATACAGAGAGGTTTGATGGTGTTCCAGGGAACACATATGACGGATTATCCTCTTTTAATGGCAGGACTTACAATTGCTACCGTTCCTATAGTAATAATTTATCTTCTTATGCAAAAGCATATCGTTAAAGGTATTGCTGCCGGCGCTGTAAAGGGATAAAATTTTTTCTTCCGAATATTTCGGGGTTTTATGTGCAAAAAACTTATTGTCTTCGATTTAGGAAAAGTAGTTTTTGATTACGACGTAAACATAATATCAAATTCTTTATCGAAATATTCACCTAAAAAATCTTTGTTTGATAACATGGAAACTTTTATGTTTGAAAACGAAGATTTGTTCGTTAAATACGAAAAAGGTTTAATCTCTTCTTCCGATTTTTATAAAGAAATAATAAAAATATTAGATATAAAAAATTTGTCTTTCGAAAAATTTTCCGACATTTGGAACGATATTTTTACACCTATCAGGGAAGTTATAGATTTAATAATTTCATTATCAGACAAATATGAACTTGCAATGTTATCGAACACCAACGATTTGCATTTCAATTTTTTATATCAAAAATATTCGAGTTTGTTTTTAAAATTTAAAAAATTGCATTTATCTTATCTTATGAATGCAAGAAAACCGGATGCTGAAATATACGAAAAAGTTTTAAAATATCATAATATTGAGCCGCATAACATGTTTTTTACGGACGATAACGAAGAAAATATTTCTGCGGCTGAGACTATGGGAATACAAGCTTTTTCCTTTAAAGATATAACAAAGTTAAAACATGATTTGAAATCTTTCGGAATAGAAATATGATAAATTTCGGTATAACAATATCAAAACAAAAAGAACTTGAAGACAGATTTATAAAATTAAATATTAAAGAAAGCGATATTGTCGAAAAATTTATTCACTCGTCGGGAAACGGCGGCCAAAATGTAAATAAAGTTTCAACTTGCGTATATTTGAAATATCTTCCTTTAAACATAGAAATAAAATGTCAAAAAGCAAGGACACAACTTTTAAACAGATACTATGCAAGAAAAATGTTGGCGGAAGAAGTTGAAAACAGATTGTTGGGCGAAAAAAGCAAAAAACAAAAAGAAATAGAAAAAATAAGACGACAAAAAAGAAAAAGAAGTAAAAGAGCAAAAGAAAAAATATTAGAACAAAAGAAAATGAACTCGGAAAAGAAAGAAAACAGAAAAAAGGTTGTTATAGAATGAAAATAGCATTAGCAAAAATAAATCAAACTGCAGGTAAAATAAAAGATAATCTTAATAAGATATCTGATTATATCTTTAATGCGGAAAAAGAGAAATGCGATTTAACGGTTTTTCCCGAATTTGCCGTCTGCGGCGGATATTGCGGTGATTTACTTTTAAACAAGGATTTTATCGAAGAAAATATTTGTGCCTCAAACGAAATAATAAAAAAAAGTAATATACCGGTAATTTGCGGAACAATTACCAAAGACGATAAAGAAGGTCTTTTAAATTCCGTTTCTTTGTTTAATAAAGAATTTTCTGCTGTTGTTTCCGCAAAACACACACTGAACGATTCGGCTTTCAACGATGAAAAGTATTTTAAAAAGAAAACTGTTGTTGATGCCGTTAAAATTGCAAACAAAAACATAATGTTTGTTGTGACGGACAGTTGCGAAACCGTAAATGAAAATATTGCAACAATTTTCAAGGAAACAAAAATAAAACCGGATATGGTTTTTATTCTCGGTTGCAGTCCTTACTATTACGGAAAAGCGGAAGAATATAAAAGTTTAATGAAAAATCTTGCCGTACAGACTAAAACGGATTTCGGTTTTTTAAATATGCTCGGCGGAAACGACGGCTATGTTTTCGACGGATTGGCAATATATGTTGATAAAAACGGTAACTTTAAATTAACGGAACAATCTTTCGAAGAAAAATTGATAATTTTTGATACCGACGGACAAAATATTGAAGATAAACAAAACGATAAAAACAAAGAGATGTATGATGTTTTGGTCTTGGGCCTGAAAGATTACATGAGAAAAAACAATTTTAAAAAATGTGTTTTAGGTATAAGCGGGGGAATAGATTCCGCATTGGTTGCCACTGTTGCCGCGGATGCTGTAGGTGCCGAAAATGTGACAGGTGTACTTATGCCTTCGAAATATACATCCAAAGAATCAACGGATTGCTCTTTGGAATTGTGTAAAAATTTAAATATTCAAACAAAAACGATTCCTATTAACGATATTTACGATGTTTATATAAAAATTCTTACACCTTCTTTTGATGGGAAAGGACAAGATTTAACGGAAGAAAATTTACAGGCAAGAATAAGAAGCAATATTTTGATGGCATTGTCGAACAAGTTCGGATATTTTGTTTTATGTACTGGAAACAAATCCGAAGATGCCGTAGGTTACAGTACACTTTACGGAGATGCTACGGGCGGTTATGCTCCGATATCGGATTTGTTGAAAAAAGAAGTTTATGAACTTTCAAGATACAGAAATACCATATCAAAAGTAATTCCGGAATTTATAATAACAAGACCTCCCACGGCGGAACTCAGAGAAAATCAAAAAGATTCCGATTCTTTACCGGAATACGATATATTAGACGATATATTAACAAAAATTTTAGATAAACAAATGACATATTCTCAAATAATAGAAAGCGGAGTAAAAGAAGAAGTGTTGAATAAAGTATGGAAACTTTTGTCTGTATCGGAATACAAAAGAAGACAATCTCCGGTTGGTACAAAAGTATCAAAAACTGCTTTTTTAAGAGATATTACTTTACCTATGAGCAACGGATATATATGGAAAAAGATACAAAAATAGATTACGATCTCGTAAAAGATCACAGAAAAAGAGTAAAAGAAAAATTTTTAAAAACGGGATTTGATAATTGGCAGGATTATGAAATTTTGGAATTTGCATTGTTCTTTGTTATATCAAGAAAGGATACTAAAAAAACAGCAAAAAGGCTTATAGAAGAATTTGGCAGTTTAAAAGAACTATTAAATACCGACTACAACAAACTGATAGAAAAATTTAAAAAAATTGAAGGTGTAAGCAAACAGGCTGCATATTTCTTTAATTTTTTAAAAGAGATTTCGACAAAATATTCCGAATTAAAAGTTAAACCTAAAGAAAAAGTTTCTTCTCCGCAGGATGTTGTTGAATATTTGAAAAATAAGATAGGCTTTTGCCCGGAAGAAAATTTATATGCTATATTTTTAAATGCTTCAAATAAAGTTTTAAAATTTGAAAAAATAAGCAAGGGAACGACAGCAAGATCTGCCGTATATCCCGAAGAAATTGCAAAAGAAGCATTAAATGCGGGAAGGACAAGAAGTATTATTGTTGCACATAATCATCCCGGGGGTGTTTGCAAACCTTCACAAAATGATATAATAGCAACTGAAGCAATACAAAAAGCATTGAAAACAATATCTGTGCTTTTGTTGGATCATATAATTGTTACAGACACGGATTATTACAGTTTTAAAGATAATGGTCTCATATAGGAGATAAAAATGAGTGGCTTATTCGGTGTAGTTTCAAAAAAGAAGGATAGTTGTATAGATTCTTTAATTTACGGAACGGATTATCAGGCACACATGGGTTCTGAATACGGCGGATTGGCAGTGTTGGGTAATAACGGTTTTGCAAGGTTCATTCACAGGATGAGCAATGCGAATTTCAGAGATAAATTTTTTGAAAGTATAAAAAATATTGAAGTACACAGCGGTATCGGTGTAATAAGCGATTTGGAAGAACAACCTATTTACATGAAATCGAAAGTGGGGGAATTTTGTATTGTTACTTCCGGAAGAATAGTGAATATGGAAGAACTTGCAAAAGAGATGATGGATGCCGGAATATGTTTCAGCGAATTCAGTAAATCTCATGTTAATATGACCGAACTTGTAGCAAGAATAGTTTCAACAGGTCAGACGATACAAGACGGAATAAAATTGATGTTCGATAAAATAAAAGGATCTTGTTCTTTGCTCATACTTGCAAGAGAAGGTATTTATGCCGCAAGAGATTATTTCGGAAGAACGGCACTTGTTTTAGGTCAAGATTCCGAGTCTTTTGCTGTATGTTCCGAAACTTGCGGTTTTGCAAATTTAGGTTACAGAACAATAAGAGATTTAAATCCGGGAGAAATCATTTTAATAAACGATACGGAAGTTAAAGTTTTGGAACCGGGATACAAAGAAAAGAAAATTTGTACTTTCTTATGGATATATACCGGTTTTCCGTCATCAAATTATGAAGGTTTAAATTCGGAAATAATAAGAGAAAGAAGCGGTAAACTTCTTGCTAAAAGAGATAAAGGAATAAAAGCGGATTTAGTTGCCGGCGTTCCCGATTCCGGACTTGCACATGCAATAGGATATTCAATGGAATCCGGTATTCCGTTTAGAAGACCGTTGGTAAAATATACACCGACTTACGGAAGAAGTTATGCTCCTCCGTCACAACATTTGAGAGATTTAACCGCAAGAATGAAACTTATAGCCATAAAAGAAGTTATAGAGGGTAACAGTCTTATTCTTTTGGAAGATTCGATAGTAAGGGGAACTCAGTTAAAGAATTTTACGGTTGAAAAAATTTGGAATTGCGGAGCAAAAGAAATTCATGTTCGTCCGGCATGTCCGCCTCTTATGTTCCCGTGCACATATTGCAATTCCACAAGAACAAACAGTGAGCTTATAACAAGAAGAGCAATCAGAGAAATAGAAGGCAGTGATATAGAAGATATTTCCGAATATCTTGATCCAACGACCGAAAAATATGCTAAAATGATAGAGTGGATTAGAAAATATCTTAACATTACATCTTTGAAATATCAAACTTTGGAAGATATGATAGAAGCAATCGGTTTGCCTGAAGAAAATCTTTGTACATATTGTTGGAACGGAAAAGGTGAAGGTTGCAAAGGCTGTAAAAAAGCCAATGTATAATTGATATAGTTGCAGTTAATTATAAATTGTTGTTTTTAGTTTTCTTTATTTTCGGTTGACCATGGGAGCGATAGAGGCAACCTTCAATAAAAAAACTAAAAACAATTAAATGTAGTTAATTATAAATTGTCGTTTTGTAGTTGCAGTTAATTATAAATTGTAAATTATAAATTATAAATTGTAGTTTTAGTTCTTTTAAAATTTCTCATTTACAAGCAAAAAAGCCATTCGTTTGAAAAATTTAAAGTCGTGCTCCAACTTGAAAAATCCTAACAACCTAATGTAACGGATTTTTCTTCAAACATGTTCGCACTAAAAAGCTTTTTTTATTTATAGCTTTTTGCTCTAAATTTTTCTGCACTCATAGACGGCTTTAATCATGCTTGTAAACGAAAATTTTAAAGATTTTGCAGTTAATTATAAATTGTAAATTATAAATTATAAATTGTCGTTTTGGGGCTATAGCTCAGTTAGCAGAGCGCTTGCATCGCATACAAGAGGCCGGGGGTGCAACTCCCCCTAGCTCCACTTTTTTTATTGACTTTTATGACTAATAAGTTGTAAAATCTCAATGTTATTTTGGCAGTATTTTATTGAAATTTTAAGAAGGATTTTGTTATATGACATTAGCACCAAGCATACTGTTTCATATAGGATCTTTTCCTGTTACAAACACATTAGTTACTACAGTCGTTGTGGATATAATAATAATCGCACTTGTTATAGTGTTTAACAGGTGTTTGACTTTATATCCGAAAGGTATTCAAAACTTTTTGGAAATGGTGTACGAATACTTCTATAGTGCGACAAAAGAAGTTTCAAGTAAAGTTGAAGTCATATATCCGTGGGTTATCACATTTTTTCTTTTCATAGTTATTTCAAATATATTGGGGCAGTTTCCCGGTTTTGAAACAATAAGATTTCATGCCGCAGGGGCGGGGGAAGAAGGTGTTCCTTTATTCAGAACTGCCACAAGCGATTTGAATGTCACTCTTGCTTTTGCAACAATTTCAATAATAATGTGTCATTTTTATTCCGTAAAGTATACGGGTGTAAAAGGTTATATAAGCAGATTTGTAACTTTTAAAATGTTTCCTATATTCTTGTTTGTAGGTATTTTGGAATTTATAGGAGAATTTACAAAAGTTATATCTTTGTCTTGCAGGCTGTTTGGAAACCTGTTCGCAGGTGAAAGTGTTATGGGAACAATTTCTTCTATGAGTGTTTTTGGTATACCTTTACCGTTTTTTTGTGTTCCTATACCTTTTATGATGTTGGAACTTATGGTTGCCGTTATTCAGGCAATTGTTTTTGCTATGCTCACAATGACATTTATGAGCATAATGGTTGAAAAAAGTCATTAAAAATAAATATAAATTGCAGTTTGTTGTTAATTATAAATTGTAAATTATAAATTATAAATTGTAGTTTTAGGGAGGAAGTAAAGATGGTTACATTCAGTGGTGGTATTATTATTGCAATAGGAGCTTTAGGACCGGCTCTCGGTATCGGTTTTATAGGTGCAAAAGCAGTTGAAGCAATCGGAAGAAATCCTGAAGCATCAGGTAAAATAATGGTAAATATGCTTATAGCTATGGCTTTTGCAGAATCTATTGCTATTTACTGCTTAATATTTGCATTCATGAAGTAATTCCATGGAAACAGTAAATTATATATTAAATTTATTCGGGTTGGAAGGTAAACTCTTTATAGCACAAGTAATAAACTTTGCTATATTGTTGGTTATCTTAAAGATTTTTTTATATAAACCGATTGCACAGATGTTGGAAGAAAGAAAAGCAAAAATAAAGCAAGGTCTCGACGATGCTGAAAATGCCAAAAAAGCTTTGGCGGATGCTGATAATCAAAAAATCATGATTTTGAAAGAAGCAAAAATCGATGCCGACAAAATTATGGAAAACACAAAGGCATCTTCCGAAACATATAAACAGAAATCTACCGAAGAAGCAAAAAAACAGGCTGCCGAAATTGTGGATACGGCAAAGAAACAAGCTCAGGACGAATTTGCAAAAGCAAGTAAACAAGTAGGCACAATGTCGATAGATTTATCTAAAAAAATAGTGGCAAAAATATTATCTGAAATTTTCTCCGAAGAAGATAAAAATACTGTTTTATCCAAAGCGGTGGAAAAAATAGAACAAGGCGGATATGAAAAAACAACAAATTAAGCAATTAGCACTTTCTATAGTCGAAACGGGTGAAATTTCTCAATCCGTTTCCGATTGGATAAACAAGAATTTATCTAAAAGCGAATTAAAGCTTTTTGTAAATTATTTGGAAAGTGCGTTAAAAGCTTCCATAGTTACCATAAGATATGCAGGAAATCCGTCGCAAGCAACAAAAGATAAAATAAAAAAAATGTTTCCCGACAAAAGTCTTGTTTATGTAAGAGACGACAAAGAAATCGGTGCGGGAATAAGATTTGAATTTGGCGATTATATTTTAGATTACACTGTAACAAATATGATTGTAAAAATAATGAAAGATATAAGAGAGAATTTATGAAACCAGAAGAACTTATAAAACAGATAGAAGAAAAACTTAATTCCGTAGATATTAATCCGGAACTTGTTAACTACGGCACAGTTGAAACCGTAGGAGACGGTATCGTTAAAGCAACCGGTCTTTCCGGTGTAGGTTACGGGGAAGAAGTTGAATTTGAAAACAAAGCCAAAGGTTTGGTTTTGAATTTGGATGAAGATGCCGTATATATCGTGTTACTTTCCGATATAGAAGTTACAAGAGGAATGAAAGTTTCCACAACAGGAAAAATTCTCGGTATCAATGTATCAGATAAATTGATAGTAAGAGTTATAGATCCTACATGTAAACCGTTGGATGAAAAAGAACTTAAAATAGACGACGGAAAACT
>JAEEGJ010029389.1_pt1 | contig 10847 bp, 10 predicted proteins | sample 8958761 | NCBI WGS metagenome assembly JAEEGJ01 (sample SAMN16246546, study PRJNA631951) | gut metagenome | biome: gut microbiome; feature: rumen; material: RS-attached | host: Bos | place: Iran: Karaj | collected 2018-10
GATGGGGGCATATCGGGACTACCGATAGCCAGACTGAGAATGTCCTTACCTTCGGCGTTCATCTGTGCCACTTCCTTCAGTTTGCGACTGAAGTAGTACTCCTGTACTAAACTTAATCTATCTGCGGGTTGTATCATATTCGTAATAATCGTTTAATTCGTGGTTTCAATTTGTTTGTTTCCCGTCTTTATATTCTCCTAAAATCTTAAAGTCCTTGGTTAACGGGATAATTGCGTCTATCGACTGACGATATCGCGTCAGGTCATCGTACATCACATCGACATAGAACAGGTATTCCCATTCGCGTCCGATGATGGGCAACGACTGAATCTTCGTCAGGTTCATCTTATAAAAAGATAGGATCGCGAGCACGTGCGAGAGACTACCCTCCTCGTGAGGCAATGAAAAGACGATGCTGGCCTTGTTGGCTTCCGTCAGCGGACGCAACAAATCGGCCTTGTTGGGATTGCTCACCACGAGGAAACGCGTAAAATTATGTTTGTTGTCCTCAATATGGTCATCCAACACTTTCAGTCCATAGAGCCGTGCAGCCTCAGCGTGACAAATAGCCGCCCAACCCTTGTGCTGACCCTCGGCAATCATCTTGGCAGAACCAGCAGTATCTTCAGCCTCCACATTCTTCAACTGTGGATGCTGGGCCAGAAAGCGACGGCACTGCATGAGGGCCACGGGATGAGAATGCACCTCGGTAATGGTATCCCAGTCGTCCTCTGGCAGACAACAGATGCAGTGGGTGATGTGCAGTTTATGCTCACCAACAATCGTTGTGCCTGAGTCGCGCAGCAACTCATAGTTATGCAACAGCGAACCCGCAATGGTATTCTCGATAGCCAGCATACCAATGGCCGTAGGATCCTGCTTCATCTGAGAGAAAACCTGTTCGAAGGTACTGCAGCATATCAACTGTATCTGCTCTCCCTCGTAATAGAGGTGAGCTGCTATATCGTGGAACGATCCTTCCATGCCTTGTATTGCAATCCGTTTCATCTTAACTCTAATCTTTTGTCTCTTCACTAAACAACCCCACTTTCACTGGTGTGAAGCGGGGTTGTATTTTTCTTATTTCCTTCGTTAAATCTTATACGCAACGACCCGCTTCACAATTGCTTGCAAAGTAAAAATAATAGCCGTAGAAATACTGATTCAACTTATTCATTGTCTCGTTTTTTTTGTTTATCGCCTGCAAAAGTATAACTTTTTCGCGAATCTACCAAACATTTTGAAAGAAAAATTGCAATTGTGGCAATAATTTGTCACTTTATTCATCCATTTGGAACAATGGATCCTCAGGCATCACCATGATGGGCTTCTGCTCGTAGTCCTTCAGGAGCTTTTCAGAGACGTACTGTTTGTCAACCACCAGGCGGAACATGTATTCGCGGAACCAACTGGCCGTCATAATCAGACAACCCTGCTGTCCCCACGAAGCGCCCCACGAATTCTCGACCTTCCACTTCAGGGGCTGGCCCTGCACGTCGAGGTCGACAGCCGTCAGCGTCATAGCATGGGTAGAACCGCTGTCAAAGGTGGAGATACGCTCAGCCTTCGTCATATTAAAAGAGGTATTGAACAACGAAGCATAGTCGAAATTCTCCAAGTCGCAGTAGCCGCGCTTGCGGTCGAGTTGTTTACCCACGTCATAGCTGCTGTAGAGCTTACGGCCATCCTTCAACGAGGCAATGGCCAGCGTTTCAATATCCTCCATCGGCAGATTCAGGTACTTCCAGTTATGGCCATCATACACATGGCGGTCGTATTCCACCTCGTAGGTCTTGTAGTATTCGCGACGAGGGTCGTTCATCACCATGATGAAAGTGCCATTGAGCGGACCACCAACAATCTCTTGATAGAACTCCTTCGGAGTATATTTCTTCTGAGCAGTGATGGCCTTGCCGTTCTTGTCCTTGAAGGCAAAGGTAAACTCCTTGACGGGCTCGCCCAGCGTGATGACCAACATGTGGTACACCTCGGACAGCATCTCGGTCTTGCGCTGGTTAATGGCAGTAGCCTTCTTGCCCTCAGCCACCATCTTGCGCAGTTCCAGTCCCATCTCGCGCAATTTCGACTTGATGATTGACGCCATCTTCGACGTATTCTCTGCCGAATAGGTCTCCGGCTGGATGTCGGCAGGTACGAGACCATACTTCTCAGCCAAGTCAGCAACACCACAGAAGGTGCCACCATCACTGATGGGATAGTGGAAGAAGAACTGGACACGCTGGTCGTCAATAGGCTTCTTACCCGTATCGATAACACCTTGCAACATCAGGTTGGCTTTCTCCAACTGGTCCCAAAAGAACAAATAGTCCTGCGACAACTCAACACTCAACGAGTCGGTGCGCTTGGCGAAATTAGAACGAAGCACATTGAGGCCACTGAACATCCAGCAACGGCCCGAAGATTTCTGGTCGGTGATAGACTGTTTCTTCGTTTCCACACTGAAATAGGTGTCCAATGCTCCTGCATTGGCCTGGTTCTTGGCCAACAGGTCTATTGCATTGGCTGCCAGCGCATTACGCAAGGCACGATCAGAGGCAGTAGGTGCATTCTGCTTTTCTATCTGTTGCAACATCTGGGCGGAGATGCCACCATCTTTCGTCTGGGCACTGGCAGAAAGACATGCAGTCAGTGCAACAGCAAATATCAGTTGTTTTCTCATTATTTTTTCTTCGTTGTAGTTTTCTTTGTGGTCGTCTTCTTCGTCGTTGTCGCCTTCTTAGCAGTAGTCGTGGTGGTGGTCGTCGTCGTAGGAGGCGTGTAATACCTCAGAGCCTCAGGCATCCACTCCTGAATCTGCTTGATACGGGTGGCATCCGACGGATGGTCACTATAGAGGTCGTTTTGCTGGCTGTTGCCATTCTTTGCGGCCATACGCTGCCAGAAAGCTACAGCCACCTGAGGATCGTAGCCTGCCATAGCGGCAAAGATCAAACCCAAATGGTCGGCCTCACTCTCGTGATTGCGCGAATATTTCAGGTTCTTGAAATTGAACTGCTGTGACAATGCCCACTGACCAATAGACTGTGCGGTAGCACCCACGCCAACAGCTCCGGCAATGGCTGTACCAATTTGAAGACCATATTGCTGCTTCATCTGCGTACTCATCTGCTCAGCAGAATGACGAGCGACAGCATGGGCTATCTCGTGACCTAAAACGATAGCCAGTGAGGCCTCGTTCTGGGTAACAGGCAACAGACCCTCGTAAACGCAGATCAGTCCTCCAGGCATACACCAGGCATTGACCTGATTGTTCTGAACCAGATTGAACTGCCATTTGTAATACTGCAGGTCTTCTGACATTCCTGCCGACCTCAGATAATTAGTAACGGCAGTAGCCAGCCTCTCACCTACCCGCTTCACCATTGCTGTATTCGTAGCGTTGGTTGACAGTTTGGCAGTCTTCATAAACTCCTGATACTGCTGCGTGGAGAGGCTCAACACCTCACCGTCACTTACCATCAGACTCTGCTGTCTGCCCGTAATGGGCACAGTCTTAGTGGTTCCGCAACCTACCAATACAGCTGCCACCACTGACATCAATAAAAACTTTATCTTCTTCATAATACCTATTTATTATTATAGTCTCTGATACCTTTTCAACATTTCCAACTTCTGATGACCTTCGAGCATTTCCTGAAGGATAAAACGGCCTTCACGACCTGAAGGTTTACACAGCATCTGTGAGCGTTCCATGCCCATGACTTCCTGCAGGACCCACATCATTCCCCGTGCAAAGCGACGAACGCCAAAGTATCTCAGCACCACATGAGGAAAACTACTGGTCTTGAGCGTCTCATAACGGCGTTCCGTCTTGAGCAACAGGAAATAATAATCAATGACGACACGCATATTCAGACGTTGCGCCAGAAAGAGGCGATAGACGTCTTCTATCGTCATGGGCTTGTTCAAAACATAATATTCATCCGAAGACTGGCGCAGGTTACGCAACTCCTCATCGTAATAACGGGCTACATAGGACGGAGCCTTGGCCTGTTCGTTCTGCTCTTTCATCTCCTCAGCCTCAGCCATCCAATCGATACTCACATCCTGAGGAGCACGCAGACCGAATTCAAACAGTCGTTCGACACCCCTGTAGCAGATACCTGCCACGGCCTGACGCTGTGCCAGTTCATGTAGTGCTTGCCACTCTTCGGGTTCAGGTCCACGCTCCAGACATTCACGTCGGTCGGTGGCCACCTGTATCAGTTCAAAGAATAATTGTTTCATACTTTAGGTTTTAGCATACCAACTCAAATCTAAGATACAAAGGTACGACAAATTGACGAGATATACAAACTTTTTTTTCTTTTTTAATAAAAAAAGAACCATCGTCCTACTTGGGACGATGGTTAAACATCTATTTTCCTTATAATTGGCTCATTATCCAATTGTATATACAAGAACCACAGCGATAGCCATAATAATAGCAACTATACAAAGAGCTATTTTCAGTACTCGCTCTATCACCTTGCGTCGTTTGATAGCTGCCAGACTTTTCTTCTTAAAGCTATGTGCGCTATCCGACTTATGACTATGATGATGGTGATGATGTGTATGCTGTTGTTCTGCCATTTTACTTCAAGATATTATACAACAAAGATGTCATAGAAATTAATATGCTCGTAGCAGAGAACCAAAGTGTCGTCATAGAACCTACACTCGAGTTCTGGGCCTTCACCTTGTTCGGTTCCACATATACCACATCATTCTGTTGAAGATAATAATAAGGTGAATTGATGATGTTGGCATCATTCAAATTCAAAGTATGAATTTCCTTCTTACCTGTAGCATCCTCTCGAATCAGTTTCACCTTGTTACGTACACCATAGATTGTCAGATCACCAGCCTGAGCCAAGGCTTCCAGGATTGTAATCTTCTCACGGGATACCTGAAAACTGCCCGGACGGTTTACCTCTCCTAATACAGACACCGAATAACTCGACATACGTACAGTCACTATCGGATTTTCCGTCTCTGCCATATATGGACGGATTTTTGAAAGAATCAACTGTTCAGCTTCGCTCTTTGTCAGACCTCCCACATGGATGCTACCGATAACAGGAAACTGGATAAAGCCTGAATTGTCCACCAAATAGCTCTGGAGCATTGCCTGACTATAAGAAGAGCGCTGTCCTACTGTATATGGTGTAGGTATCGTTAGGTTGAAAGGCAGTGCTGCCTCATCATTGACGGTACTTACCGTAATGGTCAGCTGGTCCTTAGGCATGATGTGAGCATCATAAAGGAAGCGTGAATTGTCGAAACTGATAGAGTCGCTATTCAGGAAATAGGCAACATTCTTCGTACTGCCACATGACGTCATAAGGACTATCATGCAAACAGCAAATACAAAAGAAAAGAACTTGTTCATCATATCTGTATTAATTTATTATTTCTGTCAAAACTGCCACCAATGCTTTTTCTTGGGAGCTTCATGATTCTCAAAACTGTTTCTAGTTATCTCGTCAATGACATCATCCCATTTGTGTCGTTGTTTAATCATACGATACATAGTTCCCCAGTCAGGCAATCCCCCGATGTTGCGATCATCAATAAAAACGTCAACCTTCAGTTTACGTGACCAGTGAGGGTTGTTATCCATCGTTTCCTCTGGATAATCACGATTGACTGCATAGAACTCTAATCCACGTTCACGACACCAGTTAACAGCATCATCCAACAACTCCCCCTCGCGCACGGACCATAATATAATACGGTGTCCGTCCTGTCGAAGCATTTTGAGAGTCTCAATGGCAAAGGGAATCTCTTCACCAATGGCCGGATATTTGTGCTCTACTATCGTTCCGTCAAAGTCTACTGCTATTATCATCGGTTCTTAACTCTTATTTTTTGATACTGTCGTCATTCTTATTGCCATAGTGCGAATCGGCATAGTTGCCATAGCTACCATAATTACCATATCCGTAGCGTCCATAGCCGTAACGACCGTATCCATAGCGTCCATAGCCGTAGCGTCCGTACTTACCATACTTGCCATAGCCATAGTAATAGCCATATTTCTTCTTCGACATGTCTACACCATTGAGTATCAGACAGGTATTTTTCATCTTCTCCTCTGCGGTAAGTTGATTGACCATTCCGATATTCGACTTCGGTGTATAGTCAGCACGAACAACAAAACAGCTGACATTGGCATAACGGCCAATCTGTAGTGTATCAGTCACCAAACCTACAGGTGCTGTATCAAGGATTACATAATCATATTTCTTCTTCAAAATCTCCATGATGTTACCGAATGTCTCACGAGCCAACAACTCGGTAGGGTTAGGAGGTGTAGGACCAGCCAATAACAGGTCGAGGTTCTCATTAACACCCGACGGACAGATGGTGGTATTTATATCCTGTTCAGTAACTTGATCTTTTACCAGCAACTGGGTGATACCCGTCGTACGGTCTTTCAGGTCAAAAAGTCGACCCAAGGCGGGTTTACGGATATCAAGACCGCAAAGAATTACCTTCTTGCCCAGCAAGGCAAACGATACAGCCAGATTGGCTGCCAAGAAGGTTTTACCCTCACCAGAAGTAGAAGAGGTAAACAAGATGGTATTCTCGTCTTCCTTCATCATGAACAATAGGTTCGTACGCATAGAGCGGAATATCTCGTCCATCTGGCTGTTCTTGTTGGCTCTTACCACAATACCAGCAACATCCTTCACATTTTCATTGGCTACAGGTACATCTACAATGATAGGCAGGTCTGTTATGCGTGCCACATCATCATGACCCTCAATACGATAGCTCATCAATTGGATTAGATAGAGTATTAGGAAAGGAATACCAACACCAAGGATGATAGCCGCCAATATGATAATGGCTGACTTGGGGCTCACCTTACCTCCAAATTGCGGTTCGTCAATCATTCGTCCCTTATCAGCTGTAGCAGCCAGAGAGATAGAGTTTTCCTCACGCTTCTGGAGCAACAGCAGATAAAGACCTGACTTTACTTCCTGCTGACGTCCGATTTGGTTCAAGACGCGTTCCTGTTCAGGCGTACTTCCAATACGTCCCTGATACTTGGCGTATTGGTTCTGAATACCCTGTCGCTGAATATCAGCCGAACGACGAGCCTGAAGAAGTGCCGTACGGATTGCAGACTGCAACTCGTCCAAAGTTGAAGTAAGAGTCTGTACCTGCGGTGCCTGAGCACTGGCAGCCTTCAACAGACGGTTTCTCTCCTGAACAGTCTGGTTGTAGCTGGTTATCAGTGTAGTGGAAGCTTGATCAGTCATACCCACATTAGAAGGGATAATCTTATACAAGTTGTTGTGGTTATCCACAAACTCACGCAGATAGTCCAATAACTGTATCTGCGAATTAGCTTCGGAAAGTTTTGTGGCATACTGGCTAGACATCTGCAAAGATTGTCCGGCATCCATGCTTAACTCGGTCACGGCGTTACGACGTTTATACTGTTCCAAAGAACTTTCCGTACTACCAAGTTCTGCATCAATCTTTTCCAGACGGGAATTAATAAACTCCTCTGTCTTCAAAGCCACTTCATTCTTGTCAGCATTAGCCTGGGCATTATAGCATTGCACCAATTGCGTTAGGAAATCAATGGCTCGACGGGTATTTGTATTGGTCAGCGTCAGTTCAGCTATTGATGTCTGCTTGGAAGTTGGAGCTACCGTGAGCGACTTCACATAGCTTTGGGCTACTGCCATAGGTGTACGGATAGTAATATAGAGTGGAGCCCCATTGTCGAATACCGTATTCTGCTGTTTTCCAAGAAGGATATTCTTGCTCACAGTGATATGACCGAACTTAGTCTTGATGACTGAAGGCAGTTTCTTAATATAAACATCAAAATGGTTATTGACAATTCCATTTCGTATTAAATCACCTTCTACTCGGTATCCTTTCCCTTGGGCTGTTATGATTAGGTCAATCTGGTGGGCACCTTCTAACAATTCTTTGTCAAACTGCGTGAGATGCGCTTCGTCCAAATCTACATTAACAGGCTGCGTCTTGTAGATCAGCACTTTCTTAATGCGTCCCTTAGTCCTATACTCGGTATACAATTTCAGATGCTTAATAGCATCACGTGCTACAAGACTCGACTGAAGGATTTCCATCTCGTTCTCAATACCTTCTGAGGTCGATAAGAATCCGAACTCTTGCATATTAGCCAGCATTTGATTGCTGTTACGCCGACTGTTTTGTTCATCTTTTATCAGTACCTTCGCCGAAACTTGATAGACATTCGTTGAATAGCGCAGATAAATCAGCGCACCACAAACAAAAATAAAGACAGAAAGCAAGAACCATTGCCAGTTCAGAATTAACATGGCATAAATGTTCTGTATACTGAATATCGACTGTTCGTCTTTGTTTTCTTCCAAAAGTCTCTCAATCTCCTCGATATTATTCTTCTCTTCAGACATATAAAATAATATTTTATTCCTAATTTACCTATTTTGCCTGCAAAGTTACGATAAAAAGATAAATTACGCAAATATTTTTTGCACTTTTATCAAAAAAGACGTACCAAAGTTTACTTTGATACGCCCTTTCACAATTTTTTTCTTTAAAACTACAAAATTATTTCAAACCACGATTGTGGAGCGTGACGTTGAGCAGCATCACATATTTACGATACTGATCCTTGTTCAGGATGTAGTCCATCCAAGCCAAATCCTTCTTGATGGCCTTTTCCATCATCAGCTGACGCTCCTCGTCATTCATCTGTGCAGCAAACAGCAACTCCGATGTGAAGGTCTTGTGAACTTCCATGAAGCCCTCAACCTGATCTTTAGAAAGATTCAAGGCCTGGCAAAGCTTCGTCACATTGACGGTTTTCATGTTGTATGCCTCAGCCTTGTTGAGGTTGGCTGCTGTCTCATTCTCTGCAAATGTCATAGTCATGCTCATCAGAGCGACCATTGTCAAAACAATCTTTTTCATTTTCGTTACCCTTTCTTAATTTTAATTAATACTAAAGTTATCCTGTTAAATCAACAGCTCTCTCGCTGATTGACGGTGCAAAGTTACGGCGATTTTTTCTATCCGACAAGTATTTTTGCAGAATTGTGTGCGCAAACAACCCTTTTCTTGACGGACGTCAACATATCTCGAAAAACGTTGACAAAGGTCAATTCTGCGTGTTTTTTACTCGTTTTTTTGGTAGTTTACGGGCTTTTTATTACTTTTGCAAGCGGAAAAAGAAAACCGTAAGAAAAATATGGAGAAAAAGAATCAATACATGGAAGTGGCCTACCAGTTGTTTGTTGACGGAGAGAATGGCCAGGAGATGACGGAAGAGGCCACCAAGGAGCGCCCTTTCCAGTTTATTACAGGTTTCGGAGTAGCCCTCGACGCCTTCGAACAGCAGGTTGCTGGTTTGCAGAAAGGTGACAGTTTTGACTTCACCATTACCCACGATCAGGCTTATGGCGACTACAGGGACGACTTGGTACTCGATTTGGAGCGCGAAGTATTCAGCATCAATGGTCATTTCGACCACGAGCATATCTACGAGGATGCTATCGTTCCGCTTCAGAACGAGGAAGGAAACCGTTTCTACGGCCGTATTGTCGAGGTGGGTGAAGAGAAGGTGAAGGTAGACCTGAACCATCCGCTGGCAGGCGAGGATCTGACCTTCAAGGGTACAATCGTCGAGAATCGCGAGGCCACAGCAAAAGAGATTGAACATCTTGTAGCTCACATGGCTGGTGGCTGCGGTTGCAGCTGTGACGACTGCAACGGTGGTTGCGATCACGAACATCACGAGCACCACGATGGCTGTGGATGCGGTCATTGCCATTAAGAAGTAAGAGGTAAGAAGTAAGAGGTAAAAGATTATGAATACCTTCGGACAAATATTCAGACTGACGACCTTTGGCGAGAGTCATGGTGAAGCCATTGGTGGTGTTGTCGACGGGATGCCTGCAGGGATTCCCATCGATGTTGACTTCATCCAGCAGGAACTGGCGCGTCGCCGCCCAGGACAGAGCCATATCACCACCAGTCGTCAGGAACAGGACCAGGTGGAACTGCTCAGTGGTGTGTTTGAAGGTAAGTCGACAGGATGTCCTATTGGCTTCATTGTCAGGAACACCAATCAGCATTCTGACGATTACGACAACATGCGCGACCTCTACCGTCCGTCGCATGCCGACTATACTTATTCTATTAAATATGGTACGCGTGACCATCGTGGCGGAGGACGTTCCTCAGCCCGCATCACTATCAGCCGTTGTGTGGCTGGAGCATTGGCCAAACTGGCTCTACGCCAATTGGGTATACGCATTTTTGCCTACACCTCACAGGTAGGAAACATCGCTCTCGAGGGCAACTACACACAATACAACCTGAATCAGATTGAAAGTAACATCGTACGCTGTCCGGATGCCGCAAAGGCTGAGCAAATGATTCGCCTTATTGAGGAAGTAAAGGCTGAGGGCGATACTATTGGCGGAGTGATTACAGGTGTCATTCAGGGCTGTCCTCCCGGATTGGGCTCACCAGAGTTCGGCAAGCTACATGCCCAACTGGGGGCTGCCATGCTTAGCATCAATGCTGTCAAGGGTTTCGAATATGGCGAGGGATTTGCAGGTGTCACTCAGCGCGGTTCCGAACAAAACGACATCTTCACAATGAGTCATGATTCCGTCGTGACCACCAAGACCAATCATAGCGGAGGCATCCAGGGAGGTATCTCAAACGGTCAGGACATCTATTTTCGCGTTGCTTTCAAACCCGTTGCCACCCTACTTCGTGAACAACCGACGGTTGACATAAATGGAAACGAGACCATATTGAAGGCCCGCGGACGCCATGACCCTTGCGTGCTTCCAAGAGCCGTT